>OJHO01000376.1_pt1 | contig 19906 bp, 6 predicted proteins | sample 1595311 | NCBI WGS metagenome assembly OJHO01 (sample SAMN05416879, study PRJEB24817) | seawater metagenome | isolation source: Sea water | place: Canada:Atlantic | collected 2013-11 | reverse complement strand
AGATCTACACGTAAGGAGTCGTCGGCAGCGTCAGATGTGTATAAGAGACAGTTTACCTACCACCCCAGCATTAGTTCCTTTTACTTTGCATGATCATGATAAACAAAAGTTTGACGGCCTGTCAGGTATTAGCCTGCCAACTGAAGTTAGCAGCGAAGATGGCACCAAATTCAAAGAGAACATCTTGTTCACTCATCGTGGTTTATCTGGTCCTGCCATTTTGCAAATATCATCATTTTGGCGTGCTGGGCAAGCGGTAACCATCAACTTGCTACCTGAGTCTCCAGTTGAAGAATTAATAAGTGATTGGCGTGAAACCAGCGGCCAAAAATCACTAAAAAATATGTTAGCCACTGTTTTACCCAAACGCTTTGTCGAGGCCTTAGTCAAACAAAAAGACATCACAGACAAAGTTATCAATCAAATCAGTAATGACGAAATTACCTATCTAGAACAATATTTACATCAATGGCAAATCAAACCTAACGGCACTGAAGGTTACCGTACAGCAGAAGTTACCTTAGGTGGTGTCGATACCGATGAACTATCATCAAAAACTTTTGAAGCAAAAAAAGCAAAAGGCTTATTTTTTATTGGTGAAGCCATCGACGTAACCGGCTGGTTGGGTGGCTACAACTTTCAGTTTGCGTGGAGCAGCGGTGTTGCGTGTGGGCAAGCGGTTTAGTTTAGTAGTTCAGGATGAAAACAGGTACTTTCAGATCTAACTAGATACAAATAGATGGTTCGTTACCATCTATTTGTAGATTAAAGACTGCTTTATTCGATTATAAACGTAAACAATATTGAGCAAACTAAGCTTGATATACATTAGCTCAAGCCTGACAGCCTCAAAAACCACCACAGCAGTAATTCGTCATAAATGAGTTTTAAAACGACAAACACTTATAGAGGCTCTCATATTGTGACCTCATCACTGCCTACTCTATCTATCCATATGTTAAGAATGCAAAGTCCAAAAAGTTGTTAGACGAATTCTACGGATATAATTTCCGAATAATACACCGATGTATATAAATGTAATCAAATGTATCCAAAGTGCTTTTTATCGCAAGATTCTGGCACTTTACCCTAAGCTTACGCGCACTGAATAGCTGAACAATTTATACTAGTGTCAGTATAATTTTTGAGATAATTGAATGAACTTAACGCGCAATGCTTTAAAAAACCCGGCCGCTGTCATTGTCATTGTTGCTTTAGTCATGGTGTTTGGCTTAATGAGCGTATTTAAACTACCGATTCAATTAACCCCTGATATTGAGCAACCACAAATTACTATCTCTACCGGCTGGCGCAGTGCTGCACCTGCCGAAATGGAATCAGTGATTATTGAACCCATTGAAAATGTTGTAAAAAACACTCAAGGTGTGACAAAGGTAACCACGAGTATTCAACGTGGTTTTGGTAACATAACGCTAGCTTTTGACGTAGGTGCTGATATGCAACAAGCGATGCTTGATGTAATTAATAACCTGAATCAAGCACCACCATTACCTTTAGATGCTATAGAGCCCGTAGTGTCGTCCGGTGGTGGTCGTGGCGGACCAAATACTGCTTCTTTGATGATTAAAACCTTGCCTGATAATAGCAATACTGATTTAGGCTTATATCAGAAATTAATTGAAGATGTCGTTGAACCACGCTTTGCCCGTATTCCGGGAATGGGACAAGTTAACTTAAATAGTTCACGCCCGCGCGAATTACGTATTACTTTTGACCCTATGCGAGCAGCAGCACTTGGTTTATCAATAGCAGATATCAGTGCCACCATTGCGCGCGCTAGTGATGTATCTGCAGGGGTAGCTAATGTTGGTCGTCGACAATATACCGTGCGCTTTTCTGGGCAGTATAGTGTCGAGAATCTCACCGAAATGATTATTAGCTTCAGTGGTGATAGACCCATTTATTTAAAAGACGTTGCCACCGTAGAAAACACCTTAGTCGACCGCTTTGGCTTCAACTTACGTAGTGGTCAACCATCTTATTATTTTACCTTAAAGCGACAAAATGACGCTAACACTGTTGCGCTACTCGATGAAATTAATATTGCAGTTAAAGAGCTTAACGCCGGCCCCATGAAAGCGGCAGGCTTAGTAATAGAGTTAAGTTTTGACTCTTCTGTACATATTCGCAACGCCATAAAACTTGTCCAAAACAATCTAGGTTTAGGGGTGTTGTTAGCATTAATTATTCTTTGGCTGTTTTTAAGAGGTGTACGCAATACCTTAATTATTGCAGCCACTATTCCGGTGTCATTAATGGTGTCGTTTATTGCACTTGCTGCTTTCGATCGTAGTTTAAATGTTATCTCATTAGCTGGTTTAGCCTTTTCTGTTGGTTTAGTGTTAGACGCCGCTATTATCGTACAAGAAAATATTGTTAGACTGCGCAGTTTAGGCATGGACAGTAAGAAAGCAGTAATGCGTGGAGCTTTACAAGTGACCGGAGCATTATTTGCATCAACCGCAACCAGTGTCGCGATATTTTTACCTATTTTATTTATGAAAGGTATTGAGGGACAATTGTTTTCTGATCTGGCGTTAACCCTTTCTATTGCCGTTATTGCTTCTTTGGTATCAGCTATTACTATTATTCCCATTGCCAGTAAGTACTGGTTAAAAGCCGATGAAACTCCAGATCCTTTTGCGCATTATTGGCAAAAGTTAACTCACTTAGTCATGCGATTAACCCAGTCATCAACTCAACGGCTGACTTGGATTGCTACCCTACTCGGCGGCTCAATACTCGTTACTGTATTGATGATACCTAAAACTGATTTTATGCCACGCGCACCAACCGATGGTTTCTTCTATAGTTTGAATATGCCGCCTGGCGGCAATGTCGACTTTATTGAGCATGAGTTTGCCAGTTTGGTAAAAGAGCGTTTAGCACCTTATTTGAGCGGTGAAAAAATGCCGAAAATTAAAAGCTATAACTTTTACTCTTTTGGCTCAGGCTCAACTGGCGGGTTTATTTATTCTGACGATCCCACACGCGTTGAAGAGTTGATGCAAGAAATACAAACTAAAGTTTTCTCTAACTTACCCGACACACAGGTTTTTATATTCCGGGGCTCAATGATTAATGTTTCCGGAGGCGGCAATGGTCGCACTATAGATATTGACATTAAAGGCCCTGACATTGAACGGTTAATGGCTGTTGCGCAAGCAGGCATTGACGCTATTAATGACAGCATGGTTGGTACAACCGCTTTTCCTAATCCAGGGTTGAGCTTATCTGAACCAGAACTAAAACTTGTACCTAATGATCAGCGAATCTCACAAGCCGGTTTAACTCGCCGTGATGTTGCTAATGCTGTTAGGGCATACACCAGTGGGCTGTTTGTCAGTGAATATTTTGATGGTAACGACCGTGTGAATGTTATTTTACGGGGTAAACAATGGAATACACCTGATGAACTTGCCTCTTTGCCCATTCATTCTCCATTAGCCGGTGTTCAAACCATTGGTGAGCTAACCGAGATCACTCGCACAGCAGGCCCGACACAGCTACGCCGCGTTGACGGTAAACGTACTATCAGTTTACAAGTTTCACCGCCAGCAGATATGTCACTTGAAGAAGCACTCAGCTCAATTGAAGCCAGTGTTTTACCTTCTATGAAAGCCCTACTGCCTGCAGATTCTTCTATTCTACTCAGTGGTAATGCCAATGAAATGGCTGCAGCTATCAACGATATGTTGAAGAACTTTGTCTTAGCGCTACTCATTTTATTTTTATTAATGACAGCACTATTTAAGTCTGCCAAAGATAGCTTACTTGTGTTGTTAGTTATGCCGATGGCTGTTGCGGGTGGTGTATTAGCATTAAATTTATTAAATGTATTTACTTTTCAATCACTTGATTTGATGACTATGATAGGTTTTATCATTCTACTCGGTTTAGTGGTTAACAATGCTATTTTATTGGTTGATCAAACGAGAGAAGGTGAACGCGCAGGTTTATCTACACACAATGCGGTTGCTCAGGCCGTTCGCATTCGTGCTCGTCCTGTTTACATGAGTACCTTAACCAGTTTATTTGGTATGCTGCCACTCATGTTGATGCCAGGAGTTGGCAGTGAAATTTATCGAGGTTTAGCGGCTGTAATTGTTGGAGGTATGTCCATCAGTGCTATTTTTACTTTGGTTTTATTTCCGAGTTTATTACGACTTAATGAAAAAAATTCAGCAAACAATACTCCTGGTCATAAACCAAATAATGTTGCCGAGCTGAATACCAAGCCAGCACCATTAGCAAGTAATCACTAAAGGAAGCACCATGTTTACAATGAAAAAAATTATTAGCGCCATATTTAGTGCCAGTTTATTACTTGCAAATAATGCTATAGCGGCCAACAGCCCTGCACCTAAACCGGTTAAAGTAGATCAAGTAAAAGCAATGAGTTTAAGCGCTACCACTGACTTAATGGCAACAATACACAGTCGCTCACATGTGCCAGTAACAGCTGGAGTTAATGGTCGTATTGAGTGGCTTGCTGAGCCCGGCAGTATGGTACAAGCAGGTGATGTATTGGTAAAAATGGATTTATTACCTTTAAAACTCATGCAGCTGGAACAACAAGCACAATTAAAACGTGCAAAAATAAATGTTAACTATTTACAAAATGAAGTTCAGCGCCTAGAAAAACTTAAACAAAGTAACTCTGCATCACAGTTCCAGCTTGATCAAACCCAATCACAGTATGATTTAGCTAAAACGGATATTGAAATTGCAGACTTAAAGTTACAGCAAATTAATGACCAGATACTGCGCGCCAATGTCACCGCGCCATTCTCAGGCGTTATTACTGAGCGCATCGTACGTGCTGGTACTGACGTTAATCGCAGCGATACTTTACTAAAATTACTCGACACAGAGCACTTAGAAGTACGTCTGTACGTGCCAATCAAATACTTGGCTTTTATTCGTAAAGGTCAAAGTTTAAATGTCAGCGCTAGCGGCCAATTAGTTAATGCTGAGATTAGTGCGTTAATCCCAAGTGCTGATGCTAAGTCACAAACCTTTGAAGTACGAATTAATATTCCTGCACATTTAAATGAGTCATGGGCTGCCGGTCAACTTGTTAAAGTAACCGTACCAATTCAAGCCTCTAAAAACACCTTAACCGTACACCGTGATGCCTTAATTTTGCGTAAAGACGGTACTTATGTCGTGAAAATAGATGTTGATAATAAAGTACATCGTTTACCGGTAATTGTGCGCAATGGCACTTTTGATCGAGTCAGTATTGAAGGTGAACTGCAAGACGGAGACAACGTGGCTATTCGCGGCGCTGAGCGTTTGAATGAAGGGCAACAAGTTGTTGTGCAATAACTAATACTAGAAAGCTTGGCTTGTGGAGCGTTTTTGTGAATGTGGTTTGAAATTGTACGCTAATGCTTAAACTACCAAGCAATAGCGTACTATATCTACATGTGACTTACCTACAGATTAAAAATGATAAGTAACACCTAAGGCGATATTGTTAACATCATTAACCGATAAGTTATAGCGACTCACTTTTAGGCTCACATCAATTTGCTCTGTTAAGGTATAGCCGAGTGCTAGGTTATAGAACAAATCAATATCATCTTCGTCCATTTCAATCACACTGTCATTAAGCTTACTGGTGTAATCAAGCTCCCAAGCCAATACGCCTAGACCTACAGATGCATGCATCGCATCGCTTTGCCAAAAAGTATATTGTCCCTGCAAGCTTATACCGTCAACCAGTTTAGGTGCACTCTCTGCGAGTGTTTGATGAAAAGAACTCGTGGTAAGTGTGTCACCACTAAAATTCGCGGAGGCTTCCCCTAATTGCTCATAGCTCACCATGAAGGCGAAGGCGTCATACTTCACGCCACCACCAACACTATAACTAGCATCCGACTTATCGATATCACGGCTAGTAATACCAATATCACTTGGAGTGTTTATACTTTCACTGACTTGACTTTTACCTATGCTGCCAGTTAAGAACCACTGGGGTTCAGCTGCGACAGCATTCATACTTGCTGCAACAACAAGCGCGACAGCCCCGTGTACGACTTGCTTATTTACTAACTGGCGTTTACGACATGAACGATATAAAACCAACCCTGTTAAAGCAATAATAACCCCTCCCATGCTGCCACCTTTTGATTTATTTTTCACTGTAACACTTTGGTAAGCCTTCACAACTACACTCACCTGTGCAGTTGCTTGATCACCTTGTCCGTCATCAACTATATAAGTTATCACAGCAGTTCCATCAAAACCGCTTATCGGTGTATAAGTTAAGGTGTTGTTTTCATTTATCACAACCTCACCGTTATCTACCGTCGCGTTAATAAGCACTAAACTATCGCCATCAGCATCAGTGTCATTAGCTAAAACATCAATCACAATTGCAGTGCGGTCATCTGTACTTGTTGTATCATCAAGTGCAATAGGGGCATCATTAACATAAACCGTCACATCCACCGTACTACTTGCGGTGCCACCGTTGCCATCTGATAAGCTATAAGCTACGGTATCCTGACCAACAAAATTATTAGCGCTTTGATACGCTATTTGATTATCCGCGGTAATACTAACTACACCAAAGTTCGAACTGACAACACCTAACGTTAAGGTGTCTTGATCTGCATCAGTATCGTTGGCTAATACGTCAATCACAATCGCTTGATTACGTTTCACTCTAGCGTTATCGACTTGTGCAACCGGCGACGTATTATCTGTAATCAACACGGATACGCCACCCGGATCGACAATCGTACCATTACTAATACCGTCATTATCATTCGGGCCACCGTCTTCAATCGTTAATTGCACACACCAATGACCTGCAGTTAACCCTGAAGTCCATAATGAACTTGCTGGTGGCGGACAGTATCCTTGTGTTCCAGCGGTAGAGTGAAGTTGGTTATTTGCATCTTCAACAAACACTCCCCAGCCAACACTTTCACTGTATTTACGATATACCGCGTCGGTAGGAATAGGCTGTAATTGTGGTAATACAATTTGATATGTTTGTCCGGCTTCTGGCAATCCAGTGACTATATAGTCAAAAATACCACCACTAAAAATAGCCTCACTATCAATCCCAATACTGTTTTCAACATCATTATTGGTTAATAACAATCCCCCCGTATCACCAGCAGCTAAGGTATTGCCTTTACGCAAACATATACCTGGCTCACCTTCGATAAGGAATGCATCTTGTATTGCCGCTTGTTCTGGCATCACATTACATTCAGCAATAGCGTCTTGAAAATCAGGAATACCATCTTGGTCAGCATCACCATACCCTTCTTCGTTATCAGGTATACGATCACCGTCGGTATCAATGTCAGTTAGCTCAGCTAAGTTAGCAACAACAGCTAAATACAGAGACTTGGTTGTAGATAAGCTTTCTATAGCATCATCAGTAGACGTTAAACCTACACGATAAACACCAACAGTAAGCCCACTTGGATCTAACTCAAGCGTATTTTCATCAAGCTGGTTGATATTAAGGGCGCTATCGTACGACCAAACACTGCTAACGTTATCGTCATTAGCATCGCTAACCGTTGCTTGCACAGTAACTACACCACCCGTTGAGGTAACCACTTGTCTAGACTCATTATCCTGTGAACTGACCAATGAGATAGCTGGTGCAATGTTACGTTCAGCGATGGTAATAACATGGCTTGATTTACTACCGACATTGCCAGAATTAAGGCTTAACGTTAAAGTTTCATCGCCTTCAGTTTGGTTATCTTGAATGATGTCAACTACTAACTGTGCTTTTCTACCTGAACTTATAGTCACTTCATTGCTCGTAATAATGTAATCACTCTCATCAGCATTACCGGCAACATTAAGTGCTACCGTTATAGGGTAACTTGGTGCATCACCATTAAGTATCACATCAACCATCGCTGTTTTTCCTTCAACAACTATTTGATTTTTGCCAAGTGATATAAGCGGATTCACAATCACCTGTTGACTTGCCACACTCGTTAATCCGGTTACAGGGTCTGTTGCTTGCCAATAGGCAATATGATTGCCTGGCTTGAATAAATTACCACTATCCATTAACGATATAGCCAACGGCTTACCATCGCTAGTTACCGCTGTCGCAACACCCAAGTCTACTTTGGTATACAAACCTGTGGCATTTACTTCAACATTTTCAGGGACAGTAATAACCGGCACTGATGCACCTAGTTCGCCACTAATTGATAGATCCACTGTGCCATCAATAAATGCTTCACTACCATCCGTAATGGTATAAACCAACTTAATTTCACCGACAAAACCAGTTTGAGTAACCAATGTTAAGCTTTCACCATCATGAGTAACATTGCCAATACTGGTTGAAGCCCCGGTGATAACTAATGTATCTCCATCGATATCAACATCATTAGTTAATACATCTAAAACATAAGTATTACTATCATTTAATGTTAATTCGAAACGATCGGCGATAGCGGTTGGTTCTTGGTTGATGTTATTCACAACAACACTAAAGTTGAGACTATCCGTTGCGTTTTCAGCACCAGAGTTATCATTCACGGTAATAGTGATATCACTAGTAACATCTACATCATCCTGAACCGGTGTGCCTGAAATTGAACCTGTCGCTTCATCAAAGAGCATCCAGTCTGGGTGACCAATAATACTAAAGCTGTGAACATCGCCTTCATCTACATCCGTTACTGTTGGTGTAAAGCTGTATGCACTATCTTCGTTTACTTGATTATCCGGCATGCCACTAATCACAGGCGCATCATTTATATTAGAAACGGTAATGTTAAAGGCAGCTAAGCTGGCTGTTGCATTAGCGCTATCAGCTACCGTAATAGTAATATTGTTAGTGATACCAACATCATCATTATCTGGTGTGCCGGTTAGCTCACCTGTCGAGGTGTTAAATGTTGCCCAACTTGGTTTATTAGCAATACTAAAGGTGGTGCTGTCGCCAGAGTCAACGTCAGTCACAGTTGGTACGAAGCTATAAGGGCTATCTTCATTCACTTGCGTCGCTGGTGTTCCGCTGATAACAGGCGCGTCATTAACATTGGCAACGGTAATACTAAAGGCAGCCAAACTACTACTTAATGCGCCATCACTAACAGAAATAACCACACCACTCGTTGTACCTACATCAGCATTACCAGGTGTGCCTGTTAAAGCACCTGTTACCGCGCTAAAAGTGGCCCACGAAGGTTGATTAATGATGCTAAAGCTTAATGAGCTACCAAAATCAATATCTGATGCACTTGGTGTAAAGCTATAAGTTGCATCTTGTAAAACATTTGTAGGTGGTATGCCGTTAATCGTCGGAGCATCATTGACATTCAATACACTAAGATCAAAGGCTGGAAGGCTGTCATTAAGTGTGCCATCACTAACTGTTATCACAATACCGTTAGTAGAGCCAACATCACTATTCGTTGGAACACCCGATAATATACCGGTGGTTTCATCAAAGTTTGCCCACGTAGGTTTGTTCACAATGGTGAAGGTTAACTCATCTTCGTTAAAGTCACTGGCCGTAGGTGTAAAGTTGTAAGCAAAACCTTGGTTAACGCTAATTGATGGCGTACCTTGAATAACGGGAGCCGAATTCGGCACACTTGCGGTAATGACGTTATCGGTGGCATCTGTAATATCAAGAGCTTCGTCGGCACCGGCATTCCAATTATCATTGGCAGTAAGATTAAATGCAGTGCCATCAATAGCGAGTGTTCCCGTTTTGTTAATAATTTGATTAACAGCCGCTTTATCTGTTGCGCTTAGCGTCAGCGTGAACGACGTTGCTGAAGACACGTCAACGTTTGCCGTATCATCTAAAGCGTAAATAGCACCACCTTGACCAGTGAATACAAAAGCGTTAGCAGTTATATCGTTAGCCGAACCCGCAGCAGTTAAATAACCTGTACCTGTCACAACTAACATCCCTGTTGATGCATCGTAACTTGCTTGAGAAATGGTTGGTACATTGACATTACTAACTTCAATAGCGTTGCCAGTTATATCAGCTACCACCACAGTTTGATCAGCACCTGCAATCCAATCTTCCGCTGCAGCTAAGTTGTAAACCGTTGTATCTGTAGCGCTAGTGCCATTTTTATTCACAACTTTATTTAGTTCAGTCTTATCAGTTGCACTTAACGTAATGCTAAAAGTATTACCTGAAGATACCTCAACATTAGCAGAGTCGGTTAAGGTATATGCTAGTCCACCCTCAGCAGTTAAGCTGAATTTATTTGCCACAATATCATTATCATCACCGCTGCTAATCAATAAATTTGTTGCCGATACAGTTAAAACACCTATGTCAGCATCGTAATTAGCATCAATAATTTGGGGGATAGCCACATTACTAACCACAACAGGGTTAATACTGTCCTCTGCATCAGTCAAGTTGCTATTGTTGTTCCAATTAGCTAGAGCAGCTATGTTGTAAGCAAGAGTATCAGTAGAGCTTGAACCATTTTTGTTCATGAACAGGTTGATCGCAGCTTTATCTTCATCATTCAACGTAACCAAGAAATGGTTACTTGAAGCTGCAGCAACATCCGCTGAAGTTAATGTATGTGATGTGCCACCTTCACCCATTAACGTAAAGTGATTAACACTAATATTGTCATTAATGACCATAGGGCCAGCTGAAACATTCAGCACACCCGTGCTGGCATCATAGCTTGCACCGTTGATCGCCGCAGCGGTATTAATGCTAAAGCTTGTTAAAGTAACAGCGGCGCTAGAGTTACCCACTGCATCGGTAACGGTAATTGTACAGTCACTATACGTACCATCTGTTAACACTGTAGTGTTATCGGTTTGTGTTAACGTAATGGTTGTGCTGCCTGAGCTGATTAAACCTTCATCAGTACTACCACAGCTGCCACCAACACTTAATGTGCCGGCTTTGGTTGTTGATATAGTAACATCGGGTGTAGTATCAATATTGGGCGTCAATACAGCGGTTACTTCCGCCACCATTGGTGCAATAGAGTCAACCAATATGCCCGTAGTAGCGCCAACACTATTCAAGGTTAAAGAAGCATTATTGGATGCCGCATCTTTTATCGTCCCACCGTTTGCCGCTAAGTTACCAATAGCTATACCATCACTATCATTTTCTCCCGCTTGGACTGTGTAACGGAATAATAAAGCACTTGAACCAGAGCCGCTTAAGTATGTTGCTTGACGTGATGTCGAGCCAATAGTAAGCGTCAATTGCGGTGTACCACCCACAGTATTAACACTAACACCTTCATTAAAATTAACCGTGAAATCAAGGTTCTGACCCGCAATATAAGTAGCGCTAGCAGGTACATTGACTGACGTTGTTAATGGTGCCAGTGCATCGACCAAAACTCCTGTTGTTGAGCCAGTACTACTTAAGGCAAGTCCTGCATTATTAGCAGCTGCATCTTTAATCGTACCGCCGTTCGCAGTTAAGCTGCCAATATCGATACCATCACCGTCGTTTTCATCACTTTGTATGACGTAACGGAATAATAACGCCGTTGTACCAGAGCCACTTTGGTAGGTCGCTTGACGCGTAGTTGAGCCTATGATGATACCTAATTGTGGTGTACCTCCAGCAGTATCAACTGAAACGTTTTCATCAAAGTTCACCGTAAAATCAAGATTTTGCCCTGCAGTATAAGTTGCGCTTGCTGGCAAAGTTAGCGCCGTTGTTGCTGGCGCGGTTGCATCGAGAACAAAAGTTGTCAACGTTATTGGGGTACTAGAATTGCTTGCAGCATCCGTGACGGTAATTGTACAGTCACTATATGTGCCATCACTCAATACTGTACTGTTATCTGTTTGCGTCAACGTAATGCTAGTATTGCCTGAACTTATTGCCCCTTCATCAGCGCTACCACAACTACCACCAACACTTAACGTACCCGCTTCAGTTGTTGATATTGTAACGTTTGGTGTGGAGTCATTGCCTGGCGTAGTCACAGCTGTTATTTCAGCAACTGTGGGAGCTACTGCATCAATCAATACACCCACTGTTGATCCGATACTGTTTAAGGTTAGCGTCGCATTATTAGAGGCCGCATCTCGCAAAGTACCGCCATTCGCACTCAAGCTGCCGATAGCAATACCGTCAGTGTCGTTGTCGCCTGCTTGCAGGGTATAACGGAATAACAAAGCACTCGTGCCTGAGCCGCTAACATATTGCGCTTGGCGCGTAGTCGCGCCAATAGTGATCGCTAGTTGTGGTGTGCCACCGGTGGTATTAACGGTAACGTTTTCATCAAAGTTCACCGTGAAATCAAGGTTTTGACCAGCAATATAAGTGGCATTAGCAGGTACGCTTACTGACGTTGTGCTGGGTGCAGCCGCATCAATCAATACTGCGCTTGTTGACCCAACACTGTTTAAGGTCAACGTCGCATTATTAGAGGCCGCATCTCGCAAGGTAGCGCCATTCGCTGATAAGGTACCGATAGCAATACCGTCAGTGTCGTTGTCGCCTGCTTGCACGGTATAACGGAATAATAAAGCCCCTGTACCCGAGCCTGATTGATAAGTCGCTTGGCGTGAAGTTGCGCCAATAGTGATCGCTAGTTGTGGTGTGCCACCTGCGGTATTAACGGTAATATTTTCATCAAAGCTCACCGTAAAATCAAGGTTTTGACCGCTAATGTATGTGGCATTCGATGGAACTGAAACAGAAGAAACCGTTGGTACGGCGCCATCAATAACAAGCGCTTTATTAGCTCCAAGAGAATTAGCCGCTCCCGGTGTTGCCAAGGTTAAGCTGGCTGCGTTACCTGCCCCATCATTAATAGTGCCACCATTTAAACTTAAGGAGTTGGTGGCAACGTAATCTAAATCGCTGCTAACATCTCCAGCTTGCACCGTATAAGCAAACGTTAACGTGCTAGTGCCTGAGCCACTGCTGTAATTAATGGTTCTATCTGTTGTACCTGTTTCTAAGGTGAGTTGTGGTGTGCCCGTTACAGTTACCGCTTCGCTGAAGTTAACGGTGACAGCAAGCACATCCCCTAATTTATAACTACCATTTGCGCTACTGGAACTTACGGAAGAAACTGTTGGAGGTGTTGAATCAACCACCCCCGTTAATTGGCTACTATTTACCGTAGGTAGCCCCCCAGAACTGGCTTGTAAATTAAAGTTTTCACTACTACCACCTGAAGCGGTGTAATTAATTTGCATACTAGTAAAAGTAGCCACACCAGAGCTTGGTGTTATAGTGACTAAAGAGCTGCTGCCGTCAGTATCGCCTGTGGCAGTCATCGTCGCCGAACCTGCACCATTAACCTCATTGATACTAATACTCGTACTATAACCAGTATCTACAATGTTATTTCCATCGCGAGCCGAAACCACAGGAACCGTTGTAAAATTTGTGGGTATGCCACTATTAACTGATAAAGGGGTTGGGTGTGTATCAAAGACTAATTGAGTTGCCACAACATCAGCAGTTACCGCATTGGCATCTATCGTTGCTAAATTACTATTCACGCCATCTTGATCATTCGCGGTTAAGGTAAAGCTTTGTTGATCCGCCGTTGCGCTATACGTTACCCCAGTAAAGGTTGCTACCCCAGCTACAGCAGCAACAGAACCTCCAGTTATGAACCCTGCACTTGCTTCTGTAAGCGTGATTGTTTCAGTAAAATCAGTATCTATATTGCCAAAGGCATCGCGCGCTCTGACCACAGGTTGCGTTGTTAATGCACTCCCCGAAACTGATCCAGCTGGCTGTGTTGCAAAAGCTAACGCCGTTGCAGTAACATCAAAACTACCACCAGCACCGTTGGTGATTGCAGCGGTTGCACCCATTTGTGTTCCACTGCTGCCAACCGTTAAATCAGTATCGCCATCAACACTTAAGATAAAAGTACGGCCATCAGTAATACCGGTATTATCGTTGTAATAAGCATTGACGGTATACACTTCATTCGCGCCATTAGCCACTGAAATACCTAATCCTGAGAAGGTAACCGTATTCGCACCAGCGTTGTATACACCGGTTACATTACTCACATCGTTACCATTTAATAGCCAAGTAACCTTAGCTCGCTCGGCATCAGTTGTTGTCCCAGTAACATTGACTACTATTTGCGAAATAGTCATGGCATTGCCATCCGCTGTTCCGCCATCACTCAGAGTAAAATCAAAAACGCCAACCGCTTCACCTATCGTATCGATAGTGGTATCTAAACCTATCGGTTCAATAACGCCAGCTGCTGCGGTTAAGTTACCATCAGTATCTATTGCTGCACTAATCTCAGCTGTAATAGTGAAGTTATAAGGACTTTCGTCACTGTCATCATTAGCAATAGAAATACTGGCATTTTGTGTGCCTACCGAGGTTGGATCTAATGTGACTTGAAAGGTAGTAGAGCCTGCGGCGGAAATGGGGTCGGATGCAGGTTGAGTTGTGACACTAAAATCACTGGACCCCGTTATAAGCACATTAGGCGCACCTGTTAGATCAAGTGCCCCTGTTCCTGTATTTTGAATAGTAAAAGTACGTACAAGATTAGAACCGCCAGCAGTGTGTGAACCAAAGTCCGTATGATCTGTTGTGGTTGGGGTTGAGTCACCATCGACAATGCTATTGCCATTACCTTGAATATTTATTTCTGGGCTAGCACCAGCACTTTCACACTTTTCATGAATTATCTGGCAAGCAGCGCCTGATTGGCCATTTTCAAACCTGTTATTGCCATTATCATATAAAAAGCAGCTAGTGCTTACACCACCAGCCGTGTAGAAAAAACTCTGATATGCGGGATTTGCACAAACAGAACTACCAGACCAATTAGTAAATGGCAAGGTATGTGCAAACACTTTATTACCTGATGTATTAGCTACATTAACCTTGCCTGCACTCAACAAACCATTATTTTGCAAAAAGGCTAATGCTTTATGGTTAGTGGCAATCGTCGCCGCTTTAGTGTTTGTTTGTTTATTATTAGAAAAGGCAGCAAAAGGGTTACGCGCTTTACTTTTTACTTGAGAATTTTTCGCAACTTTTGTTTTAGTTGTAGCGGCTTTAACTGGTGTACTTGCAGCACTATTTTCTACAGAATTTATTTCAGCGCTATGCTCTGCATCAATTAACTTACTATCAATTGCCTTATCATCAACAGCTTTAACATAAACTACGGCGTTATTTTTCATTCTGCTATTAGCAACATAGCTAGTGTTACGAGTTGACGCAACCGCACTACCGCCCAACATAGCCATAAAAGGCATAGTCGCTTTTATGGCACGGTTTAACAATTTCCGTTTATTTTTTTTCAACACAACTTCCTCACATTTACTGCCTGTATTTGTTAAGGTCTTCATAGTTTATTTCCATTGTTTAAAGGACGTAACTCGGGGTGAGAAAAATGATTTCTAAGCCGAGGGTGACTAGGTTCAATTATTTCAGGGTAATTACAATTAGGGATCACAGCAATGTCGTAAATTTGGTCAACATTGCCGGTAAATTTTAGGTGTGCAATTTCTCGTGTATTTTCTGGTGTAGCTGCATTGTTTTTGCCACTGCTAGCGATTATGCTTTCATCATTGATATTCATTAACCAAATGCCTGAGAAAGTTTCATCGTATTTTTGCGCTAAAGGAGCTGGACGCGTTACATCGCCTTCTCGTACTTTTGATAAGCCGACAAACATGATAGGCCCGTAAAAATCCATACCGCGAGTAAAACCAGGCACTTCCGCTAAAATTTCACTTGTTTTAGTGTCAGGCTCATAACTGCAAATATGACCATGACCTGAATTACAAAAATACACTTTATCGTTATACCAACGCGGTGAATGTGGCATGGCTAAACCATCAAGTAAAATTTCATTACTGGCGACAGCCATTAAAGTACCATTAAATTTACCGTCTTTTGTTCGCCACATACCGGCCTTGTCTTCTTGCGAAAAGGTAGTGACATAAGCGGGTTTACCGTCTTTTAAAGTCATACCATTTAGATGACAACGGTCTTCAGGCTTTAACTCGGAAATGAAGTGCGGTTTCCAGCGCGGAATAAAACTATGGTCAGGCTCTATGGTACATAAACACGAAAAACTTGAATTCACTACCCACAAGCCTTCATCACCCCAGTCAATATCATGAATATTAATCATGCCACTGTAATGTACTGAGCGAGAAATAAAACAAGCATCAACATCTTCGTCTACTGGCAGATAAGCTTTTTCTTGTTCGGCTTTCAACTGTGCCCGTTGTGCTTTTTGCTTTTCAGATAAGTCATCATCTTCAAGCTCTTCAGCTTGTGGTTCTGCTGTTTTTTCACTGGTTTCTTTCGGCTTAATTCTTGGCGCAGTAATATCGTCTTCTATTTTACTCAACGGTTGTTTTATTGTTTTCAATAAACCATCTTCACGTTGAAAATGAACTATTTCAGTATACGTACCTAAAGTTAAGCCATCTTCTGTTGCCGCTAGGCCCATAGGCCGCTGAAAGCTTTTGAAGTTTACATCAATCGATTCACCATCACTTCTGACAATAATTAATCGCCCTGTTTGGTATGACGTAACCGCAAGGGAAATATTTAATTCTTTTAAGATCTGAGGTAAGTTATCTGTATATTCACAGGCAAAGTCTAGCTCATCTTTTACAGGTACACCTTCAAGAGACTTATTCTCTATTGCGCTATCTGTTGTCTGTTGCACCTCTGCTTGCTCAGAGTTGGCTTGAACGCTTTCACCTTGCTTATCGGTATATGCTATTGTCATTAATGGGTTAACCTAGTGACTTATTTTTGTTGTGTTAATTATTTTTAAACAATTTTTCTGAAATAAAGTGTCAATTGCTTGCTTTAATGGTATTTTTTCATTTTGAGAAAATACTAATGCTAACATACCACTAGTGATCGCGGCCGACAACGAAGTACCACTGAACTCTTTGTATTTATTATGGTTGCTTGTACTGAGCGCACTATCGCCATAGGTAAAAAAGTCGACACTATCGCCAAAATTACTAGAGGCTAAACGCTGACCGTTTTCTCCTGTCGCACCAACAACAATCGCTTTATCAACAAGCGCTTCACTACCAAACGCTGACAGTTCAACACCACTATTACCGGCAGAAAATACAACGGCCACCCCTAAACCATCACGACCATTAACTACTAAATCGTTAACCACGTCAGCTATAGGCTCAAATAAATGCTGAGTATGCCAGCTATTATTAATAATATCGGCTCCAGCAAGTTGGGCTAATTGAAATGCCAATAAAGTATTTGAAGTCCAGCTACTAGGTTGCCGTATCGCAATAATGCCTGCTTTAGGGGCAATACCATCGATACCCTGCTGATTATGCTCAGCAAAAATAACACCCGCGACTTGAGTACCATGTTGCTGATAAAAATTTGGCGACTTAACCGTAGTATCATTATTTTCAATGTCATAAGTGAACAATTGTTTTACGTGCCGTAAATCTGAATGTTGTAAATCAAAGCCATCGTCAATAATGGCAACTTTTACGCCATCACCTTGCGTGGTGTTCCACATGTTTTTTATATGCTCTGTTAAATAGGGGGCGCCAGTAGCCAATAGTAGCTTTTGCTCTACTGCTAATTTTTTACGACGTGCTATACGTTCAGCTTTTTTTTCTACTGCCGTTAATGCTGCTGTAGATTTCACATCGACGATTCGCTCAAGAGCAGGTTGGAGTTGTAAAATATCAGGTTGTACCAACTCAATAGCCTTTGATGTTTGTAACGTAGCAATTACATCAGCAAGAAAAGCCTCACTGGTTAACATTAATGAAAAATAATTAAACGTTGTCCCCTGAAATAACTTAGTGACTTGTGTAATTTGAGGGTGATATTGAAAAAGTAGCTCTTTGGCCTGCGAGGTTTTAACAATTAAACGATTAGCAAGTGTCACTTTTTTCTTGGTTCCCTCAATCGTGTATTGCTGCTCAAATACTTTATGTAAAACAATGCTCTCAGAAAAGTTCTGAAATACAATCGTATCGCTATGTATTACGGGGGAACTATTAACAATGCTTGAAGCGGTAAGTAAACTAAAGCCGCAAACAAAAATCTGCTTACACTTACTTTTATTTTTACTTTCTAGCGGTTTCTTTATAGCTCTTTTCAGTAAATAACCAAATGTCATACAGAGTAAGTATGGAAAATCTGAAATAAAATGAAACTTATTTGACATAAAGTTATGTAATCCAAGCAATTAAGTTGCGATCTAATCTAAAAGGAGGGCATATTTTATAAAAGATAGCACAAAGTAATAAAAAGCAAAAAATAAAAGCAAAAACAGCTAAATAAAACACTTCTCTGCTCATATTTCCTACAAAAACTTGCACAAGTGTCAGAATTACTCGTATATTACCGCCTACATTTATTTGTTTTTATGGTTCAATAGCAAATGTTCACAAGATTTTTTTGTTATTTATTGGTGTTAATAATGCTGCCTTTTCATGCGCCAGCAAATGACACTATTTTATGGCAAACCTATCATCGCCCCCCCGGTACCTTTAATTTTGGAGAGAATAAAGGGCAAGGGTTTGTGCAACAAAGTCTACAAATGATTATTGAACAAATGCCTGAGTATCAACATGAAATGCCCATCACCACTTTAGCCAGAGCGATTGCCGATATCAAAGCAGGTAAAAAAGCTTGTCATCCTGCACTTTATATAACGCCAGAACGTGAAAAAGAGATGATTTTCTCAAATGCTTCGATCCTTAATGCCAATAATCGAGTAATTGCAAGGCCAGAAAAAATATTACCCTTTTTGCATAATGGGCAAGTCAGCTTAGAAAAAATACTTCAGCAAAATAGCTTAGTATTCGGTCACGTGAAAAACCGCTCTTACGGTAATTTAATTGACGATATTTTTAAAAAGTATAATCAAGCTGAAAATATCCTGCAGATTGATAATATTGACTTAAGCCGACTGTTCCAAATGATTGAACGAGAGCGTGTTGATCTGAGTATCGCCTACCCCTTTGAAATACATCATTATTTAAAAAACAACCCTCAGTCAACTGGCCAGCTAGCAGCTTATGCTATTGCGAATATACCGGCCTACAATATCGGTGCTGTTGCTTGCCCTAAAAATGCTTGGGGCAAAAAAGTTATTCAGCAAGTTAATACGATACTCAAAAAAATCAAGCCTACTTCAGAATATCAAGCTGCGATTACAGCATGGCGAGAAAACGAGCGCGTTAACCCTGCTTTTATTCGATACTACCGGGAATATTTTTTAACTCACTGATGATACTTAATTGTAAATTTAGGGAGATAAAGTCAAAGCAACTTGTAGCTTAGCAGTTCAACTAATGATATAACCGCGCCATATAATGACAATCTGTAGTGATTTAACCTTACTACGCCAATAACCTTAAGGCAGTTGCTTGTTACCTAGCATAATAAAATTACTAGAAAAGCACTGAAATAACATGAACTTAACTATAGAATTTAAACAACCAGAAGTTAAAAGTACTTTTGACTGGCAATTAATACAAGAAATTAATGTTAAAAATGACCAACAACAGGTTATTGCTAAAGCAGAAATCGAAATTATTACTTTAAATAAGCACCGTGGTGCAGATGAAAGTTATGAATTATTAAGCCAGCAAGGCGCTACGGACTGGGAAGTACCGTTAAACTTATTCTTTAAAAAACAGAATATTACTGCTGATTTAGTCGAAAAACTACAAGTAAAAGTGGATACTAAAGCTAAAGATCATATTTTAATTGAAGCCATTAGTGTTTTACCTGAATATCGCCAGCAAGGCGTGGCGAAGTTTCTTTTAAGTGAGATAGCTCAGCATTACAGCAAGGTACAATCTATTTCAGTCCTAAGCCTGTCTCTTATACATATCTCCGAGCCCACGAGACAAGAGGCAATCTCGTATGCCGTCTTCTGCTTGAAAA
>OJHO01000374.1_pt1 | contig 19931 bp, 23 predicted proteins | sample 1595311 | NCBI WGS metagenome assembly OJHO01 (sample SAMN05416879, study PRJEB24817) | seawater metagenome | isolation source: Sea water | place: Canada:Atlantic | collected 2013-11 | reverse complement strand
AATAGCGCCGATAAAATAATGATACTAACAACAAAAAGTTCAAACACTTTATTATTGCGTAAGCGCAAAGAGGCATTCTGGATTTGGGTAATAGTCATGATGTTAGCACTTGAAGAGAGAGAATTACTGAGAAACGGAATGCGTAATAGTAGGTGATCAGAGATATTTAAACAATCGACCATTTGATATGGTCGATTGTGCTACGAGATTGTACTACGAAATTTGTACTGCGAGACTTATTGCTTTTTCAGGTAAGCACTGACTAAAACAATACGAGTACCGTTTACACGGCCTTCAACATGCAAAGGGTTATCGGTTAACGAAATACCTTTCACCATCGTACCGCGCTTAGCCGTGAAGTTAGCGCCTTTAACAACCAGATCTTTAATTAAGGTCACGTTATCGCCAGCGACTAGCGGTGCGCCATTGCTATCGCGTGTTGTTTCAGCACTGAAATCTACCATGCCCGCTTCAGCCCACTTTTGTACGTCTTCTTCGAAGTACATCATGTCGACTAAATCTTGAGCCCAGTCTTCGCCTTTTGCTTTTAACGTCTTAAGTTGACGCCAAGCCATAACTTGCACAGGAAGCTCTTGGCTCCACATACTGTCGTTCAGGCAGCGCCAGTGGTTGCCATCAAGGGAGTCTGGGTTGTTAATTTGGTCAGTGCACGTCGAGCAAAGCATGACACTTTGTTCGACAGAGCCATCGCTAGGAGCAACTTCAAATTTAGTCACAGGTGCATCGGCAGCACACAGCTCACATTTATTGCCACAGCGGGCTAACAGGGTATTTTCAGTAGTCATTATTAAAAACCTTATATTTCAAGTGGGTATTATGCCACTGATAACAGAAATGGGAAATGCGAAGTGTGTTTACCTCGCCTTCCCTAGCTTCTACTGATTCGCAAATTAGCCGTTATGATGCACAAACGGCTTTCATGCGAATTTTATTGGTCCAGTGTAAGAAACCATGAGACGTCGAATATTGGGTATTAACGGCAACAATTTCAGTCGGGCATTTTTCTTGTAATTGCTGATAAGCCTGATCGACATAGTCAATATCAAAGACAAAGCCAAGAATAACCGTTTGCTCCGTGGTGACTTCAACAATGTGCTTATTCAGGTTGATTGATTTTGGTGTATTCGCAGAAACATCAGACATATGAGACATATGAATGCTGTGAGTGCAGCCTGCAAGAGTCATGCTGAGCAGTAGTAGAATCTTCTTCATTGAATATACCCTTAGCCTTGCTGGCAATAGCCAGTCGCAATCACTTCACGCTTTAATACTAAGAAATAAGCAGTTGTCTGATGTTTGGTCAAAATACCTTCTAACTTACCTTCAGCACACTGGCTTTTTAGATCTAAAATGGCTTCATCAACAAAGTCATTTGAAAAGGCTATGCCAAGAAAATTCCAGCTATGAGATGTTGCTGTAATCGAATTGTCACGCTCAACAGGGATTTGGGTCAGAGACACGGAGTTTAGGCTCACGCAGGCACTAAGCGATAAACAAGTAGCGATAGAAACACATAATTTTTTAAACATAATATTTTCCTTAATTTAATTCAGGGTTAAAGAATGCAGTAGCCGCTAAGGCGTACTATTTCACCACTCACTGCGCCGAAAGCTTTCGCTTCACGAACGGAGGTTAAGCCTGTCATTTTTCCTGTTGGACATTCTGCATAAATATAATCCATAACCTTGTTAGCATATTCATCATCATAGACTGGGTTGCCGGTTCTAGGACCCATGTTCATGAGCGCAAGAATGTCGCGTAATTGTTGAAATTGCTCAGCCGTTCGGCCTTTTGAGACCGCTCGACCCAGCTCTGCAGCGGCAGCCGCTTCAAAACCAAATTGACTGACCTGAACATTAAAAGGGATGAGTGTTCCTTGGCTTTGATCTATCTCGCCTATTTGCACATGATCAAGACGAGCACATGCTGTTAGAAGACCAAAAGCGGCTATTGCGAAGTATTGACGCATAGCGGTTCCTTGTTGAGTATTGGGGGGGACGGATACTAGTGATTACACAGAAAAAGGTCAAGTATTGTAAGGTTTATCATTAATGAAATAATAACAGCGTAAAGAATGAGCATAGAAACTAAAAAAGCCTTTTCTAACATGCATCAGAAAAGGCTTCTATGTTGAAGGCTAAGAACGGAATCAGGCTGAATCTACTGTCCGTCTATAACGGTATTTTCGATTGGTAATACCGTTTCTGGTGCCTCATCTAGAACAGATTCAAACTGCTTCAAACGCTTACGTACTGAAAGCAATTCAACAATAATGGTCCATGAATTAACCAAATATTGGAAAGAGTTACTCACCTGTCCGAAGGCGGTCAAAATCTGCTGAAGAATACCAAAAGTAATGGCGCCTACGGCAATGGTTGGCACTAATAAAACAAAGACAAAAATATTATCGGCCTGTAAGTACAAACTTCTTGCGACGTTAAAATACATATAGTGGAAGTACAGACGGAAGTAATTTTTACGAACATTGTTGAACAATTCATTCAATTTAAGTGGCTCAGCACGATCAGTATTATCTTCGCCATAAACCAGTTCTTTACGGAATGCGGCTTCTACTTTTTGGTTATTGAACTGTAACCCAGGAAGCTTGATACCGACTAAGGCCAATACACCTGTACCAAAAATTGACCAGAACAGGGCTGCATAGAAAAGTGGGTGTGCAATTTCACCGACAATAGGCAGTTCTGAAATATAAGCAGATAGTGCCCAAAGTACTGGTAAGAAAGCAAATAAGGTCATCACCGCTTCAATAAGAGAAACCCCTAAGTCTTCCATAATGGTCGCGAAGCGCATGGTATCTTCTTGAATACGCTGAGATGCACCTTCTACATCACGCAGCTGTTCCCAGTTAGAGGTATAGTATTCGTTCATCGCGGTGCGCCAGCGAAAGATAAAATGACTCACCAAAAATTTAGTCGCTACGTAGATAACAATTGCGAGAAAGGCAATTTCAGCAAACAGCATGATAAGGTCAAACAGCTGCGTTGTTGCCGAGCTTAAGGCTTCTTCACCAACGACCTTAGCCGCTTCAGAGCCATCGATCGGCTTTAAAAGTGACTGGACTAAATCAAAGAAAGGCCGACGCCAGTTATTAATGGCAACAGACACTTGCACAGAATAATAGGTCGAAAATAGAATAGCCGATGAGCCTACAATAGACCACCACTGCCATTTATGCGGCGATACCTTAAACCAAAACAAGGCGAAAACTGCCGTGCATAAAAAATAGAAGCCATAGAATAATAAGAACGAGTTCGTTACAAAGTGACCTAAGCCGATCACTGGCTGAGTATCTGAAATATCTAAACCAACCAAGTTGGCCATTTGTTCGTTGAATCCATACCAGATAGCACATGCGCCGCCGGCAAAGAGCAGCACCGATAAGAAAAATAATTTCGGGTTCGGAAAGAAAGACTTAAACATACGAGTGAATAACCTTTTGGTTTACAGTTCAGCAATCGCTGAGTGCAGAACGAATTATTATATTTAGAGTAAGAACATCTTATTAAAGTTCACCCATTCTAGCGCTTAGCGAGTGAGGGCAAGTTGAACTTCTTGCTCAGTATCTTATCCAGTATTGCCACAGGTAACCAGCGTTTCAATAGCGGCAAGCCAAAACTGCCATTACCAATTCGAATCACTGGCTTAGGTTTGTTTAATAATTGTTCAACTAATATATCAGCAAACTCCGCCGCAGGGGTTGGATTATCTTGCGAGGCGGTTGCACGCGCTTGAATAGCCTCTTTTAAAGGCGCGTATAAAGAATCAGGCGTAATGCGTTTTAGAACATTATTGAGTGAATTGTCACCGAATTTAGATTCAATAGCCCCAGGCTGAACGGTGATAACATGAATACCAAATGGCGCAAGCTCCATTCTTTGTGCATCCGATAAAGAATGCAGTGCTGCCTTAGTGGCACAATAAGCTCCAGAAAAAGGGGTGGTAGTAATACCCGAGACAGAGCCAATATTCACTACTTGGGCAACGTCATTTTTATTCAGTTGCTGCTTAGCCATCAGTAGCGGTAAGCAGGCTTTGGTTAATTCCATGGGTGCGAAAACATTGGTTTCAAACTGGGCGCGCAAATCGTCTAAAGGCATGTCTGCTAGTGGTCCCATTGCGGCGTATCCGGCATTGTTTATTAGCACATCAAGGGATTTATTATCTTGCTGAATATGTGCAATCGCGTTACGCATACTGCTGTTGCTATTTACATCTAGCGTGAGCTTCGTCAGGTTAGCATGTTCTGCAAGATCATCTAAGCTGTTGATGTTTCGAGCGCTGGCATACACATAAAAATCGTTGGCTAAATATTTTTCACACAATGCACGGCCAATACCCGAAGAGCAGCCAGTGATTAAAACGGTTTTCATATAGATACCTTTTCTTGAGTGGAGCCCTTATTGGCAGGAGTTTTATCGAACCAAGGTTGTGCTTGTTCCAATTGATGCGCAAGTTGCAATAATGTTTTCTCGTCACCCAATGGAGCAATAAATTGTGTACCTAATGGTAAACCTGATTCCGTCCAATAGAGGGGCACCGACATCGCAGGCTGACCGGTTAGATTGGCTAGCTGAGTGAAGGGTAATTTTTCTAAGTTTTCTAACGCAACTTTTTTAGTCATGCCTGTTTTTAGTAATAATTTTTGTAAGCCAAGTGCATTGACAATTTTAGTGCCTACTTTGTCGAGTATGCCTAAATCAAATTCACCAATGGGAACAGGTTCACTGCCAAGGGTGGGGGTTAATAATAAATCATACTCTTGATGTAAGGCGTTCATGCTTTGACTAAAGTCATTCCAGCGGCGCTTAGCCGTCACGAATTGTTCGGCTGAAATCTTTTTACCAATATAGCCCATGAGCTTGGTGGTATCTTCAACATCGAGGTTGCTGAAATTACTGTTTAGTAACTTTGCGGCAAACTCAAGGTCAGCAGCAACGTGACCGTAATACATGGTTAAGTAGCTATCGGTCAGATCGCTGGCATTAATATAAGGATGAACCGCTTCAACGGTATGTCCAAGTGCTTCTAGCAAGCTGACGGTATGTTGCACAGATCGAATCGCACCTTCTGTGACAGGGCGGTCAAAAAACGATTGCACGGTATAAGCAATTTTTAATGGCCGAACAGGCGTCTCTAAACAGGCGAGGTAACCGGTTTCTTTTAGCACGGGGTAAGGAGAGCTGCCATCAGGGCCAGCGACAACATCAAGCATCGCGGCGCTATCACGCACAGAACGAGTTAATACATGCTCGGTGGCGGCACCATCCCAAAGTTCAGAATGATACGGGCCTGTTGGTGTACGACCACGAGAAGGCTTAAGACCAAATAGTCCACAACACGCCGCTGGAATTCTAATCGATCCACCACCATCTCCGCCAGACGCCATTGGGACAATGCCTGCGGCAATTGCAGCACCCGAACCACCACTTGAGCCACCCGAAGTATGATTTAAGTTCCAAGGGTTGCGCGTAGGGCCAAATGCCTTGGGTTCGGTAATGCCCATTAAACCAAATTCGGGGGTATTTGTTTTTCCGAAAATCACCAAGCCAGAAGACTTATAGCGTTTAACCATCTCGCTATCGCTCGGGGATATATTACCTTTAAAAGCGGCACTGCCATTACTGAGGGGGGTTCCTTCTAATGAGCAGAGTAAATCTTTCAGTAAAAAAGGAACGCCAGAAAAAGGCCCTTCAGGTAAGCCTTGTTTTATTTGCTGATGCGCAAAGTCATAGAGCTTGGTAATGATGGCGTTAATAGCAGGGTTTTCTTGTTCAGCCTGAACGATAGCCGTTTCTAATAGCTCTGTTGCGCTGATATCTTTGTTCTTAATAAGTTGAGCTAAACCCAACGCATCATAGTTGGCGTAATCTTTAAGCATTTAAAACCCCAAGGTGACAGTGACGATTATTTGTACAACTAATAGCAATTATTATTAATATAGATCGTCAGACTTTAGCATAGGGGCAGAATAACCAGAAGGTGTTAATGCGCTTACAAATTTGAAAATTTTGCTCCTTGATTATCAATGGCTAAAAATGCAACGTCCTGTTCTTGTAGCCAGTCTGCTCCGTCTTTTTCAGCTAACATCGTTAATGTCGCAAGACTACCGGCGACAAGGCATTGAGGTGCAAGAACCGTTACCGAAGCCCAGTGATTAACAGGCCAACCGGTATTGGCTTTTAGAATATGACAGTAGCGCTGATCACCGACCATCATAAAGCGTTCATAGTGACCACTGGTTGCCATTGCACCTTGGTGCAGTGTGACATAAGAAATCGCTAATTCGGGTCGCTGAGGATCGCGTATGCCAATGTCCCAGCCAGACTTATCGGTTTTATCACCAATGATGCGAATGTCACCGCCTAAATCTACCAACCCATGTTGAATGCCTAACGATTGAAAGACTTCTGCTGCCCGATCGGCCGCATATTCTTTGCCAAAACCCCCAAAATCAATTTCCATTTTTTTCTGTGGTAAAAAAATAGAATGATGATCCCATTGCACAGACGACCAGTTGATTAACGGTAAGAGGGTTTGCAGTATTTGCTCAGTCGGTAATGTATTGGATTTAAAATCCCAAACTTGTCGGAGAATACCGGAAGTAATATCAAACAGACCGTCACTTTGTTGGTGGCAAAGCTGAGCATAGTTTAATAAACCAGCGGTTTCTTCATCAATTTTGGTCGCTTTAATCCCCGCATTATTATTGATTGTCTGTAATAAGCTGTCGTGTCGATAACGGCTGAATTTTTCTTCAATGCGCTGCACTTCCGCTTGCGCTTTTAGGCAGGCTTGTTTGATGTGATGACTATCGCCTTGCAATAAAAATTTACAAGGCGATGCCATCGCGGTGAAGGTATGTTGGTGAAAATCCATGGCTTAAGATTAACTAGAATTTATAATCGATACCAGCGGTGACCGTTGAAAAGTTAACTAATCCCGGAGTCTCATCATCACTGCCACCGAATAGCGCTAAAGATTCATTGCTAATATATTGCTGCCAATCAAAATGTAGGGCCCATTGTTGGAATTTGAGTTCGCTAGTAAAGCCCATCGTGAAAGCACCATAACTGGATAAACGGTAATCACTAGAGTTCAATTCGCCTGCTGCAGGAGTTTGCTCTAGCGAATAAAAGTCTGCTTTTTCTTGGCTGTAATAGCGTAATAATGGCGATGCTATTACACGAAATTTTCCGAGGTTCAGTGACTGTGCCCACTTTAAATCGATTGTATGAGAAGCGATTCCCCAATCATCGTAATAGTAGCGATAATTAGAATGTAATGCTGCGCCATCCAATACGTTTGCATATTGCTTATACTGAACCGAAAACGTTATTTGATCGCGGCTTTCAGGTCGGCGGTCTTCAAACTTATACGGATCAGAGAGGTAGCCAGTTAATTGAGTAAAGCCAATACCTGCTTGTAATGTGCGGTATTTATCAATGACTTGGCTAATGCCTTCATAAAGAGAAAAACTGCGTTTTTTACGACCATCAGCCTCAGAACGAGCAACGGATAAATCCGCATCGGTAGGTGATAGTTCATCATTGCTAACAGAAAACGAACCGACTAAAGTCGTCTGCTTATCGAGAATATTCAGTGTGCCATCAAGGCCAAAAGCAATTGACTGATAGTCATTTTCTTTTGATACGGCTAACAGACCACCAGCGGTTCCTTCTGAAAAATATTTCTTGGGAGCGACTTTGATATCAATTCTATTTTCTTCAATACTCGCCCCACTCATGACGAGGGTGCTTTTACCATCAGCGTTTTTATAGGTTTGAGTCGGTGAAGCGCCACTCATGGTTTCATACTGTAATTCACTAGTAACGTACCAAGAATCACCGACAGGAGTACGATAGCCAAATTGCGAAACATCAATTTGATAGCGTCCGGTTTCTGCAGTAAAAGTACGTTCTCTGGGTGAATCCGCTTCTTGATAATGGGTATAGCGATAACTCAGCGTTTTATCGGTGGGTGCTACATCACCTTGGCACGGAATGGCGATCGCCGCTGCAGAAAGTGCGCTAAAGGCTGTTAGTTTTTTCATCTATGAATTCAATCCTGTTTAGTTACAACCACAGCCACCACCGGCAGCTTGACCGCCACCAGAAGAACCTTCTTTACTAAAATAAATATGATTATCGAGAGAGCTGCCGAGTGGGTCGCTCGCAGAGGACATGACATCTTTTGACAGATACCCTCGCTGCCAAGGCTTGACGGTGCTGCAACCAGAAATAACAAGACAACTGGTAATAATAGAAAGCAGAATGATGTTATTCATAAATTATTATTGCTTTAATAAAGTAGCGATGTGGGTGCTGAGTGCTTGGCTATCAGACTTTTTGAACCCTTCATGAATCAAGTTAATATTACCTTGGCGATCAATTAGGTAAGCGGTTGGCATACCACGTAATCCATACTTTTCAGGGGTTGTACCTTTAACATCTCTGGCAGTTGGATAGGCAACCGGAAATTCTTTTAAGAATTCCATCGCGTCCTCTTTTTCTTCATCTAAATTAATCGCAATAACTTCAAATCCCTGTTTGCGATATTTTTTTCGTAAGGTATTTAATTCGGGAAGAGAAAGACGGCAAGGCCCGCACCATGAGGCCCAAAAGTCGACATAGACTACTTTTCCACGATAAGACTTTAACTGAATATCACCTTGGGCCTCTAAACGCGGTAGCTTAAAGGCTGGTGCTTCATCGCCTACATTGACAGCCAAAGCCTGGCTGCAATGTAGAGTAAAAAAGACACTGCTAGCAATCGCCAGCGGCTTTAAAAGTTTACTGATCATCGAATCTTTCCTTATGAAAACGCGTCAAAATCATCGACATGTAAAGGGTATTGAGCCGCGAAGGTATGATTATGAATTCCTAGCTCTTTTCTTAATGCTAGATTGACATGAGCGGGAGTTAATAACTGCCCATTTTCATCCGGTTGCCCGGTAGTAAGATTCAGTTTTTGAGAACGGAATTTATCGGTTGAGGCGCCAAAGACCTTGCCTCCTTTACCACTGCCTGTTGGATGCATCACCATAACACTGGTTACTGGCCAATGGTCTTTGCCATTGCCTGAATTGTAGTAAGGCGTGCGGCCAAAATCAGAACCAATCACCACGGTCGTTTTGTCGGCAATACCGGCGACTTCAAGAGCTTCTTGTAGGTAAGCAATACCTTCTAATAAATCTCCCAAACTCTGATATTGGCTATTATCGTGATTGCCATGGGTATCAAAACCACCCGTACTGATATTCGCACTGGCAGCAACACCTGACTTAAAGGCTGCAGCGACTAAAGAGGCTTGGCGCTTGAATCCTTGCTCACGATTGTTCATGTGGTCGTTGGTCGGTTTAACCGCTTCAATTAACGCTTTTTCTTCACTCAGTTTTGCCAAGTCATTATCTTCTTGGCGCACGGTGAATAATTGATTCAGTTGCTGTCTACGCAAAGGCAAAGATTCATTCGATTTTTGTCTGGCTAAACGCTGAGCTTGTGCCTGTTTAATTTGTGAATAAATATCAGTGCTTTGATCTTCATTGCGGTAATGATAGCGATCGCTGTTCGGGTCGGCTAAGCGGTCGATAAAACCGGCACTGCTGGCTCTAGCGCGAGAAACCAGCGACGCGGTAAAGTCATAACCGCCATTACTGATATAAGCCATAGGCAAGCTTGGATTTTTACTGGCAGCAAACAGTGCGGCTAAACTTGGATAGCCCATTTCTAAGCTTCCACTCCAAGTCGCTCGGTTGCCTGTATTGTGGTTATTTGTGCCGTTATCGATGCCATTTATCACGGTAAGTTTATCGTGATAAGTGGTAAAGAAGTTTTGAAACTGTCCATCGACACGGCTGGTAGTATTGTCGTTATTATTGATTCTTGGCGTATCACTCCAAGTCATGCCGGATACCGGGTTACGTTTAGTTTCGGTATTAATAGCGACAGAATTAATTGAGCCATCATGGCGAGCATCTGGACGCTCTGTAGCATATTGCCCTAAGTTACCTTTAGGGTCGCATAAAGAGGTAGGGTCCCAGCCGCCACCGGCATTGACGATCACTAAAAAGTGATCGGGTGCTGCGGCATGGGCTTTAGAAACCGTTAATGGAAGACTGGCTGTCATACCAGTGGCTGCAAGCATTTGTATAAAGTCACGACGTTTCATAGCAGTCTCCTTATTCGTAAATGTAACGGTAGTCAGAAAGAAGGTAGGTCATTACCGACATCCAGGATCGAATGACGTAATTTTCGTCACGGTATATACGTGCATCATCTTCCAATCCTTGATCATTATTTTCTCTATCCCAAAGTGCTCTGCAGGTCCACTCAAGATAGATTGTAGGTTCAGGCTCATAATCATCAGCATTGGCCAGCATGGTATTGCCTAGCTGCCATGTTGATAAAAACAGCTGATATGTGGCGTCGATCTCTGGGCTAGAGAGTTCAAGATTTTCACCTAGCAGGGCGTTATGTAAGTATTGGATGTTCTTTTTAATCGCATTGACGTTCGAAGGAATTTCAAAACCATCGGCATCGAATGGCTGCACATCAGGACTCACAAATTTAAACAGTCGACGTTCATTGATCTGAGGGGTTCTGGTTTTAGTAAAATCAAAAGCCGTTGCTCTGCAGGCCATTTCTACGGCCATACGCTCTTGCATCGCCACCATCAAACCACTCGGTTCGTGTATGCGGTCAATAACGGAATCTGAATCAATACCGCCAAACATGATGCGATTGTCCTGATCATTCTCGCGTAGTTCATACCAATCAAACCCTAAAGTTGCTTTGAGTTTACGTTGCAGCATTTCTGGGCTTAAAAGGCGTGAGGAACCAATATGATCAGCGGCGGCTACTTTTTTAGTATCAACGGTATTTGCGCGGTAATAAGGGCTTAATAATAAACCAGTAATCGCCGTTTTCACGTTCCAGTTATCCGCGGCCATTGCTTGCCCAATGTTTGAGATTATTCCGCGTTGAGCATTGTAAGCCGTTTTAAGGTCAGGGTCGGCATTATCGCCAGGTGCAGGTAATAAGTCCTGGCCTATGATGCCTTTAAATAAATGGCGAGTTATAGCGCGCATATAGCGAGGATCATTAACAATCTTTTCTCCTAACCATTGCAGCATATTTTCAAAATTAATATCATCTGGTAAGACCTCTCCAGCAAGACCAGCTGGTTTTATTCCATTAGAGCTCCAAGAACTAGAATCTGATGTGCTAAGAATTCGACGACCACGAGAATCCCAATGCTGGAACGTGGAGGCAACAGGGTCCATTACTGTATGGCAGGTTTTACATGCCGGGTTATCTAAGGTTGGGTTCGCGCTTGTGATGTCGATACTATCTTCTGGACGTGAACCTTCGATGTCTAAAATGTCTGTATTCAAGAACTTGTCGTAAACTACATAAGAGCGGTGACGATTACGATTGGTATCTGTTGTAGGGAATCGATTAAGGAACATCGCAGAAGTCATGATGCCAGCATGAGGAATTCCAGTGATTTTTGCTGGCTTAAAGTCGTAAGGGTCGTAACGCACTGTTGCGTCAGAATAGCCTGAGTAGTAAGCCTCACAAGGCGCTTCTTCATCACTTAATTCGGTAAATTGTGCCTCCGGATTGGTTAGGACTGCATCATAAACTTTCTGGCTATACCAATTCACCATCGTATAGTCAGCTGTGACGAGCTCGGTAATAGGGCGGTTATTGCGCACTATATAGTTAATTAGTTCTAAGCCTTCACGAGCAACGGCATCGTTAGCAAATATGTTGGCACAGCCACGGTTATCATCATCAATAATATCTTGAGGGATGTTTTCTACGATATCGCGATCGAGGTTAGGGTATGCAGCGTCATACCAGTTTTTATTAGGGTAATCATTACGATCCAGTAAGTTAAGAGCACCATTAAACTGATTTACTCTTAAATATTTATCGGTTAAGAATACATCATTGAAAATCTCAGTTAATCGAACATAGAACTCATCTTCGTTCATCACGCTAGCGATCACTGTCGTGAAGCCAGCCTCGCCGTCGTTGACCACTTGAGTTATTTCAGCATCAGTAGGTAGACGCCCTGCAAGCTGCACCGTAGCATTTCTTAAGGTATCAGTTAGGGGTAAAGCGGATACACCCTCTAAACTGGTTTTGGCTTGGTAAAGTGATAGGCCATTAAAGGCATACATTATGTATTCAGCAACATCATTTGAGCACTGATCAACACACTTTTTAGGACTAAGATTATCACCAATGGGCATAGATTCAGTGATTTTTTTCGCTAATTCAGAAATGCTGCCGCAAGAAGCACAAGCCACCATTGGCGAGCCTATCTCAGTACCGTTCCCTTCAACCCCATGGCAACCCGCACACTGCTGGCCATAAAGACGTGCGCCTTCGGCATTATAATTGCCAAAATCCAAATTATTTTGAACCGATGCCCCACCGACATCACCATCGTATTCTTGTTGGCAGCCGGTTATGGCTGACAAAAAGCATATTATTGCTAACAAGCGAAGAGTGTTCATTGGGAGTTCCTGATTCAATATTAGACTTATAAAGTACCTAATAGTATGGCTCAAGAATATTGATTGGGTCACGTTACGGCAAAGGCATGTGTGTTTTTTTGTGAATAATTGTTGTTTTGCTTAAACCGCCTAGTGGTAAAGTGCTAGGTTGTTGAAATTGTTGATTTTTTTATTAAGAATAATTGCCGGGTGTGGTTAAGACAAAAATCTTCAAAAATATAAAAGCTGTCTATACTTACCTTTAGAATAATCGTATAGGCAGCTGAAAATTGCATTACATCATTGCTATATTGCTACTCGTTTGGATCCCCTTCACTATTGCGCTAGAGCCCGTCGAGGTGGGTGATCTCACAATAAGTTACTCTTTGAACGATCATGTTGAATACATAATCGACCCATTAGGTGAACGAAATGCTGAACAGCTTTTATTAGAAAACCACTGGCTAAGCCATAATAAAGAAACATTATCATTTGGCTATACCAGTGATACTTATTGGTTCCGCTTTAAAATTAATAATAATTCTGCCGATAATAAATCCCACTTATTTGAAATTTCATACCCTGTTCTTGATGATATTCAAATTTTCGTTCATGACAAAAATTTAAAGCTCATTAGGAAAATTCATCTAGGGGACAAGATGCCTTTTTATGAACGACAGGTGCAGCACCGCAATTTTTTAGTCCCTCTTGAAATAGCTGCAAATGAAAGTCAAATGTGGATGGTGCGTGTTAAAACATCGAGTGCTATGCAAGTGCCTATGGCTATTTGGAAAGAGCGCGTATTCTTTACAACTGACCAAGCTAAGATAATGAGTATGGGGCTGTATTACGGGATCATGCTCATCATGATCTTATACAACTTGGTAGTTTATTTTTCGGTCAGAGAAAAAAGTTATTTATTTTATGTATTTTATGTTGCCTCGATGGCAGGGTTTTTAGCCAGCTTACAAGGGCTGAATTTTCAATATGTCTGGCCGATGGCAACCAGTTGGAATGACAGTTCAATTGTCGTTATGTTATCGGGAGTCGTAGTTTTTGCTAGTCTATTTACCCGTGATTTCTTAGCGCTCTATAAAGGGCATAGGATTTTATATAATCTTTTTGGCTTGGCAGTCTTCTTTGCTGTTGTCATTGTCATACTCGTGAATTTCGTTCCTTATTATCTATTAATTAAAGCGTTAATTGGATTGGCCTTTTCAGTCATATTTTTAGTCACGTTTACCGGCATCCGGCGTTGGTCAGAAGGATTTAGCCCTGCTCGGTTCTTTTCTATTGCTTGGTCATCGATGCTATTAGGCGGCGCAATTTTAGCCTTAAATAAATTCAATATTATTCCCAGAAATTATTTTACTGAAAATGCAGTACAGCTGGGGTCGGCGATTGAAGTTATTTTGCTTTCGTTTGCTTTGGCTGATCGTTTGAACCAAGAAAAGCGAGAACGTTATGAGGCGCAGGTTCAAGCTTTGGGCCTTGAGAGGACGGCGAGTAATGCTCAGACAGAGGCGCTAGAGCAAGAGCGCAATGCTCGTAATGCACAAGAAAAAGCGTTAGTCCATGAAAGAGAAGCCCGCGAAGCTCAAGCGCGAGCCTTAGAAATACAGCGTAAAGCAAATGAAACCTTAGAAGACAAAGTCAGAGAGCGGACAAATGAATTAGAACTCGTAAATAAAAAATTAGCTGAACTGAGTACGACTGACGCTTTAACAGGTGTTCGTAACCGTCGCTATTTTGATGAGACGTTTGAGTTTGAATTTAACCGAGCATTAAGAGGAAATGAACAACTTGCAATTTTAATGCTGGATATTGACCACTTTAAAAAGGTTAATGATGATTATGGGCACCAAGTAGGCGATGAAGCTTTACGCAGGGTTGCTAGTATTTTACGAAAAGTTGTCAATCGTACTACTGATATTATTGCTCGCTATGGCGGTGAGGAATTTGCCATAGTATTACCCACGACTGAAATAGAAGGTGCGCTTAAGGTTGCTGAGAAAATACGTGAACAAGTCAGCGAAATACAGCTAGAAGCGAATGTAGAAGGAAAAGAGGTAGTTTTTTCTATCACCATGTCGATTGGTATTATGGGGGATGCTCCGAACATTGCGGGTAGTGATGGAGTCACTGCTGAATTAAGTGCAGAGTCATGGCTAAAACATGCGGATGATGCCTTATATACGGCGAAAGAAGAAGGAAGAAATAGGGTGGTCTTATCGGCTGCTTGTACTCCTCAAAAATCTAGTTGATGCCTTAGATTTAAAAATAGGAAGCTTAAGCATAATATGTTTAAACATAGATAGCTTAAAAAACTGGAGATAATATAAATGAAGCTAAATATCCAAGTGACCATAACAAAACGACTAATGACGTTTGTGCTAACTGAGTATTAAGTCGCGAGCCAGAGCGTTTTCTAATAACCCAGCATAAATAGAAATGAAGCGGAAATAATACGGTATTCAGCCAAGGGAAGTAAGGGTTGAAAGGAATGGATAAGAAAGGTAAAAGTAAGCATAAACAATACAAAAAGGAACTTTTATCTCGGCCTAAGCGTACGGCCAGCGTCACCTTACCTGCACGTTGATCGGTTGAAATATCTCGAATATTATTCACAAGCATAATAGCGGCGACTAATAATCCAATTTCACTGGCGGGGAAGAATAATGCAAATTTAAAGTTAAAAGTTTGTAGATAGTAACTCGCCATCACCGCTAGCCAGCCAAAGAACAAAAATACCGCCAATTCACCTAATGCATTGGATGCCAAAGGCGTTCTGCCACCGCTATAACTGTATACACCCGCCAATGATAAGAATCCCAGTAATAAGAATAACCAGCCTCCTAAGTATACCAAATATAAACCGCTAATAACTGCAATTAGACTACTGCCAATAATGGCCGTTAATAAATGTTGATGGCTTAGTGTACCTGCTTGACTAGGGCGAATAGGGCCTAATCGACTCGGCTGGTCAATACCGGCTTTACCGTCAAAATAATCGTTAGCTAGGTTTACCGATATTTGTAGAAAACCACAGCTTAGAAAGCAAAATAATGCCGTTGAGCTGCTAAAAAAATAGAGGCTAGCTTCAAGCTGAAGGTCATTCCATGCTAAAGATTGCCCGAGTAAAATCACCGCGATAGAAACCAATAACGTTTTAGGTCGAGCACTGTCGACAAGAGCATTAGCGAGTGCGCCAGCAGTAGTATTTTTTAAGGTCATAACTATTATTCGTGAGTCAGGTATAATGTCTCTTTATAACACTTTATTATTTTCGTTTTTAATGAATATTTCTAACTAACACATGGGGCAGGCAGTGAGAGCATTTTTTTATCATCTATTTCGTTCTCCTGTAAAGTTGCTGCGTGTTGGGCATAAACGCAGTAAACGTCGAATTCGTCGAGACTTACTATCAATTAAATTGGCGCTTGCACAAGAAAAGCAAGAAACTCGTGAAATGCTAGTCGTCTATCGAAAGTTCACTCATGGCGAAGCCACAGAAGCCGAAATGAAAGCGGCGAATGAGCAATTTTTGGATGTTCTTAAAGGATTGGGTATTGGTATATTTGCTACACTGCCGTTTGCCCCTATTACCATTCCTTTCATAATAAAGTTAGGGCGTCGTTTTGGTGTTGATGTATTACCCAGTGCGTTTTATGAAAAAGATAGACAAGGCGATAAAGGACGTAAGGCCGCTGATGTGCTTGAAAATCCAAGCCCAAGCCCAGGCCCAAATCTTACAGATAAAGACTAATATTTTTTACCTTAGAGTAAGGTAAGCAAAAGAAACTATTAGCAAGAGCACCACTAAGAATAACGCTGCTAAGAATAAAACTGCTACAAATAAAACGGGGCTAACAATTCAATGTCATCAAGCTTTGGCCACTCGCCTTGCTCAGGCTCACACTGAAAATTTAGCCGTTGATCTTGCCAGTTAAACTGAAGTGAAAATGCGTGTAGGTAACAACGCTGAGCTTCTTCTCCTTTATAACGCTGATCGCCCAAAATAGGGCAGCCTAAGCTTTTTAACGCAACACGTATTTGATGCGTTTTACCACTTTTAGGTTGAATCAAATACAAGCGCTTAGCCATCTTTTGCTCAGTTTCAATCGCAGTAGAGGTAAAGTAGGTTGAAGCTAGATTTTGCGTATCACGGGTTAAAAGCCAGCTACCATTGCGGCCTTTTTCCATACCACCTTTAACCCAGCCTTGTTTCTTCTTAGGTTTCCCCAGTGCGATGGCTAAATAGTGCTTTTCTACTTGGTGCTGACTGAACAGCTGGCCAAATGTGGCTGCTGCTGCGGCATTCTTAGCGAATATTACCAAGCCAGAAGTCGCTTTATCCAAACGGTGAACGGGCCAAAGGCGAGTTACATTGGCTTCTATTTTTTGAACTTCCGCTAATGCGCACCGCTGCAAGCTCAAGGCATCAGTATCACCTTGTTCTTGTTGCATGCTAATGCCCGCAGGCTTGTTTACGATTACCCAATCTGTGTGATTATGAATAAGAGGAATCGCTTGCTCGCGGGCTGCAGAATGCGTCATTAACGGTTTTGCTCTTCTAAAATCGTCAATAAACGGCGTACAAGCGCTTCAAACGTTTGTGCTTCTTCGTTATCTTTACTGGCATTGAAACTGTACATCAAGCGTTCAATTTCATCTTTTGACATGTATTGAACGGCAACAGGGTTGATCATGGTTCTAATTCTCTTCTATAAACTCAGTAGGCCTTTGAATAGCTAGCCCAGCGGCAGCGCATTGTATCTGAAAGGCTTAATAATGATAGTAGATAGCAAATAACAACAGTAAATAACAACAGTAAATCACAGCAAATTTCTCAATTTAAACGATACTTATATCAGTATTATAAAATGGAGGCATCGAGTGAAAAAACGTAGGGTAATGATTATTGTGGTGTCATGGCTGATGGCGATGTTCGCTGTTGCCTCTGATTCAAGCCGCTATACAACTGAATATGGTGATCGCAGCAATCATCGACTCACCAGTCCAGTATTAGATGCGAAAGAAGCTTACGCTCAAGGTAATACCCGATTTCTTGCAATAAAACTGACAGGCGGTCAGCTATTGCTACCCGGTGTAGAGGTTCAAGAAGTGGAGGGCATACGCAACCAATATGGTATTCGCGAGATTAATGCTCACCCGCTATCAGACCCAGCGTTAGAGCCAGAGCAAAAAATAAAGACGGACGCATTAAGGCATTTTTATAAGTTAAAACGCTATGCTAATCGCTATAACTTAGTTTTATTGAAACTGATTAAAGCGGAAAAGCTTGAACAGCAACGCCGCTATCGGTATTAATAGCGGTCATTTAACAAGATATTGGGCGTATAGAATGGTTACGATGACGAACGTATGAACTGCCGCCTAGGCTGTGGCGCTTGCTGCATAGCCCCATCCATCTCGTCCGCTATTCCAGGTATGCCGAATGGAAAGGCCGCAGGACAACGTTGTATTCAGCTTGATGATAACAATTTATGCCTATTATTTGGTAAGCCCGAACGACCCAAGGTCTGTGCAGATTTTGGTGCCGAAGAATGGGTATGTGGATCGAGCAACGATGAAGCCATGCTGATTCTAACGGATTTAGAAAAAAACACGCACTGAGCTTATTTGAAGAACCAATATATGGCGTTTAGCTGATGTTTAAACTATGGCTAATGTTAATAGCCAAGCAAGCGCCTAGAGGCACAGAATAATAATGATTTCCCTGTATTCACAACAGTATTGCTCGTAAAATAGACAGATGAACAATCAAACACTTTTAAATCAGCTGGTCACAAGTGTACAGCAGTACGAAGGCCGAATTATCCAACAGCCTAGCCTTTTGCAGGCTGGCGTTCTGGTGGCGATAACGGATGAAATTGACCCGCACTTAATCTTAACTCGTCGTGCTGATCACTTAAGTACTCATAGCGGCGAGGTTGCTTTTGCCGGTGGTAAGCGTGACGATACTGATCCGGATATTATCTTTACCGCGCTGAGAGAAGCACACGAAGAGATTAATCTTGCCTCGTGTGATGTTACCGTTGTGGGCCAGCTTGATCAGGTTATATCTCGTTTTGGCTATGTTGTGACGCCCATTGTGGGTGTGATTCCCGCTGATACCCAATTTACGGCCAATCTTGATGAGTTAGATGCGGTATTCAAAGTGCCATTACGTTTCTTTTTAGAGACAGAGCCCCACGATTACTTTGAACGCGGCTCTTTTTCGATTCCTAGCTTTCATTATGAAGGTTTTCGCATTTGGGGTTTGACCTCCATGATGATTACAGAAATGGTTAATAATCATCTAAATGCCGGTATTAATATTCGTTTTTAAACATACTAAATAATAAGAGAGTCCTATGCTTTACCAATTAGGCAAGCGCAAGCCTGTGATTGAAGGCGCACATTTTATTGCTGACAATGCCAGTATTATTGGATCGGTCGTATTGAAGAATAATGCCAGTATATGGTTTAACTGCGTTATTCGTGGTGATAACGACGTGATTACGATTGGTGAAGATAGCAATGTACAAGATGGCGCGGTACTGCATACCGATCCGGGCTTTAAGCTGACATTGGGTAAAGGTGTTACGATTGGCCATAATGCAATGGTGCATGGCTGCGAGGTAGGTGATTTCACATTAGTCGGGATCAATGCCGTGGTGCTTAACGGTGCTAAAATTGGTAAACACTGCTTAATTGGTGCGAATGCCTTTATTCCTGAAAAAATGGAAATTCCCGATGGTTCGTTGGTGGTTGGCTCTCCTGCAGTCGTGAAGCGTCAATTGTCAGAACAGCAGCAAAAAATGCTTGAACTAGGCGCTTATCATTATGTGCAAAATGGCCAGCGTTACAATAAAGAACTGGCACCGTTAAACATTGAAGACGTTTTACTCGATAGCGCTGAATAAGGCAGAAGTGAACAAAAATAGAAGGGTGTATTTGTGGATAGCAAGAGCAAGCAAACCTCAGCGGTAAATGAGGCTCTTGGAGTTGTTAAATCTCCTTGTGTCAATATTTGCTGCTTAGATGAACAAGACGTTTGTTTAGGGTGTTTTCGCACTTGTGATGAAATTACAGGTTGGGGTGCGATGAATAATGATGAGCGTAAAAACGTCATGAAAAAGGTTGCCGAGCGAGAGCAAGAAAGTGGCAACATGATGAAGTTTTAATTAAATCGTTAGCGGTTAAATTTATTTTATAACGTGTTAAATATTAGGATTAGCTATGACTGTTTTAGGGACACCTTTTTCGCCTTCGGCAACAAAAGTTTTATTATGCGGAGCAGGTGAGCTGGGCAAAGAAGTCGCGATTGAATTTCAGCGTTTGGGCTGTGAAGTCATCGCTCTAGATCGATATGATAATG
>OJHO01000357.1_pt1 | contig 20455 bp, 20 predicted proteins | sample 1595311 | NCBI WGS metagenome assembly OJHO01 (sample SAMN05416879, study PRJEB24817) | seawater metagenome | isolation source: Sea water | place: Canada:Atlantic | collected 2013-11 | reverse complement strand
GAGTATGTATTTACGTCTTTGCATGAACTGGATTCCGACAATATTTCAGACAGCAATGCATGTCCGCGAGCTAACGAACTAAGCTCTAAAGTTGTTTTTAATCCACAAGCGTTTACTCAAGTTGAAGAAGACGAATCTGAAACAGTCATTACGAATGCTAGCTATGAATTTCAGCCAGATTTAGGGTATGTTGAATATGAGAATTTAGAATTGATTGAAGATGTTCCTAATTCATCTGAATATGATATCAGCGGGTCAATTAATATGAATTCTTTGGGCCGAGATATTGCAATTACTGGCACTGACCTTAAATACAGTGAAGACGGTATTACAACGGCAGGTACTTTAAAGCTCACTAAGGGTAATAGTGAGATTACTTTAGAGTTCACGTCTCAGTCGGTCGAAATAAGTTTTGATGAAAATACAACGATCCCTGGTCCAGCAGATGCTAGCGAGACAATTGCACAAGAAGACTTCTAGATTTTTTGAGTAGTATAATTATTAAAATAGATTGAAGCCGCTATCTTCTTAAGAAGGTAGCGGCTTTTTTGTTGATAAGGGTTTTAGGAAAGCACCCGTTTACGGAGCTGGCTCCGGCGCAACCGAATCTGATGATGGAGAGTTCAAGCCTCTTAGGCTCTCTGGCACCGACTCCAAATGCAACGTGCGAGAAGGGAATGCGCAATCAGCACCATGCTCATGAATGATGTTTAAAATCTTTAACATCACGTCTTGTTTAATGTGATGAAATGCGACCCAATTCGTTGTCTTAGTGAAGGTATAAATAAAGAAATCTAAACTGGATGCACCAAAGCTCGTGAAGTTAACGATCAAGGTTTGGTTAGAATCAATATCTTCATGCTGAGCTAGCATGTTTCTTACATCATCAAGAATCAGCGGCAATTTTTTCGAATCACTGTAGCGAACACCAATGGTTTCGTTAATGCGACGATTGCTCATACGAGACGGATTCTCTACCGATATGTTGGTGAAGATCGAGTTAGGAACATACAACGGACGCTTATCGAAAGTACGAATGGACGTTAAGCGGAAACCAATTTTCTCAACCGTACCCTCAATACTGCGGTCGGGTGAGCGAATCCAATCACCCACCACAAATGGCTTATCCAAATAAATAATAATCGAACCAAAAAAGTTCGCTAATAAATCCTTAGCCGCCATGCCCACAATCAAACCACCCATGCCACCAAACGCCAGCATACCGGAAATTGAAATTCCGAGAATTTGAAAGATCGGCATAATAATTAGAATGATAACGGTCAGCTTGGTCACCTTGCCAACGAGCTGAACAGTCGTAGGATCATGGCCTTTATCAAGCTGCTTTTCTTCGATGCCGGTAATTAAGCGCCAGGTTCCCCAAGCAATAATAACCAGTACGGCTAATTGGCGAGCAACAGGAATGCTTTCAATAATATCCGCCGCAAAATGGCGTGCTGTAATATCGGCAAACCAAGAGGCGCCAATAATCACAATTAACCAGTTCACTGGAGTACCAAAAGCATGTAATGCGATATCGTCCCAGCGGTTTTTACTTTTCACGATGAACGAATCGATTTTTTTATGAAGGTAATGCCATGAAAGCGAAGCAATCAAGGTGATCAGGCTTGTTAAACCTGCCTCCCAAAACCAATCATAATTTTGAGTTACTAAATCTTGCCACCAATCCATTCTTAATCCTTCGATCTAGTTCGTTAAACGTTGGCGTACCGCTTCAAACAAGCATACACCCGTAGCAACCGATACGTTCAAAGAGCTTACTTCACCGGCCATTGGAATATTAATTAAAAAATCACAATGCTGGCGAGTCAGGCGGCGCATGCCTTTGCCTTCTGCGCCCATAACTAGGGCAAGAGGGCCTTTCATGTCGGCTTGGTAAACTGACTGAGTCGCTTCGCCTGCGGTGCCTGTAATCCAGATGCCGCGTTGTTGTAGATCTTTAAGCGTGCGAGAAAGATTGGTTACCTGAATGTATGGAACCGCTTCAGCTGCACCGCAAGCAATTTTACTAGCAACCGCATTTAAAGGAGCGGAGTTATCTTTAGGTGCGATGACCATGTGGACACCTGCGGCATCGGCGGTACGTAAACACGCACCTAAATTATGCGGGTCCGTTACGCCGTCTAAAATAAGAAGCAATGGTGTGCCTTCGATTTTATCCAGCTCTTCTTCTAAATTTTTCTCGCTATACCCACGCTGTGGATAACGCATGGCAATTACGCCCTGATGGTTACCATCGGCTTTCTGACTTAATAGGCCCTTATTGGTTTCCATAATGGGAATTTCTTGAGCCTCGGCCAGCTCAATAATTTCTTGCATGCGCTTATCATCACGGGTTTTCAAAACCCATAACTCAGTTACTTTTTCTGGGCTGCGTTGCAATAGTGTCATTACGGCATGAATACCGTAAACGATCTCAAGTTTCATTCTATTTCCTATGGAGATTAATGCTTTAGATCCAGCCCTTAAACTAAAGAGGTTAAGGGCTGGGCAACATTAATCGTTATGCGCTTTGGCATTTGATTTTTTGGCTTTCTTTTTCGCAGAGCCAGGTTTCTTTGGCTTGCGTGTTTTTGCAGACTCTGCACTTTGGCTCTTAGATTTAGCTTGAGCACCATTTAACTTCTGGCGCTTTGACATTGGGCGTTTTTTCTTCTTGGCCGGGCTGTCGCTTTTGCTCGCATCAGTTTTTTTCGCAGAGCTTTTCTTTGTTTTCGCGCTGTCGGAAGACTTACCGGTATTGGTCGTTTTCTTTCGATTATTACGGCGAGGTCCTCGGCGTTTTTTCTGATCGCCAGCGGTCTCTTCATCTTTTCCGTTACCGTCTTCATTCGCTGATTTGGCAGGGCGGCGAGAAACCGGGCGCTTATGTTCTTTCTTAGTATTGTCAGAGCGATCTACGCTGCTTTCATCACCAGGAGCTGTTGCTAGGCCAAAGTCGATCTTGCGATCATCTAAGGAAACGCTCATCACCTGAATCCAAAGCGTATCGCCTAAGCGGAACGTTTTGCGAGTACGTTCGCCAACTAAACGATGCTTAACCTGATCAAACTGGTAGAAGTCATTATTTAGGTTGGAGATATGCACCAAACCTTCAACAAACACATCATTCAGTGAAACGAATAAACCAAACCCCGTCACAGCGGTAATGGTACCTTCAAATACATCGCCTACATGCTGCTCCATATATTCGCATTTCAGGAAGTCGACGACATCACGAGTCGCATCATCGGCGCGACGTTCGGCCATCGAGCAATGTTGACCTAAGGTCTCCATGGCGGGCGTATCGTAAGGGAAGATAACCTTCTTCGCTAAGCGACCAGCGCCTTCAACACGACGAACGTGTTTGCATTCGCGAGTACTGCGAATCACAGAACGAATCGCGCGATGTACTAATAAATCGGGGTAACGACGAATCGGAGAAGTGAAGTGCGCGTACGCATCAAATGCCAAACCAAAGTGACCTTCATTTTCAGGCTGATAAACCGCTTGGCTCAAAGAACGCAACATCACCGTTTGAATAAGCTGAGCATCAGGACGATCGGCAATTTGTTTCAACAGTTCTTGATAATGGCTAGGGGATGGATCACCACCGGCCATGGTCAAGCCCATTTCGCCTAAGAATTCTCTTAAGTTATCCAACTTCTGATCGCTTGGGCCGTTATGCACACGGAATAACCCCGGCACTTTATAACGGCTTAAAAAGTCGGCGGCGCACACGTTCGCCATCAACATGCACTCTTCGATGATCATGTGGGCATCGTTGCGTGACGTTGGAACAATTTGGCTAATTTTACGCTGGCTATCGAATTCGATTTTCGTTTCTACGGTTTCAAAATCGATGGCGCCACGTTTAGTACGGCCTTTACGCAGCATTTTGTACAAACCGTACATAGTTTCTAAATGAGGCACCACAGGGCGATATTGTTTACGCCATTGCTTGCCTTCATCCGTCATCGGCTTTTGCAGCATTTCCCATACAAGGTTGTAGGTTAAGCGTGCGTGGCTGTGGATAACGGCTTCGTAGAACTTGTAGCCCGACATCTTGCCTTTTTCACTGATCGTCACTTCGCAAACCATTACTAAACGGTCAACTTCAGGGTTCAGCGAGCATAAGCCATTAGAAATGACTTCTGGCAGCATCGGAATAACGTTAGCGGGGAAGTAAACCGAGGTCGCGCGCTTGGTCGCTTCTTTATCTAATTCACTGCCCACTGGCACGTAATGCGATACATCGGCAATGGCAACAAATAAGCGCCAGCCGTTGGTGCGTTTGTTTTTTTCAACATACACCGCATCATCAAAATCACGTGCGTCTTCACCATCGATGGTGACGAATGGAAGGTCGCGTAAATCGACACGTTTCTTCTTATCTTTTTCGACCACTTCTTCAGGAATCGATTTAAGTTCTTCTAATAACTCTTTTGACCAAGTATTGGGAATATCATGGCTGCGAATAGCCACTTCAATTTCCATTCCTGGTGCTAGGTTATTCCCCAATACCTCAGCAACACGACCGGTGATCATTTCACCCGGGCGTGGCTGTTGGATAATCTCAACATTAACAAACTGATCGTGCTTAGCACCGTTGCGATCTTTTTCAGCAATCACGATTTCGTGGCTTACGCGTTTACTATCTGGGCGAACAACACCAAAACCACCAGACTGCTCAAAATAACGACCGACAATTTGCGTCGTATTATGTTCAAGCACCTTTGCGATCTGACCTTCTAAACGGCCACGACGATCGGTTCCGGTAATGCGAACCATCGCTTTATCGCCATGAAAGGCTTTGCGCATTTGGTTGTTCGAGATGTAAACATCATCGCCGTCTTCACGCAGTAAAAAGCCGTAGCCATCTTTGTGGCCCTGCAATATACCGGTAGTGACCTTTTTAGGATCAAGTGGGAAATAGGTTTGACGACCGCGGTTGCTGTCTATTTGGGCATCACGGGCCATAGCAATTAACCGACGGCGTACTCCTTCAGTACGATCCTCGTCATCAACATGCAGCGCAGCGCAAACTTCCTCATAGGTAGAAGGAGTGGCTAAAGCAACTAAGGTTTCAAGAATAAACTCGCGGCTTGGAACCGGATTTTCATAATTCTTAGCTTCACGGGCGGCGTGTGGATCTTGAGGTTTTTTATTCCGAGGCTTACTCACTAGGCGTCATGCTCCTGGCATCTTTTAATATTCATACCGGCTAGTATACCTGCATTGAATTAAATAGGGATATGCCGAAGGGCTAGAAGGGCACTTAAAGAACAATTATTGTGCAATTTGAGCTTGGGTTTCAGTAGATTTAATAGGATTGTCATCTTTCCCTAGGCTTTCAATTAGCCAATCGGCTGGAGGCTGATAGCTGGTTTCCATAATGTCAGGATGATCTTGCTGTAGTTTGATCGCCATTTCTTCAATGCCGCGAATTTTATCTTCGGCAAAGGCGATCTCTTCTGGGCTTACGCCTTCGGTCTTGCCTTTTTCTATCATGCTGCGTAACTGTGCGGTTTTAACTTTACTGGCTTCTACGTAAGCTCGAAAAACACGTTTTTGCTGACGACGTTCATATTCTAAGTATTGCTCATGATCGCCAAGTTCTTCTTCTGTTGGTTTTTCGCGTTCATGGTGGTTTCCAAGCTTCGGCGCTCTTGGATCTCCCTCTAGTCGGGCTTGGCGCATAGAAGCAACGGCCTCTGGGTTAGGGATGAAATCCTCCACGATTTCATCCCGCTTGCTCTCATATTGAGGCGTGCTCTTTTCTTCAGTTTGAACTTGGTTTATGCGGCTAGGTAAAATTACCGTGCTATTTTTTGCTTCGTTTTTTGAGGCGATAGAATCCGAAATACTTTCTTGCCAAAATAGAATCTTTGCATCGGGTTGCCAAAATATAATGAGACTGGCAATAACGACCATTGTAATGACAAGAAACATTCGCATAACAGACCCTATTTCAACGCGGCTTTATTTAAGTGGATGTCGGCATTATTACGAAGATTCGATTGCAAGGCGATAAACTCTTCACGCAATTCTTTTAGTGCGATATCTCGGCTTGCTTCATAGTGTACAGTTGGGTCGCTGTAAGGTAAGTGACCATCAACTCGCTCATCGGCAAAGACGATTTCGTAAACGATATCCCCTTGGTTTTGCGGACTTCTAAACGGTGCTGAGACCTTGCCTGCTTGTTGGACAAAGGCAATAGCATGCAACCAGCTGCGTTTTTTATCACTGCGCTTCAACCAACCTAGGTCGCCGGGGATAGCATCGTTTTTATCGTCGGCTATCGAATATTTTTTAATGGCGGCAGTAAAGTCTAATCCTGCTTTTATTTCTGCCACGACTTGATCAGCAAGCGCTTGGCTAGCCACTCGAATGTGTCGAGCCTTAACCCGCTCAACGACTTCAAATTCATCTTTGTTTGCTTGATAAAATTGCTTGATTTTAGCTTCACTGATGGACTTCGCTTTTTCACGCAATGCTGGATTATCATCGTGAACATCGGCGTGTAATCCCATGCTTTCTAATAAACGTGTTTTATGTTGTTCATTCAGAAGTATTTGTTTAATCGCGCTGTAATCGTCAGTACTCAGATTGGCTTCTGCCCAAGCGAGTACGACTAATGAGCCGATACGCTGTTTAACTTGTCCTTTTAAATGATCTAAGTCGGCTTTATGTATTGCTAGACGGCCTTGTACATTTTGGCGACGGTAGATATCCCATAGCGTTAATTCTTTCTTACTGGTTGTTAAATTTGCGGGCGTGAAGTCGATGCTAGCAATGATGGTTTTCTTTGCTGCTGCTTCTTGTGTTGGGTTGGCTGCTATCATTAACGCGGCTTTTAGCGTCATCAATTCTGCTAGCTTATCTGCGCTGAATTCATTATTAAAATGGTAAAGACTGTCGAGACCGTTAGGTAACGATTTGATACTGGTGACGAGATCTTTTTCGTAGGTTTTACGAATCAGCGCAGTCGCTCTATCTTCTAGCATTACGTCATTTGAAAATCCTACTTTATTTTCACTATTAAGCAGTTCGCTCGCTAACGCTTTGCGTGCATGTTGCGCTAATAAAGCATCGTCGATAATGCGTTGCATCGCTTGCGGTGGCGTAATAGGGCGGCTTGGGTGATTGTAGCTATGCCAAAACATTTCTACGGTATTGGCGCTTAATACCAGCTCTCCCATTGTGGCTGCAATATTCGGATCTTTAATATCGTATTGGACTTTTGCGAGCGAAATATTCGCTGAAAGAGTGATTAATAAAGCAATTAAAATTTTCATAGATATCATCATTTATATTATTTTTTAAAGCAGCCCGAAATATTTTCGGGCTGCTTATTTATATCATCTCTTTGTATCACATAGAGAAACTAGAAACGATCTGCTGCGTGATTTAAAACGTGAACAGTCATCGCAATTGCGTGAGGAATCACGACGTTTGCCACATCAATACGGTCTGCTTCACTAGTACTGCTTAATACAACGCCGCCTTGGCTATACGAAATAGAACCGCCTTCCGTTCTCATTATTATTTATAGTTTTGACGTTATTGCTGTATCAAATAGATACAAGGAGGCGATAAGCAATCAGCTTGCGCTGGCTTAAAACAGGTGGAGCACTAGGGATGTTGTAAAATTAAAACGGTGGGCGATTGGCCCACCGCGTTAAATCATAAGCTTAGAAACGTTCTGCTGCATGGTTAAGTACATGCACTGTCATGGCAATCGCATGAGGAATAACGGTAGCCGCTACTTCTGAACGATCAGCATCACTTGTACTACTCAAAACGATCCCACCTTGACCATAAGAAATAGCGCCACCTTCGGTTAATAGTGGGCGAATATCATTTTGGCCTGCTGGGATTGGTGTAAAGCTGTTCATGGCTTCGGTAACTGCGGCATCATTGTTCATATCTTTTGCATCATAGTTATCTTCAACCCAAGACTCCCAACCACCGTGGTTGTTCGCTGACGTTGTCCAAGTATGGTGCGGTTGTAACAAATCAGTGGTATGTAATGCAAAGCCTAGCGTTTGTACCGTTGGCGTTTTAATGAACTCGTTGTACCAGTATTGCCCTAAGTTATCGATAGGTTGAAAGGCTGCATCTTCAAAGTCGTCGTAATGAGACTTGCTGTTATAGCTTCCGACACTGTAATTTTTAGCCGTTTTTTCGTAAGAGTTGTACTCTGAATCTTCATTACACCAGCGCCAAAAGCACCAGCCTGTCATGCCACCTTTGCCATCATCTAAGTGGTCGCCGACCAACCATGTGCCTAACAAAGTATCCTCAGTGCCTTTCACTGGAATTTGGCTGTAGTTGTAGCCCGCAAGATCATTTCCGTGTGCATCGCCACCACGAGAGTGGTTCTGGAAATGCCACCAAGCGGTATAGGTTGCTACAAAGCTACCCACGCCAAAAACTGGCGCTCGTACACAATCACCGGTTACTGCACCGCATAAATAGGTATCTGCAAAGTCATCAACATCACGTGCGCCTTGGCCCAATGCGTTGGCAAACTGCTCGATGGTATAGCCAGCCGCTTGCGCTGTGGCAGCCAATTTAGCGAAATTTGTTGTATCGGGGTGTGCAGCCATATAAGCAACGGCATCTTCTACTAGGCGCTTGTGCGTAGGTTGCGTAAATGCTTGAGATTGAAGACTGCCTAACATCAAGCCTGCGCCTAATGCTAATGTGAGTGTTTTTTGCATCATCATGAATTTGCTCTGTTTGAGGTGTATTATTGTTTTTATGCCGTGAGCTCCCACTAACTACGACATTAGTATGGCTTACTTTATATTTCCTAGATTACGGTTTCATGATGGCTTTGCAATGATTTCAAATAAATTGGCCTCAATTGCTACAAAAATTTCTCAGTTTGAATAAACGATGGGTCAGCGCACGATTTAAATAAGTCCATTAGTTATGATCGCGTTTCTTTTTCAGCTCTCGACTTTGTACTTGAAATAAGTGCTGCATGAGTAGGTTCTGATTGTGATCATCTAAGTCTTGAAAGTCGACGCGAACAATCTGTTTTCCATCTTTAATACCGGAACCCACAACCTTACCGGCAGTAATAATTGCGACGTCAGAGGGTTTCAGCTTTAACTGTAATAATAGGTTTTCGTCATCGGGGATTTTCTGTTCGGTATGAAACGATATTCCACAAGCGCTAAGATTAACGGGTTTCAATTCGCCATTATCAATAAAACCGTGAGTTTTGGCATGCCCACAAATGGATAGGTTAATTTTCTTATTGAGTAGCGTGCAAATCGTGGCTAGTTGAGGGTGCTGGTTTGCTAAGGCTTCTATCGCCGATTCTAGTTCGGTATCGATTTGGTTGATCGTTTCGTTGCTGTCATCAAGCTGGCCATCTTCCCAAGCTTGATACTCTTCATCGGTGATCATTTTAAAGCTGATTTCGGCCTCATCATCAATACGGAAAAAACGGCGACGTTCAGTTGTCATTCTTGTACCTTTTTAATTGCTAATACGCTTAAAAAATATCAGTTGGGTCGAGTTCAAAGTCTTCTGGTGATGCATTCAATGCATCATTTATATCGGGTTCTGGGTTTTCGATGAGCGGTTTGTCGTCGTCATCATTTTCATTACTTTGTAGAATGATAATCTCGACTCGGCGGTTTTTCGCCCTGGATGCCGCGTCGGTATTTTCTACCAAAGGTCTAACGTCGCCGTGGCCAACCACTTGAAATCTTTCTTGCCCCATTTCTGGGGCAATGAAAAGTTCTTCGGCAAATGCCGCTGCTCGGGCGGTTGATAATGCCCAGTTAGAACGAAAGCGTCCGCCGACGGTAGGAATGTTATCGGTATGCCCTTCAACTGAGATACGACCAGGAATGGTAACTAATACCTCACGAATTTTATCGATAACCGGTAGGAATCTGTCGTCTATATAGTCAGAGCCTGATTTGAAAGCGCCATTTTCTCTGATTCGAATAACGACTTTTTTACCTTGGGTTTCAACCTCAATTTTGCCGCTAGAAACTTCAGTCTCTAGTTCGGCGGCAATTTCGACGGCCGTTTCTTCCGCTTTCTTTTCATCAGCTGAGTCTTTTGGAACAGCGATCTCACGAGTCTTTTGACCTTCTTCACCTTGGCGTTCTTGCTGCTGAGTTACTTCATCTTGGCAGAGTACTTCTAAGCTACTCTTTGATAAATCACTGGTTTTTTGCCGTACTTCATTGATAGGCGTTGGCTCAGGAATAGAGGGGCTGAAATGCCTAGCGATAACACTGGTACCTTTAGGTGGGTCATCGGCTTTTATTTCTACTTGTACCCCAAAAGCTTGGCGTAGCTCACCCGCTAAGCGCTTAAATTTCAACGCATCCATCTCGGCAAATGATAATAATAAAACGAAGAAGCACATGAGTAGTGACATTAAATCTGCAAATGTCATTACCCAAGCAGGAATCCCCGCGGGGCATTCACAGACTTCTTCTTCCTCATCACTCATTATTGACTACTCCGCTACCGCTCGTTGTTTTTCTTTGACGTAATTCTGTAGCATCGCCTCGATTACTCGAGGGTTTTGACCACCTTGAATCGCGATGAGGGCATCAATGATCATTGACTGAATCAATCCCTCTTGTTCGGCACGCAGCGTTAATTTATCAGCAAACGGAATCATGACCATCGTCGCCATCATGGCACCGTAGAGTGTGGTTAATAGGGCAACCGCCATAGCAGGGCCAATGGATTTTGGATCATCCATATTGGCAAGCATGGCTACTAGCCCAATGAGTGTACCGATCATTCCCATTGCCGGACCAACATCGCCCATGTGGGTAAAAAAGGTTGCTCCGTACTTATGGCGTTCTTGTGCCATTTTCATATCTTTGCCGAGTAAGGCTTTAACAACTTCAGGGTCATGGCCATCAACAAGAAGCTGAATACCTTTGGCCAAAAAATCGTTACTAACCTCTTTCCCTTCTAAAGAAAGAAGGCCGCCCTTTCGTGCAAGGCCAGCCAGTTCAACGGTTTCTTCAATGATTTCTTCTGGCTTGCTGACTTTAAACATAAAGGCTTTTGCCATAATGCCAAAAGACCCGAAAAAAGCGCCAATTTCAAATTTCATTAATACTACAAATAAGCTTCCGCCCACTACGATGAGTAGAGAGGGGACGTTGACGAACATCATGATGTCGCCACCCATAACCATTGACATGATCACTAAGCCAAAGGCGCCTAAAATTCCAATCAGAGATGCGAGATCCACTGCTGCTCCTTTTGCTCTTTCAAAAATTAACGGAAAATAAAGGTGTATAACAAAAGTGTAGACAAAGATTTTTATTCTGCCGTAAAAGTAACTACATGAATTCACAGTTAATTACTCACTTGATTAGAAAGTAATGCTCGGTTAGTGTGGCGCCACAGAGTGATGGCTTAAGCGGCAAACATAGGTGAACCATGGCGAAAACAACCTTCCATTTTGAACAATCCCTAGTGGAATTAGAAAGTCTCGTTGAACGTATGGAATCTGGCGAAATGAGCCTAGAAGATTCATTAAAAGCGTTTGAACAAGGGATTAAATATACCCGCGACTGTCAAAACGCCTTGGCTAAAGCGGAGCAAAAAGTTCAGCTGCTGCTACAAAAAAATGGCCAGATGGAAGCACAGCCGTTTAATAGCCCATCTGCTGAAGACGAAGACTCATTGTTATGACGCTACCCACGACTTTTAAGCAGCAGTTACTGACGAGTCAGGAACGTTGTGAAAATGCCTTAAATAATGCCATCAAACACTTAAATATTAGTGACCCTTATCTTGCCGACGCCATGGTTTATAGCCTGCTTAATGGTGGTAAGCGCGTTCGACCTTTTTTGGTGCAAGCGACTGCTCAGGCCATGGGAATTGATGATGAACGTGTTGATATTGCGATGGCGGCGATTGAAATGGTGCACAGCTATTCGTTAGTGCACGATGATCTGCCTGCCATGGACGATGATGCGTTGCGTCGTGGACAGCCAACCTGCCATATTAAATTTAACGAAGCGACGGCCATATTGGCGGGTGATGCGCTCTTAACCGGCGCCTTCGAAATTCTTGTTGATATGCCTGCCGAGTTTACAATCGCTCAGCGTTTAAAATTAGTGAGTCTATTAAGCCAAGGTGCGGGCGCATCAGGAATGGTTGCTGGGCAAGCGATTGACCTAGCGTCTGTTGGTAAAGACGTCGACCTTACTCATCTAGAGCGTATGCATGCACATAAAACCGGTGCTTTAATTCGCATCAGTGTTTTGATGGGAGCGGTATGCGGAGCCCCAAACGCCGATACTTTGCAGCATCTCACGACGTATGCCAATGCGATTGGCCTAGCTTTTCAAGTCCAGGATGACATCCTAGATATTGAAAGTGATACCGCAACCCTCGGTAAGCAGCAGGGCGCAGATATCGCATTAAATAAGCCAACGTATCCAGCACTACTAGGCTTAGAAGGCGCTAAAGATAAAGCAGAGCAGCTACGCCAGCAGGCTTTAGAGGCCTTAAGAAATCTTTCTGGTGATACTTCGGCGCTCGAACAACTCGCGGAATACATCATTACTCGTGATCATTAATGTGGCTGAGTATTATTGGCAGTAGTGCTGGTAGTGATGCTGGTGCTGTCGCTAAGAGCGATAAATTAAGCGTGAATAGCTATAATTAAGAACGAGCGGCAATAAATTAAGGACGCACTATCTGTTCTTAATCGTGGTTATTAGGGGTTATTACAGGTTAATAGGTTCTACTTGCCGAGATAGGGGGGTAGAATAGCGCCTTTTCTAAAATGAATACGAGCTTGTGGAAAGGTTGATTAGCGACTTTCCAACGGGCCAGCTAACGTCGTGAAGTGCATGTTTACTGAAATACCCAATGAAAGACCCGCAACGCCGTTATTGGACTCTGTGACCGAGGCGGCAGACTTGCGCTTATTGGCTCTCGATCAACTTGAGCAATTTAATCACGAGTTACGCGAATACCTTATCTACAGTGTTGGCCAATCCGGTGGGCACTTTGGTGCGGGTCTAGGCGTGGTCGAATTGACGACGGCGCTTCATTATGTTTTTGATACACCCAACGACAAGTTAGTTTGGGATGTTGGCCATCAGGCGTATCCACACAAGATCATTACCGGTCGTCGCGAGCAGATGACCAAAATTCGCAGTAAAGAAGGCCCAGCGGCTTTTCCTCTGCGCAGCGAAAGCGAATACGATACCTTTGGCGTAGGCCACTCAAGTACCTCAATCAGTGCCGCCATGGGCATGAGCTTAGGCATGCGCGCGATGGGCAAAGATAATCAAGCCGTTGCCATTATTGGTGATGGTGCAATGACCGCGGGAATGGCCTTTGAAGCCTTAAACCATGCAGGTCATGAGAAAGCGGATATGTTGGTTATCCTCAATGATAACGACATGGCGATCTCTGATAACGTGGGGGCTTTGAACAAGTACTTCACGCGTCTTTGGGCGAGCCCTAGCTACACTTCGTTTCGCGAAGGTAGCAAAAAAATTCTGCAAAAAAGCACGACCGCTTGGGAGTTCATGCGTAAGACCGAAGAGCACATGAAAGCGATGGTTGCGCCAGGGATCTTCTTTGAAGAGCTGGGCTTTAATTATTATGGCCCGATTGATGGCCACGATACTGAAGAGCTTGTGCATACCTTGGCGAACTTGAAAAAACTGCCTGGGCCAAAAATTCTTCACGTGGTTACCAAAAAAGGCAAAGGTTTTGCGCCAGCCGAAGTAGAGCAAATTAAATACCATGCGCTGAAAAAACAACATGTCAAAGCGCCCGCTGGGATTGCGATTCAAAGTTACTCTAATGTTTTTGGTAATTGGCTATGCGACATGGCCGACGTTGATGAGCGCTTAATGGGGATTACCCCAGCAATGCGTGAAGGGTCGGACATGATCCGTTTCTCTGAGTTGTACCCTCAACGTTATTTTGATGTAGCCATTGCCGAACAGCATGCCGTAACACTGGCGGCGGGTATGGCATGCGAAGGTGCTAAGCCCGTTGTGGCGATTTATTCGACCTTTTTACAGCGTGGCTACGATCAACTGATTCATGATGTTGCATTGCAAAATCTCGATGTGATGTTTGCTATCGACCGTGCAGGGCTGGTGGGTGAAGATGGCCCAACACACCATGGCGCTTACGATTACAGCTTTTTACGTCCAATTCCGAACATGGTTATCATGGCACCTTCGAACGAAGATGAGTGCCGCCAAATGCTTTATACCGGTTACCAATACCAAGGGCCAACGGCGGTTCGATATCCGCGTGGTTCAGGTACTGGCATCGAGGTGCAAACTAAGATGGAATTGTTAGACATTGGTAAAGGCATTATGCGCCGCCAGCGTGTTGCGGATTCCAACAAGGCTATCGCTGTATTAGCGTTTGGCTCGTGTGTGAACTTTGCCTTAGCCGCTGCTGATGAATTGGCCGAGCAAGGCATTGAAGTCAGTATTGCGGATATGCGCTTTGTGAAACCGTTGGATGAAGCGTTAGTCACAGAATTGGCTGAGTCTCATGACCAGTTAATTTGTATCGAAGAAAATGCGATTATGGGTGGCGCAGGGTCTGCTGTTTTGGAGTTCTTGGCTAAACAAGGATTACACGTTCCTTGTCAGCTAATGGGAATACCGGATCGTTATATCGAACACGCATCCCCAGTGCAGCAGTTCGAAGATGTTGCCATCGACAAAGCTGCTATCGTTGCTAAAGTGATGAACTGTTTATAGCGCATCACTTCCTAACACAGCACTTTCTAACACAGCACTTCATTATGATCTTAAGATAATGATCTCAAGAGAAAGCGACGCTGATTAAGCGTCGTCATCTTGATGGCTAATTTTAGAATTCGCCGCTGCTTCTGCTTTATCATTACTATTTAAATAGTGCCCTAGCTTGCTCGCTTTGGTATTCAAATAACCATCGTTATGCGGGTTACGACCTACTTCAATTGCAACACGCTCTAAAACATTAACCCCAGCCTCTGACAGCGCTTTCACTTTGCGTGGGTTGTTGGTCATCAAGCGAATCGTCTTAACGCCTAAGTGAGCTAACATTGGCTGGCACATATCGTAGGTGCGCATATCAGCGCCAAAACCTAGCTGCTCGTTGGCTTCTACAGTATCGGCACCTTGGTCTTGCAAATTGTAGGCTTTAATCTTGTTTAATAGACCAATGCCACGACCTTCTTGGCGCAAATACAGAACAACACCACGACCGGCTTTTGCCACAGAGCTCAATGCTGTTTCTAACTGATAGCCACAATCGCAGCGCATGCTGAAAAGCGCATCACCAGTAAGACATTCAGAGTGGGCGCGGGCTAAAACAGGTTCACCAGAGTCGATATCCCCCATTGATAAGGCAACATGCTCTTTCCCTGTGCTTTCGTCTTCGAAACCATGCATGGTGAACGTGCCAAAAGGTGTTGGCAATTTAGAGGAAGCGATGTATTTAATGCTCAAAGGGAAAACCTCGGATGCTTGAAGTCAATAACCGTTATATACGGCTAACAAGCAGGCAATTAATGATGTTTATATAAATTTGGCGCGCATTTTAACAAGATTAATCGCCGCTGACTAATTTAGGGGCGCAGTAATGTTAATTCAACCTTGATATGATGATTGGTCACTTATAGTTTTGTCGTTTATTGCGCGTATTTTAGAGTGTTATTTAAAGTATTCATTAGGGTTTTTCATTTAGGGCTTTCATTTAGAGTAAGGTAGATTTGCATGATATGGATTTTGGTTTTTATTTTAGCCGTCGCGCTATTCTTCTTGCCGCAATGGTGGGTCGGGCGCGTCTTAAAGCGTCATAGTCATGAGCGTGAGGACTTCCCAGGTACGGGAGGCGAGCTCGCCCTGCATTTAATCAACGCTCATGGATTAGAGGGAGTTCAGGTTGAAGCAACCGAGGCGGGTGATCATTATGATCCTGTGGATAAAATGGTGAGGCTCACTCCTGATAAGCTCGAGGGACGCTCGCTCACCGCTATTGTTGTAGCGGCTCATGAAGTCGGCCATGCGATTCAAGATCACAATAAAGAGAAAACTTTTAATGCCCGTATCAGCGCCGCCAAGTTTGCCAATGTTGCTCAGCGAATAACGCCTATCGCCTTTTGGATCAGCCCGATGCTGGCTTTCGTCAGCCCAGCAGCGAGTCGTGTGACGTTGGGTATTGCCGTTATCTCGATATTAGCCAGCACCCTCGTCCACTTGATTACTTTACCGGTTGAGTGGGATGCGAGCTTTGGCAAAGCCTTGCCTATATTGGAAAAAGGCGAGTATCTTAATGAACAAGATATGAAGGATGCTCATACGATTTTATTAGCGGCGGCGCTCACCTATGTTGCCGGCTCTCTTGCTAGCTTATTAAACGTATGGCGCTGGTTGCGTTATTTTAGACACTAATTAAGCTGCCAGAATAGAAATTAAAGAATAAATCATGAAGGAGAATTTGAAATGAAAACCTATATAACCAAACAAATCCTAATCTTGCTGGCAATGAGCATTGGGCTGCTACTGACCGGTTGCGCGAGTCATCAAGGTCATGACCAAGGCTATGGCATGCAGGGCCGATCAGCGATGGTAATGGAAGCGGCTCCGGTTTCTTCTTTAAAGTCGGTACGCAGTGGTAACCATGATATGAATAGCAGCGATACGGATACGCCCCGCAAGTTGATCAAACGCAGCTGGCTGACACTTAGCGTGAAGGATTTAGCCCAGGCCGAAAAGCAAGCAAAAACCATAATCGAGCAGCAATCTGGTTATATTCAAAATACCCAGGGCGAGCAAGGTAAATCATTCAACTTATCGATCCGCGTTCCACAAGAGCAATATGACGTGGCTTTGGCTGAGCTAAGAAAAGTCGGTGAGATCAAGTCTGAAAATGAAAATGTGCAAGATGTTACAACTGAGTTTATCGATAACAAAGCGCGTTTAACCAACTTGTATAAATTACGCGATCGCATTCAGCTGCTCTTAAATCGAGCGGATAAAATTGACGATATTTTAAAAATAGAGCGAGAACTCAATCGTACGCAAAGTGAAATTGATCGTTTAGAAGGACGGATGAAATATCTTAATAGCCAGGTTAACTATGCATCGATTGAACTGTCGGCAGAAAAGCAAGCCACCTATGGCCCGCTGGGGTATTTCTTTATGGGAATTTGGTGGGGCGTAGAGAAGTTGTTTATTTGGGATCAGTAGCTGCTTAAGTTAGAGCTGTTTGAGCTAGAACAAGAAGAGTGATGGTCTCTTTTTGTTCTAGCACCTGTTTAATTAAAAAAAGTATGCCAGTCCCTGCACACAAGCTAATGCAAAGATTCCCGCTAAAACATCATCAATCATAATGCCAAAACCGCCATGAACCTTTTCGTCTAACCATTTAATTGGCCAAGGTTTTAAAATGTCGAAAAAGCGGAAAAGAATAAAACCAATCACCACCCATTCGATGCCTGCAGGCAGTGCAAGATAAGTTATCCACAAACCAATCCATTCATCCCAAACAATGCCGCCGTGATCATGTACACCTAAATCCTTTGAGGTTTGTTCACACAGGTATACGCCAAAGGCAAAACCTGCGATCAAAACACATAAATAAGGAATCAGAGGAACGTCTTGCAGAAACAGCCACCAAAATGGAATTGCGGCTAGGGTACCGAACGTTCCTGGAGCTTTAGGCGCACAGCCAGAGCCTAGACCAAAGGCCAAGAGGTGAATGGGGTTGCGTAGATTCGGCTTAACGGCTGAAGTCATTTGTCTTATCCATTTGAAGAATGCAGGCTAAAGAAAGTTAAAATTAAGTAAAAACCTTATGATAAATCATAAAGCGGGTAGCATCTTAAAAATTTTCAGCTATCTTAGAGGGGATTATTATTCGCTCGTGACTGAATAGCGATTATTTCTTTATTTACCAAGGTCTCCCATGTCGGAAAGCACAAGTCGTATTCCTAAAATTGTTTGGTTATTAACCCCATTATTGGCGGTCGCCTTTGTCGGATTTCTGTTCTTTTTAAAGACAGTGCCATCCGGTGATGAGCTGGACGCGGTAAAAGGGGATGCTAAAAAAGTATTACAAACGGGTGTTTCGCGAGCAAAAGAAGAAGCACGAAAAGAAGCTGAAAAAATAGCGGCTAAACCAGCGTATGATTTTTATAAACTATTAAAAGACAGTGATGTGCCGGTACCCAAGGCAGAAGAGTCACACTATAAATCAACACCTAAAACCGATGTAGCTAAATACCAATACAACCTTCAGGCGGCATCCTTCAGAACAAGTGAACAAGCTGATCGCTTAAAGGTTCAGCTGATTTTAGAAAATCTATCGGCCTCTATTGAAGAGGTCAGTGTAAAAGGTACGCCGTATTATCGCGTTATGGTTGGCCCTTTCACCGATCGTTCAATAATGAACAAAGCTCAGGATGTTTTAGCCAACCACCGAATCAATGCCATCGTATTTAAAAAGCCGATCAAGTAGCTTTCCCACAGGGTGAATTGGCGCTTAGAATCGATAAAAGGGATTATGGCGAAATTATCATAGATGTTTGTCGTTTCTAATAAAGGACTTACCGCTTATCCTACTCCTTCCTTGTTGTCTTGTGAGTCAATTGTGCAACCAATAGCCCCAAAATTAGTGGCAAAACCAGCCTCGAATGCTCCCGTAACGCCCCTTACCCAGCAGGTGCAATTTAGCAGAGAAGATTTAGAATCTTGTGGGCAGGGAGGTTTGTTTAAATCAAGCGAAGCCCAGTTACCAGCAGGGCCGTTGCTCATGATGAGCCGCATTGTTGATATTAAACCTCATGCGGGTTTGTTTAAAAAAGGTGAAATAATCGCTGAGTTTGATATCAACCCAGAATGTTGGTTTTTTGAACATCATTTTATCGGCGATCCGCTGATGCCGGGCAGTCTAATGCTAGAGGGCCTGTGGCAAACGCTGGGCTTTTATCTGGGCTGGAGTGGCTACTCAGGGAAAGTTAGAGCACTGGGAGTGGGTGATTTGAGACTTAAAAATGAAATAACCCCAGATGCAGGTTGTATCGAATATAAAATTAATATTCGTCGTATTGTTGCCCGCCAAACGGTGCTGGCAATTGCTCATGGCACTATCTATCAAGCAGGTCGAGAAATTGCGACGGCGAAAGATCTTCGTGCCGGTATGTTTCAGGGTTGAAATTCGATCTGACTGCCCCCAATTAGTTTGAACTAGGGTTGCTATCACAAATATTTATACGGCAACCAATCGAATATTTTGGAGCAGAAGATGACAACAATTGTATCCGTACGACGTGGTAACGAAGTCGTAATTGGTGGTGATGGCCAAGTCTCATTAGGCAATACCGTAATGAAGGGTAATGCTAAAAAAGTGCGTCGCCTATTCAATGGCCAAGTACTGGCAGGTTTCGCTGGCGCAACAGCCGATGCTTTTACCCTTTTTGAAAAACTTGAAACTCAACTGCAAAAAAACCAAGGTCAGCTGACCCGTGCCGCGGTTGAACTCGCTAAAGAATGGCGTTCGGACCGAGCCCTTCGTAAGCTAGAAGCTATCCTTGCGGTTGCCGACCATACTGCAACATTAATCATTACCGGCAACGGTGATGTATTACAGCCAGAAGACGATCTTGTGGGTGTTGGCTCTGGTGGTAACTTCGCTTTGGCTTCTGCTCGTGCACTGCTTGATAATACCGAGCTATCGGCTCGTGAGATTGTTGAAAAAAGCTTAACCATTGCTGGCGATATCTGTGTCTTTACCAACCAAAATTTTACTATTGAATCCATGATCGCACCGGCTGAAATTAAAGCCATTGCTGCAGAAGGGGAAGAAAAATGAGTCAGATGACCCCAAGAGAAATTGCCCACGAATTAGACCGTCACATTGTTGGCCAAAATGAAGCAAAGCGCGCCGTTGCCATTGCCTTGCGAAATCGCTGGCGTCGTATGCAGCTTAATGAAGAGCTGCGCGAAGAAGTTACCCCAAAAAATATTTTAATGATTGGCCCAACGGGTGTCGGTAAAACTGAAATTGCTCGTCGCCTTGCAAAACTGGCTAACGCGCCGTTCATTAAAATTGAAGCAACGAAATTTACCGAAGTAGGTTATGTCGGCAAAGACGTAGAGTCGATCATTCGTGATCTTGTTGAAACGGGCTTTAAAATGCTGCGTGAGCAAGAAATGTTGAAGGTTGATCAGCGCGCTTATGAAGCCGCTGAAGAACGTATTCTTGATGTGCTATTACCGCCAGCTCGCACCAGTGAAAAAACAGAATGGGATACGACTGAAGAACCGAAAAAAGAAGATTCTTCAACGCGTCAGATTTTCCGTAAAAAATTACGTGAAGGTCAGCTAGACGATAAAGAAATTGAAATCGATCTTGCTCAGCAATCACAAATGGGCGTAGAAATTATGGCACCTGCTGGCATGGAAGAAATGACCAG
>OJHO01000352.1_pt1 | contig 20584 bp, 17 predicted proteins | sample 1595311 | NCBI WGS metagenome assembly OJHO01 (sample SAMN05416879, study PRJEB24817) | seawater metagenome | isolation source: Sea water | place: Canada:Atlantic | collected 2013-11 | reverse complement strand
AGATTGCCTCTTGTCTCGTGGGCTCGGAGATGTGTATAAGAGACAGCAATTATAGATTTTTGGGCAGCTTGGTGTGGTCCATGTCGTAGAGAAAACCCTAATGTCGTTAAAATATACGAACAATTTCATGATGATGGTCTTGAAATAATCGGAGTTTCTTTAGATGGTACACCGAGACAAAAAGATCCCAAACAAGCTTGGCTACAGGCTATTGAAAAAGACAAACTAACATGGAACCACGTCTCTAGCTTAAACTACTTTAATGATCCTGTGGCCCAACTTTATAATATTACTTCAATTCCTGCAACATATATTTTAGATGAAAGTGGTACAATAGTAGCTAAAAACCTAAGAGGTGTAGCATTAGAAAATACAGTAAAAAAGCTGCTAAACAAATAGGTTTATTAATGGTTGAGTTTGCCCATTTTATATAAAATAAACAAAATGATAATTGGAATTGCCAGTAATCCAATATGACCTAAATCTGTTTCAAAAAGACTTGGCATAAGTATTAAGGTAATTATATAACCTCCTACTGCTCCACCAAAATGGGCATCGTGGCCTATATTGCCAATTCGGTTTTTCATACCGTAAATGGAATATAATAGATAGCCTATTCCAAAAACATAACCTGGAATAGGAATAGGAATAAAGAACATATATAAGCTCATTTCTGGTTGCAAAAGGATAGCCGCATACAGAATTCCCGTAACAGCACCACTTGCACCAACTGCATTATACCAATATTCCTCTTTATGAAAATAGAGCGATAGCAAATTACCAAAGATTAAACTTGCCACATAAATTACCAAAAAATTAACGCTTCCTAATTGGGTAATAACTGCGTTTGCAAAAAAATAAAGTGTAAGCATATTAAACAGCAAATGTGTGGTATCTACATGAAGAAAACCAGAGCTAAACATACGTATTTGCTCACCTCGTCTAATATTCCCAACATTAAACTTATACTTTTCAAAAAACAAACGATCATTAAAACCTTTAAAAGAAATGATAACGTTAGCAGCGATAATAACTATAGTAACTAAATCTAAATTGTACATAAAATGAATCTATTGCGTCAAATATAATATATTTGCCATTGCTAAATTAATACTCTTCAATGCAGTTTATCGCCTATATTTTAATTTACCCTGTTTTATGGCTTATTTCTATTTTGCCTTTTAGATTATTGTACGCATTTTCAGATGTTTTGTACCTATTTGTTTACAAGATTTTTGGTTACCGAAAAACTACCGTAAAGGAAAACTTGAATTTGGTTTTTCCAAATAAATCTGAAGCCGAAATTAAATCTATAATGGATAAGTTTTACCATCACCTTTGCGACATGATTGTAGAAGCTATAAAATCACTCACCATTTCTAAAGCAGAAATGCAAAAACGATATAAATTTTCTAACGTAGACCTAATAAATAATCTCGCAAAAAAACAAAGAAGCATTGTATTAATGTGCGCGCATTACGGAAGTTGGGAGTGGATTTTTATTCTTCAAACATACATAAAGCACAAGGGATATGCGATATACAAACGATTGGCCAACAAACATTTTGATAGGTTGGTTAAAAGAATTAGAGCTAAATACAATTCTGATTTAATAACCACAAAAGAAACCTTTACCATACTCTACGAATCTAAGAAAAAAGGAGAACTAACAATCAACGGCTTTGCATCAGACCAGTCACCAAAAGCACATAAAGCATTTCATTGGAATGATTTTATGGGCATTAAGGTACCAATGCACACTGGTGCCGAAATGTTGGCTAAACGACTAGATATGGCTGTTGTTTTTTTTAAGGTAAAGCGTATTAAACGTGGCTATTACGAAACAACATTTGAAACCATAACAGAGCAACCAAATGAGTTTAAAGATTACGAAATTACAGATATCTTCTTCAAATTAGTTGAAAAACAAATTCTCGAAGCTCCACAGTTCTATCTATGGACACACAAACGCTGGAAACATAGAAATAAAGTTCCGAAAGAATTTCAATAATAAAAATTGAATTGGTTAAAGGTCAAACCAAACATCTACATTAGTAGCATTACAAGGTTTGGCAACGAGCGACTTATGAATAAATTCATTATTGCATTTTGAATATTCATAATCTCTTGCCCAATCCTCGTGGTTTTTAGAAAGCTGAATTATGCTATCACAAACAAACTCAATCTCAGCATTTGTAGTAGTTGGATGTATGGACATACGAATCCAACCTGGCTTTCGTACTAAATCACCAATAGATATTTCATTGGTCAATTCGTTTGAGGTTTTTTGGTCAACGTGTAATAAAAAGTGACCATAAGTACCTGCACAACTACAGCCTCCACGCGTCTGTACTCCAAACCTATCATTCAATAATTTCACTCCCAAATTATAGTGTAAATCATCAATATAAAAAGAAATGACACCTAGCCTTTCTTGATGCTGAGCTGCCAGAACATGAAGGTTTTCAATTGGTTTTAACCTTTCAAAAATAGTGTTGACCAGCTCATGTTCACGTTTCAGAATATTATCAACTCCCATTTGTACTTTCAAGTTGATAGAAAGTGCGGTTTTTATAGTTTGAAGAAAGCCTGGTGTTCCGCCATCTTCCCTATCTTCTATATTATCAATATACTTATGTTCTCCCCAAGGGTTTGTCCAACTCACTGTTCCTCCTCCAGGACAATCAGGTATCATGTTTTTATATAACTTTTTGTTGAAAACCAATACACCTGAAGTTCCTGGTCCTCCTAAAAATTTGTGTGGTGAAAAAAATATAGCATCTAACTGTGCATTTTCATCTTTTGGGTGCATATCAATTTCTACATACGGAGCAGAACATGCAAAATCTACAAAACACACTCCTCCATGTGTATGCATGAGTTTTGCGACCGCATGATGAGGATTTTGAATTCCGGTAACATTAGAGCCTCCAACAATAGAAGCGATTTTTATGGTACAATTTTTATATTCAATTAATAATTTTTCCAAATTTTCTAAACTGAAAAGTCCATCGTTATCTGGTGGAACAACTTCAACCTTACACATAGTTTCTAACCAAGAAGTCTGATTGCTATGATGCTCCATGTGCGAGATAAAAACCACAGGTCGCATTTCATCTGGTACATTGGTGTAATCTTTTAAATTTTCAGGAATCTTTAAACCAAGAATACGTTGAAATTTATTTACAACTCCAGTCATACCATTGCCAGAAACTATTAAAACATCATCTTCGTTACAGTTAACATGGTCTTTAATAATCTGCTTCGCTTTATGATATGCTTTGGTCATCGCTGTACCAGAAACCGTAGTTTCGGTGTGCGTATTGGCTACAAAAGGACCAAATTCATTACACAATTTATCTTCAATAGGTCTGTATAACCTGCCAGACGCAGTCCAATCAGTATAGATGATTTTTTGCTCACCATACGGAGATACAAATGTTTGGTCTTGCCCAATAATATGTTTTCTGAACTGACCAAAATAGGTTTCTAAGTCAGTAGATTTAGTTGATATTGTTTCAGAAATCATAAGTTGTTTTTTTTAGCTTATTACAATTTAAATTCTGTAATGTCTTCTTTGGTATCAAAAATATGAGGATAATGTACTATTATATTTCTTTTCATAAATTCTAAAGGAACATCTTCAAAATGACCATAATCATCAATATACTCCATAAAATGGTGTCCATCACTATTAAACTCTTGTAAACAAGCATTGTTATCTCCGTCAAAATCTAATGGAGCTAAATTTAATTTTTGGCACAAGGATTTATTAAATGCTGGTGAAATTTTAAGCCATTTATTATCTAAACAAACGTTTACCATGCCATGTGGTGTTAGCTCATTGGTACCAAATTTTTCAGTTAACCGTTCTACCGCAATGTGGTTCTTAACTTTACCAAGGTGTAGTCTTGCAGGTATTTCTAAAGCTCTAAGACAAGCAATTAAAAGTATTGATTTCTCAACACAATTTCCAGTGGTTTTACGAGCAATTTTACTTGCACGATAACTGTTTTCAGAAAGACTAATATTGTAAGGATCGTATTTCCAATGGTCACGGATCTTGGTGTATAAAGCAATGGCCTTATCTTTATTGGATATAGATTTACTTAAATATTCAGATACCAGTGTTTGGATAACATCATTTTCATAGTCGAAATAATATGAGGATTCCAAATATTTCATCTTTACATCTTAGGTTTTATTGTTTACAATATTCAATTAGCTACTCTAACTACAAAGGTATTAAATATTAGCAATAGCTTTAATTTCAGCAATAAAACGATCGGCTAAATCATCAGCTTCAGCTTGTGATTGTGCTTCTGTATATATACGAATAATTGGCTCAGTGTTACTTTTACGAAGGTGTACCCAACTTTCTGAAAAGTCAATTTTGACTCCATCAATTGTAGTCAACTTTTCATGGTTATAATTTGACTCCATTGTTTTCAAAATACCATCAACGTCTAATCCTGGTGTTAGCTGAATCTTCTTTTTACTCATATAATAATTTGGGTAAGACGCTCGTAATTCACTAACTTTTATTTTCTTTTCGGCCAATAAACTTAAGAACAAAGCCACGCCAACCAATGCATCACGTCCATAATGTAACTCAGGGTAAATTATGCCTCCGTTACCTTCACCTCCAATAACCACGTTGTTTTTCTTCATCAATTCAACAACATTGACTTCTCCTACTGCACTAGCTTCATAAGTTCCTCCATGCTTTTCAGTAACGTCTCTCAACGCTCTTGTTGAGCTCATATTACTTACGGTATTACCAGGATTTTTACTCAATACATAATCTGCACAAGCTACTAACGTATATTCCTCTCCAAACATTTCACCGGTTTCATCCATAAATGCCAAACGATCTACATCTGGATCTACCACAATCCCAAAATCTGCATGCTCATTAACTACTTCCTTAGCCAAAGCACCTAAATGTTCTTTTAATGGTTCTGGATTATGCGGAAAATGGCCTGTTGGCTCACAATATAATTTTACGGCTTCAACTCCCAAACGCTCTAATAAAAGCGGTATGGCAATACCTCCTGTAGAGTTTACGCCATCTACAACCACTTTAAAATCGGCTTCTTTAATCGCCTTTTTATTTACTAAGGGTAAATCTAAAACTTCATCAATATGCAAATCTATGTAAGCATCATTTATTGTTATTTTTCCTAAATCATCAACTTTGGAAAACTTCATATTGTTAGATTCAGCAATCTCCAATATTTTCTGACCTTCAGCACCATTCAAAAATTCTCCTTTAGCGTTCAAAAGCTTAAGTGCGTTCCATTGTTTTGGGTTATGGCTTGCAGTTAAAATAATGCCTCCATCAGCATGCTCCATTGGTACGGCAACCTCAACAGTTGGTGTGGTAGAAAGGCCTACATCAATGACGTCTATTCCTAAACCAACTAAAGTGTTCATTACCAAATTCTGAATCATCTCTCCAGAAATTCGAGCATCTCTTCCTACTACAACTCTGTAGTTCTCTTTATTGCGTTGTTGTTTTAACCATGTGCCATAAGCTGCAGCAAATTTTACTGCATCAATTGGAGTTAGGTTTTCTTCAACTATACCACCAATAGTACCTCTAATTCCTGAAATTGATTTAATTAAAGTCATTGTCTAAATTTTGTTTTCAGTTTTAAAAAATAAGTTTCAAAATATTTGTAGCTAAAATGTGCTAATATTATGGTTAGTGCAAAAGTCAATATATAAATCAAAAGAATTATAACTGTATCATTAAATATTTTAAATTCTTGAATTTTTAACATAAAAAACACTACAAAATTCATAACAATCACATGAAACATGTATATGCCGTAACTAATTTGCCCTAAATAAGAAAGCAGTTTATTGTTAAGCGTTTTACCAAAATTATTATTAGTTAAAGTATGTATAAACAACCCAAACAATAACAGAGTTGTTAAATTATAAAGCCATAACGCTTTAAATTGAAATAAATCGGTTGTAAAATACAATAAAGTAGCTAGGACAATAATTATAGGGATTACTGGTGAAAACTTTAAAAAATTTAATTTATTCTCTTCTTCTAAAATTGCCATTATACCACCAAAAAACAATAAAAAATAAACAAAACTAAATTGTCTTAAAACATCTAATCCGTCTAAATGGTATAAAATAAAATAGCCAATTGTCAATAGTGATAATACTAATAATATTTTATGTTTTCCGATGACATATAGAAGCGGAGCAATCATTAAATAAAACTGTTCCTCTATACCTATTGACCAAAGGACTTCAAGTATTCCACCAGGATGGTAGAGTTTTTCAAACACATTAGGAAGAAAAAATACAGTCAGTAAAATGCCCTCTCCTAAATTGTAATTATTTTCAAATGGAATATTTAAAACTGGAAGTAACAACCAGTAAAATGTAAAACCAAAAATGATTATTAAATAATAAAGCGGGAAAATTCTAAGAATACGCCTCAAGTAAAATTTCTTTATGGAAAAAGCGTCACGTTGTTTATTTCTATATATAATACGGATAATTAAAAAGCCGCTCAAAACAAAAAACATATAAACCGCTTGGGTACCTCGGTTAAAAATTGGTGTATCCATAAAATATGGAAGCCCTTGATTTCTACTCAGTTGAGGAATGTGAAAAAACAAGACCAATGAAGCTAACAAAAACCGTAAAGGATCTAAATTTGGTAATCGTTCCAAACATAAAAATTTAGAACTCAAAAATACATATATTTATTGAATGAATTTTCTCGCCCACATTTACCTCTCTGGAGACAACGAACTGCTTACCATCGGAAATTTCGTGGCTGATGGCGTACGTGGAAAAAAGTATAAATCTTACCCTACAGAAATACAGGCTGGCATACATTTACATCGTGAAATAGATACCTTCACTGATGCACATCCTATATTTAGACGCAGCACTAAAAGATTGCACAAAGCTTATGGTCATTACAGCGGAGTCATTGTAGATATATTCTACGATCATTTTCTAGCAAAGAACTGGGACTCTTACTCCAACATACCATTAGCAGATTATATTCAAGATTTTTACAAAAGCTTAAATCGTTATCTAGATGTTCTACCACCTAGATTCCAAAGATTAACACCAATAATGATTGCTGATAATTGGTTACTGAGTTACGCAACTCTTGAGGGCATTCAACTGGTTTTTAACGGTATGAACCGACGCACAAAAGGAGTTTCTAAAATGAATATGGCCACAAAGGAACTAAAAGAGCATTACACAGCATTTGAAACTGATTTTACAGAATTCTTTATCGAGTTAATGGCTTTTAGTACTGAAAAACGCTTAGAAATAGAAAAACTATTTGATATATGATCCGTATTTTTCCAATTCTCATATTACTCTTATTTTCTTGTAGAGAGCAATCTAAAAGCGTAGAAGTTAAAGCACCTAAAAAAGGAGTAATTGCCAAAAATGCTATGGTGGTTAGTGCACGTGAAGAAGCGTCTAAAATAGGATCCGATATACTTAAAAAGGGTGGCAATGCATTTGACGCCATGTTTGCTACCGAAATGGCACTTGCTGTTGTATATCCCTATGCAGGAAACTTAGGTGGTGGTGGGTTTATGGTATTTAGATTAGCTAACGGAGAAACCGGAGCTTTAGACTATAGAGAAAAGGCTCCACTAACAGCGACTAAAACGATGTATCTCAATGCTGAAGGGAATGTTATAGAAAACAAAAGCACTATTGGTGTACATGCTGTTGGTGTACCTGGAACTATTGCTGGTATTTTTGCCTCGCACAAAAGATTTGGAACACTTCCTATTAAAGATTTATTAAAGCCTGTTATAGCATTAGCAGAAAAAGGATTTGTAGTTACTGAAAAACAACATCAAAAACTTCAAGATTATGATAGCATCATAAGAGCTGTTAATGACAAAGAAATTCTGTTTAATAAAAATGTAAAACCTAAAGACACTATTAAGAATATTGCACTAGCTAATACCTTAAAGCGTATTGCTAAAAATGGACGTGATGAGTTTTATAATGGAGAAACCGCAAAACAACTTATAAGTTATCTTGAAGAAAAAGGAACAATAATGACACTAAAGGATTTGGAACGCTATGAAGCCAAATGGAGAAAACCTATTGAATTTCAGTATAAAGATTATAATGTTATCTCTATGTCACCTCCGTCTAGTGGTGGTTTGTGCTTAGCGCAAATCATGAAAATGATGGAACCGTTTGATCTAAAATCCTATGGCCATAATTCCCTAAAAAGCATTCAGGTAATGGTTGAGGCAGAACGCAGAGCGTACGCTGATAGAAGCTACTTTTTAGGCGATCCGGATTTTGTTGATATCCCAACAAAAACGCTATTGAGCGACGTCTATTTAGATAATAGAATGGAAAACTTTTCTTTTGAGCATCCAACACCATCAGATTCAATATCACATGGAGAAATCCTTGGTTATGAAAGTGAAGAAACCACCCACTACTCTATTGTAGATTCCTATGGAAATGCTGTATCGGTAACAACGACTTTAAATAGTGGTTACGGTTCAAAATTATATGCAGAAGATCTGGGTTTTTTCCTTAATAACGAAATGGATGATTTTAGCAGTAAGCCTGGCGAACCCAATATTTATGGCCTTATAGGTGGGGAAGCCAACAGTATAGCTCCTGAGAAACGTATGCTTAGCGCAATGACACCAACCATTGTTGAAAAAGACGGAGAACTGTTTATTGTGTTGGGGACTCCTGGCGGCTCAACAATTATAACTTCAGTCCTACAGGTAATTTTAAACGTGGTAGAGTTTGATATGACGATGCAACAAGCCGTTGATGCTCCTCGACTGCACCACCAATGGTTGCCTGATAACATTCGTATGGAAGTCGATTTGTTTTCAGAAGAAATTAAACAACAACTCGAAGCTAAAGGTTATGATATCAATGAGGAGGCTGCACCAATCACTGCTCGTGTAGAAGCTATTCGTGTTTTAGATGACGGAAAACTTGAAGGAGCCGCAGATTACCGAGGCGACGATACTGCGGTTGGGTTTTAAGCCTTATTAATGAAAATCATGAAGTTTTATAATAATAAAGAAAACACACCATGTCTAAAAAACCCAAAACCAAACGCCTCATAAAAATAATTGGTGGAGTTATCATCTTTTTTACGTTACCTACACTCCTCTTCTTTGGATTTATGTATTTTAAATATAATGAAGATTTGCCAACAGGAAAACAAGGTCCAAAAGCAGATCAACTTGCCACTAAAATGCTTTCCGCCTTAAATTATGATGCTTATAAGACAACAGATTATTTAGAGTGGACCTTTAAAGAAATACACCATTACAAATGGCATAAAACTGAAAACCGGTGTGAAGTTTATTGGGACGATTTCAAAGTAGATTTACACTTCAACAACGACAGTAATTCAAAAGTGTTTGTGGCAGAACAAGAGTACAATGGCATTGAAAAACAAGATTATATCAATAAAGCCATTACATACTTTAACAATGATTCTTTTTGGTTGGTAGCACCTTACAAAGTATTTGATCCTGGCGTTGAGCGTCGCTTAGTAAAAACAGAAGATAATAAAGAAGCGCTCTTGGTTACCTATACATCAGGCGGCAATACACCAGGCGATTCGTATTTATGGCATTTAGATAAAAACTATAGGCCTATAAGCTACCAAATGTGGGTAGACATTATTCCAATAGGAGGTATTGAAGCCACGTGGGAGAGTTGGGTGACTACAAAAAGTGGAGCGCAATTACCTACCTTTCATAAATTTTTGGTTTTTGGATTAGAGATTGATGGGATTAAAGGTTTATAACTTGAGAGATAAACATTCAAAATTCCATAATCTTTTTAATATCTTTAGACCCTACTACAATTATTTAATTAATTATATTTTAAATTATGAAAAAGATTTACATTTTAATTCTCATCCTGCTGCCTATTATTGGGTTTAGTCAGAGCAATAATTACTGGACTAAAACGGATGCTTCAAAAACACAGCAAGGAAAGTTATTGAAGAGAAGTTCAGCACCTTCAAATTACGAAGTTTACAACCTGAATTTAGAGGCCTTGAAACTCAACTTGCAAAGTGCAGTGAGTAGAGCTTCTAGCACTTCATCTGATGTTTTTATTCAATTTCCTAATGCTAAAGGCGAAATGGAAAACTACCAAATCTATAATGCTTCTATTATGGAAGAAGGCTTCGCAGAAAACTACCCTGAAATTCAATCTTATGTAGGTGTCAATTTAGACAGTCCTGGAACTACTATGCGCTTCTCAACAACCGTTTTTGGGTTCCATGCAGTTATACATACAATTGGCAAAACCTATTATATAGATCCTTATACCAAAGATCTACAAACATACATTATGTACGCAAAAGAGAACCTTACCGCTTTAGAAGAGCGTATTGGGTGCCTTGTAGAAGATAATGATTCAGAACTTAACCGAAACAGTTCTGTCAACGATAATAATGCATCAAGAAATGCAAATGATGGTATATTGCGCACATTTCGTTTGGCATTGGCTTGTACACAAGAGTATGCTAACTACCATATCAATGCTGCCGGGCAACAAGGTGCTACTGATGCTGTTAAAAGAGCTACGGTATTAGCGGCAATGAATGTTACAATGACTAGGGTTAACGGGATTTTTGAAAGAGACTTGGCGCTCACAATGACCTTGGTAGATAACACAAGTATTATTTTCTTAGCTGAAAATGACGGTTACACAGATAATGATGCTGGTCAACTTATTAACCAAAACCAAACTAAAATAGATACTAACATTGGAACTGCAAATTATGATATAGGTCATGTCTTTACAACTGGTGGTGGTGGATTAGCTTCTCGTGGTGGTATTTGCTATAGTAATGCTAAAGCAAGAGGTGTTACGGGCTCTCCAAATCCAGTTGGAGACCCTTTTGATATTGATTTTGTAGCACATGAAATGGGACATCAATTTGGGGCTAACCATACCTTTAATGGTGGACAAGGAAGCTGTGCAGGAGGAAATAGAAACCAAGCCACTGCTGTAGAGCCAGGAAGTGGTACAACCATTATGGCTTATGCTGGTATCTGTGGCTCAGATAATGTACAAGGTAATAGCGATGATTACTTTCATGCGGTTAGTATTGATGAAATTTGGGCACGTATTACGTCGTTTACTGAGCCTACGTGTTCAACCAATACACCAAATGGCAATGCAGCACCTGTAGTTAATGCAGGTCAAGATTACACCATACCAAATGGTACTGCTTTTACACTTTCTGGTACAGCTACAGATGCTAATGGAGATATTCTATCCTATTGCTGGGAACAAACAGATACTGGGACTACAACAGATCAACCCTCACCCACCAATACAGCAAACCCACAATTTAGATCATATTCACCAATGTTTACAGGAGATCGTACATTCCCGCAATTGGGTGATATTTTGGATGAAAACTTAACACCGCAGTGGGAAGTAATCCCTAGTATATCCAGAACCATGGACTTTGCTCTTACGGTTAGAGATAATAACTCTCCTAATGGAGGGCAAACCAATAGGGACAATATGCAGGTTACTGTAGCAAGTGTAGGCCCTTTTGTGGTTACTGCACCTAATACAACAAATCAAAGTTACCCTAAAGGTTCAACAAATACCATTAGTTGGGATGTAGCCGGTACTACAGGTAACGACATAAACACTGCAAACGTAAATATTTTATTATCTACCGATGGTGGACAAAACTTTGATACAGTTTTGGCAAGTAACACCCCTAACGATGGGTCACAATCCATAACGTTTCCGCAAATAACGGAGCCATATTGTAGAATTAAGATTGAAGCAGTCGGCAATGTATTCTTTGCTATTTCAAAATCGTTTTCTGTAGGTGCTACGGTAACAGAAGTAACCAATTGTAATGTCTATACTACAGGCCCAATTGCTACAGCTATACCAGATGGTGGTGGGGCAAATGTACAAGGGCAACCTGTTTTTGTACCTATTAATGTTACAGAAACAACTGCAATTAGTGATATTAGAGTAAGTGCAGATGTAACCCATAGTTATGTTGGTGATCTCATCTTACAATTACAAGCACCAAATGGTGGTGGATTTAATAATGTTTGGGCAAGAACCTGTAATTCTGCTCAATTCGGAGACTTTAATATAACATTTAAAGATGGTGAACCTGCTATTGCTTGTGCCAATGATTTAACGGGTACGTTTTCACCAGCTACTAACCCATTAAGCGATTTTAATGGCAATAACCCTTCTGGTACTTGGAATATGGTCTTTGTTGATTTCTATAATGGAGATACAGGTACTGTAAACAATGTGTCTATTGAATTGTGTACTACTACCACAACGGTAGAGTTAAGTACAGATGAGTTTGAGCTCAATAATTTTGCGCTATACCCTAACCCAAACAATGGTGACTTTACATTAACCTTTAACTCTAACTCAGGAAAGGACATTGATGTAAGTGTATATGACATTTCAGGGAAACTGATCCATAATAAGACATATGACCCAACAGCAACGTTTGACAAAAGTATTTCATTAAACAATGTAAGCTCTGGGATTTATCTTATGACGGTTAACGACAGTGATAGAACAGTTACCAAAAAGCTGATTATTAACTAAGTCTTTTAGTTATATCCCATAACATATTAACGCCAAGGCTATTTGCCTTGGCGTTTTTTTTATATAGTATTGCCCTAAAGGCATCATGCTTTGTAAGTAAAACTAAATACACATGGTATGCAAAACAAATAAATACATACACCAATAAACCTACATAAACCCACATCAAATCCGTTCAAAATTAAGTTAGTGCTAACCAAGTGTTAAATCTTTGCTAAATAGCTCATTTTAATACATTTCCTGCAAATATTAACATCCAAAACCACCCTATTTAGCGTATCTTTAATAACAACTAAATTATTGTGCTATGAAATTATTACAACTCTTCAAAAAACGACTAAAGTCCACACCGGTAGAAATTAAAAAACACCATAAAGACCAAAAGTTACAAACCAATACTTCAAACAAAAAAGTAGCCTCAAAAGACGAAGATACTTTTATGTTTATTTAACAAATATCCTCTAATATTAACTTTTTAAAATTACCAATACCTAAAATCAATAATTCAAGCAAGTTTAACCCACGTCACTTCACGTGATTTTAGCCCCAAAGGCAAAATAGTATCAAGTACCCTTCCAAAAAAAATCCCGCAAAGGATAAACCAATACGGGATTCAAATCAACAGTAGCCAAAAGCAAAGAGCTAAAGGCTAATCGCCATCAGTCAATCAACCACCGACAGCAATCTTCATACTATGGCCTTGCGCCAGTTCATAAAGTTCTCCGTTTACCATTTGGTAAAACACAATAGCCGTACCGCCAAACAAAGCAGTAGTAACAGGTATTGGAGCGTAGTCAGATAAATTAACGGTCAAATCAGTTGCACCTCCAACCATACCGCCAAGGGCAATGGCTTCACTGTAAGAAACTGTACCAACACCATTAGGTTTGGCTTCAATAGGTTCGTATGTATTCAATTCCGGCACCCATTCATAGTTACTAACATACCCTGCTGCTAAGGCTAGCTTAAAATGAGTAGCACCTTCAGGTTTTCTAACATAAGTGTCGGTATTAAAATCTGCAACAGACCAAGTCACCTTATCACGTGTTGCAGTAATTTCGGGACCTGTAGAAGGAGCATTAAACTGGCTATCAAACGGCTTGCTGCTATTAAAATTAAAACCAATAAAAGCCTCCGTATTATCCACCACATTTACATTACGCTCACCACGCACACCTGCTCCTTTATTAATTATACTCCGCATCTTACCAGTAACCCGTCCGCTAACATATGTATCGCTCACTAATCGGGCAATACTAGCAAAACTTTCTCTAAAAGCCTTACCACAGCGGGTAGCACCACCAAATTCTTGCATATTCTCACGAGTACGCTTATACGCTGGGTCGTTCATAATTCGGTTTCTACTAACCTGGTTCTTCGTCTTAACATAAGACGTTCCGTTCTGTCTGTAAAAGGTCAACCCATCCAAGGTACCTTCCAATCTAATAAATGAATTGTTTCTAGCCATAATTTTAAGTGTTAGGATTACAGTACCTATGGCATTTATAAAAAGTACATGCAATCTGGTTAATAATTGTGCCTCCTTGGGCACACGAGATAGAGGGAAATGGATACATTAACTACAAATACAGTCAGCACTACAGTGCCATTAAAAACTGTATTTGTAAACAGCTGTGCGTCAAACATATGAAATATTTTTAAATACACAACTGTTTAATTTTGAAGCATTTACAACAAAACCAATAATTCTCTAAAAATAATGCAAAAAGAAAGTCAGAAAAAACGCGTTTTTTATAAAATTAGCAGCACCACCCGAAAACCCAATAAGAATATCATAAAAATTACAACCAACTGAATATTTGATGGTTAACTGATAAAAATAAGCACTACCAAACAATAACCACACTTTAAGACACGGAGAGACTTGAGCCTAAGTGCAGACGAAGAATCATTGAAATCAAAACAACCCATAAACAAATAAAACCGTCACTTCGAGTGATTGTGACCCCAAAAACAAAATAGTATCGAGAAGCAATCAAACCAACCATCTAGGAGTTCAACTCGCCTCATCTCTATACAAGCTACCCTGAAAACTAATAAAAGCATTGCGAATAGATGCGATATCTCCAAGTTGACGTTTTGCGTCCGATATGGCTTTGTACTTTAAAAGTAGTAATGGTGATAGTTTTTCAAGATTTAGTTCTTCTACTCCATCCCTTACATACTGCTCCAATACAAAATTTAAAAACTCTTGTTGCTTAGGGTTATAATCCTTTAATTGAACTTTTGCTTTCTCAGCCCTTACCAATCTTGGCACAAGGTCTTTGTGATAAGCAACATAACTCAATACATCAAAAAGATCACTATCCTTGCCATGAATAAGATTACGCAAGTCTTCTAACTGCTCGTTAGAATAGCCTTTTTCACTGAGTTCTACTAACAGCTTTTTACGTGTACTTGGTAGACTCCAAACTTTACGGAGTGCTTCTTCGTCTGCAACTAGTGTTGGTAGATCTCCGTAGAGTTGGTTCATAAATTCTACGTGATCTATAGGGCGACCATCTGGACTCCAAAACGATGTTTTTACCGTAGCGTCTATTTCGCGTTCTTTATTATCCGAAAGTTTCACTCTAATGATTCTTTGAGGTGGTGTTTCACATACACATGGTATATTATTACATTCTTCGCACTCATAATCCAGTTCTGGTTCCTTTGGGCACATACAAGGCTGCTGATTGCAGTTTGCACAAACTCTAGGTTCACCCCCTTCAGGCGGATACTCTGGTGGCAATGGTTCTCCATCCCATTCTGGGTCTTGAAAATGTTTATGCGCACGTACAAAATCGAAAATGGTAAAGTAGGCCTTACTATCAAATAGTCGTGTGCCTCGTCCTACAATCTGTTTAAATTCTACCATAGAGTCCACAGGACGCAGTAACACTATGTTTCTAATTTCTGGCGCATCAACTCCCGTACTTAACTTTTGTGATGTGGTCAGTACCGTTGGGATGCTCTTTTCGTTATCCTGAAAATCGCGCAGATGTTGCTCCCCTCTTTTACCATCATCTGCTGTGACCCGATGGCAATAATTGATATTTGTACTGGCACTGAATTGGTTAATTAAATCTCTTATAAGTGCCGCATGCTTTTGGGTAGCACAAAACACCAATGATTTTTGGTTTTGATTGATAAGCCCAAGAAATTTTTTGACCCTAAATTCCTCTACTTGTTTAATTATAATTTTACGTCCGTAATCGCGATAGGTAAAGGTATCACCAACCTCAGCTTCACCATCTAAAATAACATCATCATCGGTTACGGTATATTCATCGTAGTTGGTTTCTATTTGCTTTACCCTAAATGGAGATAAAAACCCATCATTAATTCCCTCTTTTAGCTTGTAACGGTACACAGGCTCACCAAAGTAATCATAGGTATCTTTATTGACATCCCGTTTTGGTGTGGCTGTTAAGCCCAACTGTACCGCAGGAGAAAAGTACTCCATAATGGCACGCCAAGAACTTTCGTCATTGGCGCCTCCTCTATGGCACTCGTCTATAATGATAAAGTCGAAGAAATCTTTTGGGTATTGCCCAAAATTAAAATCCTTAGGCTCTTTTTGTTTTGGTGCTTCATCCTCTGGTAAATCTTCTTCATCAGCCCCTTTCTGCGCATCTGTCATAAAGGTTTGGAAAATGGTAAAAAACACATTACCGTTTTTAGGGACTTGACCTTTCTTTTTAATTTCTGATGGACGAATGCGCACTTTTATGTTCTCGTCAATAACATCGAATGCGTTAAAGGCGTTAAAAGCTTGGTCTGCCAATATGTTTCTGTCTGCTAAAAATAAAATACGAGGTGCTCTGCTGGCATCACGTCTTAAGTTCCATTTGGCATGAAACAGTTTCCAGGCAATTTGAAACGCAATGGCGGTTTTACCTGTACCTGTGGCTAAGGTGAGTAGTATTCTATCCTTTTTCTCTGCCACAGCTTCCAATACTTTGGCAATGGCATTGTGTTGGTAATATCTGGGCTGCCAAGTGCCACCTCTATCTTCAAAAGGGATTTTAAACAAACGTTCTTTCCACTTGGCAATCTCAACTTTATAATCTTCCTTGGGTGTTGGGTAGGTCATTTCCCAAAGCTCGTCTGGTGACGGATATTTAGACACATCGCCTTCTGTACCTTCTTCAATATCCGCACCATAAATACGTATGCCATTGGTGCAATAGGTAAAACGAATGTTTAAACGCTCTGCGTAATCTTTGGCTTGCCCTACTCCATCAGTATAATATTTATCCCTTGCTTTAGCTTCTACAACAGCAATACGTCTGTTTTTGTACTCCAATACATAATCCGCAAACAAAGGTTGTGCGCGTCTGTTTTTACCAAGTATACGCCCTTTGGTAATAGGAAACTCTAAACGCAAACGGCTGCCCTTAACTTTTCCCCAACCTGCGGCACGCAAAGCAGGTTCTATTAAATCGTGTTTGGTTTGTGCTTCGTTCATACTATTTATAATTTTAATCCCGAAGGGATGTAATAAGTAAAGGTAGGACATAGTCCTGCCGATAAGTACATGCTATAAAAAAGCCCTGAAAGGGCGATGTAATCAGTCCCAAACATAATCTTCGTTATAATCTACCTTATACTTATTCAAAAAAGCGCGATACTCTTCTTTAAAATCTTTTTTCTGATGATGTTCATGTTGGTTTTTGATGTAGTTAATGACTACGTTTACCTCACTTGGATTGACTGAAAAAGCTCCGTAACCATCTTGCCAAAAGAAATTTTCTAAACTTTTATCTTTTGTTTTAATCCATTTGCTCGAATGGGCTTTTATTTTTTGTACCAAAGTCATTAAGGCTATTTTTTTGGATAGCATACACAAAACATGAATATGATTGGTGTAACCGCCTACTATTAAAACTGGGCAATTCAACTGTTTACATACGCCACCTATATAGGTGTGTAACTCTTGCTCATAAGGTGGGTATATCAGCTCCTCTCTATACTTGGTGCTGAATACGATATGGACGTAATTTTGTACGAGCGACTCTCCCATGTTTTTATATCGCCCTTTCAGGGCTTTTTTCAGTTTGTGTTGCGGATGGAATGCTTCCATCCTTCTTATACTGCGTCCCTTCGAGACTTTCTGAATATAATCCCGAAGGGATGCTATATAAACGCATAGGATAAAATCCTATGAATAGATTAAGCAAATCGAGTCTTAGCCCTGAAAGGGCGGTATAACTTATATGTTCATCTACCTTTTTCATTATTATATCGCCCTTTCAGGGTTCTTATTTTTTTCGGAATCATTATGTACTTCCTTCTCATACTTCGTCCCTTTAGGACTGCTCAACGCACCCGAAAATGCTTTTTGTAAAATGGCTTTTTTGAGATTTTCTAAATTGGTGAGTTTTTTCTTGTAATTTGATTCAATTTGAAGTGTTTGATTGCTCAATTCTATCATGTTTGGAATGATAACCTTTTGTTCCTTAATGCTTGGAAAAGATATTTTTATTTTTCTTAAATCGTCATTATATAATCTTGATATTGTAGCACCCTTTGACGGATTAAAATCACAAACTCCATAAAACTGATAGAGATATTCATTCGTTACTAATTCTTCATTATTATCAATCCAAACTATGTTAGAATCTTGAAAATACGCTGGTTCTCCATCATAAATTACTCGCCTTCCAATTGTGCCAGAAGCAGAAAGAAGAATGTCTCCTTTTTTGGGAAAAGAATATTTACTTCTAAAATCATCATAAATTTCTTTTGAAATAAAAGCATTTGGTTCTTTTCCAAACGTACCCATTTTATAAAATGGGATTTCACCATCTGGTGTAGTTTGCTTTTTTAAAATTCTTTTACACATTGAAACTTTACCTAATTTGCCCAAAGTTTTTTCTTCCCAACCATCACCTTTTTGGCTAAAAATGTCATTGAGTTTAGACTGAAACAGCTCCTTAGCATTTTCAATATTTTTCTCAATATTGGCTTTGGCTTGGTCTATCGCAGCAAAAGCTTTATCGAGTAGGGCTACGATTTGTTTTTGTTCTTCAATTGATTCTGGATAGGAAACTTCTAAATTCTGCCATTTTGTTTTATTAATCATTGGCAAAGTTGCTTGAGAAGAATTCCTAATAACTTTATCAAAGAAAACTGAAGAACTTAATAGATAATAAAAAAATTTTGGACATAAATTTGGATTAGGTGTAAAGGCGTTTATTTGTTGATTACAAGAAACAGGTATAATATTCATTCCTGTCTTTCCAATTGTTGCACCTATGCAAACCATTAAGATTGAGTTTTCTTTAATTAATCTACCTTTTTCAAGACCTTTTTTACTCAACCCTGAATTTTCATATTCAATAGAGCCATCAACATTGAAATGAGGTGGTTTTATAAATGGGATAAAATCACCATAGAACTCTTTGTTTCTGGTTGAAGGTGTTGTCCCTGTTTGGATTTCGCCTAATTGCATCAATTTTTCAGTTACCCAACCTTCCCTCATATCAGCTCTTTTATTTGGTTCAGAATTGAGCTGGTTTGTTCATCTAAGGTCTGCATTTCAACTAAAATATCCTCTGGACTTCGCAAGGGTGCTTCTTCGGGTGTGTTGGGGTTTTTGGGTGAAAGGTCAAAAGTGTTTTCGTCTAAATCATTCACATTAAACAGCCAAGAATTTTCGGTTTCAGTCCGTGTTTTATTCAATGCGATAAACTCTTCCATATCAGCATCATTCAAAGGATTGGTTTTTCCCATGTTTCTACCTGCATCTAATTGATAGTACCAAATGTTTTTGGTGGGTTCACCTTTTTGGAAAAACAACACAACCGTTTTTACACCTGCACCTGTAAATGTGCCTGCTGGCATATCTAAAATGGTATGTAGGTTGCAACTTTCTAATAAGTGCTTACGCAAAGACACAGAAGCGTTATCGGCATTGCTCAAAAAGGTGTTTTTGATAACGATAGCTGCTCGTCCGCCTGTCTTTAAACTTTTGATAAAGTGCTGCAAAAACAGTGAAGCGGTTTCTCCTGTTTTTATATCAAAGTTTTGTTGTACTTCTTTTCGTTCTTTACCGCCAAATGGTGGATTGGCAAGAATAACATGGTATCGGTTTTTCTCTTGAATGTCTCTAATGTTCTCGCCAAGTGTATTGATATGGATAATGTTAGGTGCTTCAATGCCATGAAGTATCATGTTCATAATTCCAATCACATATGCCAAGTTCTTTTTCTCTTTTCCAAAGAGAGTTTCTTCTTGTAGCGTTTTAAGATTGTCTGTGGTTTTTTCCATACGCTCATACAAATACTCGTATGCTTCGCACAAGAAACCACAAGAACCTGCTGCACCATCATAGATTTTTTCTCCAATCTGTGGGTCAATCACGTTAATCATGGCACGAATAAGCGGTCTTGGTGTGTAGTATTGTCCACCATTACGCCCTGCATTGCCCATGTTTTTAATTTTGGTTTCGTACAAGTGGCTCAACTCATGTTTGTCGGTAGAAGCACGAAAAGGCAGTTCGTCTGCATATTCTAAAATATCACGCAGTATGTAACCACTTTGGATTCTGTTACTGAGTTCAGAAAATATTTCTCCAATTTTATATTCTATGCTCTTTGGGTTGTCAACAGATTTGACTTTAAACTCTCCCAAATAAGGAAATAGCTTTTTATCGACAAACTGAACCAAGTCAGTTCCTGTCATGGCTTTGTGGTGGTCCAGTTTTCCGTCAGCACCTTTTGGCATGGCCCAATTTGGCCAACGGTATGCTTCAGCTAAAATGAAGTTGTATTCCTCTCCACGCAGTTCCGCTTCGTCCGCTTTGTCTTGCTCCAATTCGTCCAAGTAGCGTAAGAACATCACCCAAGAGGTTTGTCCTATGTAATCTAACTCACTATCTGCTCCTGAATCTTTGTAGAGCAGGTCGTCTATATCTGTCTCTTATACACATCTCCGAGCCCACGAGACA
>OJHO01000330.1_pt1 | contig 21332 bp, 18 predicted proteins | sample 1595311 | NCBI WGS metagenome assembly OJHO01 (sample SAMN05416879, study PRJEB24817) | seawater metagenome | isolation source: Sea water | place: Canada:Atlantic | collected 2013-11 | reverse complement strand
TCTACACGTAAGGAGTCGTCGGCAGCGTCAGATGTGTATAAGAGACAGAGCCTATACCATGCAGCTTTTTGATTGATAAAAATGGAACCAGTAAAAAACATTGATACCATCTTAGCGAAATTGAAAAGCCAAGGTGCTATGACCTCAGGTACCCTAGCAAAAGCCCTCAACATGACAAGTATGGGGGCAAGGCAACATTTATTACGTTTAGAACGAAAAAAATTAGTGAGCCACTTTCTCGAAAGAGCTAACATTGGCCGTCCTAAGCAAATGTGGCAACTAACCGAGCTAGGTCACCAACGTTTCCCTGATCGACATGCGGACTTAACCTTACAGTTACTTGATTCGGTCAATACCGTATTTGGTGAACAAGGACTAGCGCAACTTATTACAGTGAGAGAGCAACAAATTCTTAAAAGATACTTGGAAGCTCTCAAGCATTGTAAAACACTAGCGAGTAAAGTCTCTACATTAGCGCTCATTCGTAGTGATGAAGGTTATATTGCACGTGTGGAAAAAGTCTCTGATCAGCATTACGTATTGATCGAAAATCACTGCCCTATTTGTGCTGCAGCAAGCCAATGCCAAAGTTTTTGTCGTTCAGAATTAGCTATTTTTCAGCAATGTTTGGGTGATAAATATAAAGTTCAGCGCGGTGAATATTTGCTGGCGGGCGATCGGCGTTGTAGTTATAAAATTACGGTTAATGATTGCATATTCACTTAAATTTATCGCATTTTAAACACACAATGATATACCCAAACCACTTGCACAATCCTGCACATTCAAGTGGCTTGGGCATATATGCCAATATATCAATAAGGGTCTTAATAGTTGTACTTTCAAAGCGACTGAAACTCGCATCTTTGGGCTGTTTGGGTATATACTAACGGTCTATTTTTTATCATTAATTATGAGATTATACGTGGCGATTAACCTACCTTTTAAAAAACTGAGTGAATGGCAACAAGTCGCATTTTGTGCCGCATTACTTGAACGTATGTTGCCAAATTATCAAATGTTTGCTGATCATGTAGAGTTTGGTAATTTTAAGGTGTTAAGGAATCAACTTGATCTTGTTTGGCAATGGCTAGATAAAGCTAACCGCTGCAAAATTAACTATGATGCGCAAATTAATAAACTTGAAGAACAAGTGCCAGATCCTGATGCTTTTGATTTTTTAGGTGTTTTTCCTGCTCTTGATTGCACAATGGCATTGATGTCGTTATTTCAAGCGATGCAAGATCCTGAAAGCGATGGCTTTGTTAATGTGGGTAAATTGTCAGAAAACAGTGTCAGTTATTATGTTGAACTGAGCTTGGCACAAGAATTTGATGCAACTACACCGAACGAAGATGAAATCGAAATTTCCCCAGAACAAATTGCCGAGCATCCATTAATGCAGTGGGAAATTGCCACACAAAATGAGCTTTTTGATTTTTTAAGCTCTGCCAGTGAAAACAAAGCCAGTTGTATAAAAGCGAAAGCACTGGTGCTTGAAGAAGGCTTATCAAATTTAGGTATAGAAATTAGCGCTTAATTTCTCGTTGTAGGATTGCTATGCCGGTTATCAACTACCAAAACATGACCATTATTCAGCGGCTGTTTCTGTTACGAACTGTCGCGATTATTATTCAACTCTTAACGGTTTTGATTGTTTATTTTGTCATGTCGCTGCAAATAGCCCTGTTACCGTTAATGGTGGTTATCATTGTTGAAAGCTTATTTCATATTCTCAGTATTTTGATTTTTAGGCAGCGTGATGCGGGTAATGTTGCGATTGTTTTACAATTAGTAGCGGATGTGATTTTTTTAACGGTTTTATTATCACTCAGTGGCGGTGCTACTAACGCTTTTGTTTCGCTTTTACTGTTACCTATTGTTATTGCCGCGGTTAGTTTACCAGCCAGTTATTTATTGTTTATTTCGTTTTCAGCTATTGCTTCTTATAGTGCTTTGCTGCTGACTATGCCTGAACATACCATGCATCATATGGACATGAGTAACCACTTTATTGGTATGTGGGCGAACTTCTTATTATCAGTGATTGTGGTCACTTTTGTGGTTGGTGCTATGGCTCGCGTGATCACCAACCGAGAGCGAGCTATTGCCTTACAACGTGAAGACCAGCTGAAAAGTGAGCAGCTGTTAGCGTTAGGGGTAGCATCAGCACAGGTAACTCATCAAGTTGCAACACCACTTGCTAATATCCAGTTACTTTATGAAGAATTGGCAGAAGATTACCCCGAACATGAGGCGATAATTGCTATGGCCCAACCTTTGGCTGCATGTACTAATCAACTCGGCTATTTTCGCTCATTAGCAACCTCTATTAGAGAAAACAAAAAAACACAATTATCAGTTACCGAGTTGCTTGAGCAACTGGTTGATCAAATGCATTTTCATTTTCCTGAGCAAGCGCTTGATATTATTCAAGCTGACCCAGTGCATGGCAAAATTGTCTCTGATGCTATGTTGTTGCCAGCCCTACTCAATTTAATTCAAAATGCTATTCGTGCCAATGAAGAGAGCCAACAGCAGCACATTACCTTAACGGTTAGTCGAATTAATAACACTTTATCATTGCAATTACGGGATTTTGGTGCAGGTATTGAGGCGAATATGAGCCAAGCGCAACGTGCGGTTTTAGGTGAGCAAATGGTGGTAAGTAAGTCTGGGCTGGGTATGGCTGTTTTTTTGTCTAACTCTACATTTCAACGTTTAGGTGGAAAGTTAAAACTTATTAATCATAGTGAGCAAGGTTGTATTGCGTTAGTTACCCTCCCCTTACTGCTCGATAACAAGGAAGATGAGTGATGAAAAAATTATTGATTATTGAAGATGATGTTTCCTTTGCTGCAACGTTAGCACGCCGTATGTCTAAATATGGCTTTAGCTGCCAACAAGTTCATCAAGCTGATCAGGCTCTGCACGCTTGTTTACAACAAAAACCCGACTGTATTTTACTGGATATGAAGCTAGCGGCTGATAATGGTTTAACGTTAATTAAACCGATCAGAGCAACGTTGCCTAAAGTTAAAATAGTTTTACTTACTGGCTTTGCCAGTGTGGCAACAGCTGTTCAAGCTATGCGTTTAGGTGCGGATGACTACTTAGCAAAACCGGTTAATACTCAAATGCTGTTAACCGCGTTAGATACCGAACAAACGCCGAATAACACTATTGATACAGATATTGATAGCGATACTATGTCGACAGAGCGTGTTGAATGGGAGCATATTAATCAGGTACTAAACAGTAATGACGGTAATGTTTCGGCAACTGCTCGTCAATTAGGTATGCATCGTCGAACGTTACAAAGAAAATTACAAAAAAAACCAGTATCAAAATGATACTGGTTTTATAGCCATACAGCTTAGCGGTGTGTGCACTACCAAGTTATATGATTATCCAACAGCAAAATATTGGTCATGGCAGAGTGTAACCATGAAACATAGCTGTTAAAACTGGTAGTCCATGGCTAGGTAAACATTTCTGCCCATCGCACTGACCTTCTCTCCTACAGCAATATCACTACCATTGGCACGATTAACACCGCCTAAATGGTCACTATATTGTTTGTCTAATAAGTTGTTAGCACCTAAACGTACAACTAGCCCGCTACTGACAAAGTAATCTACTTGCCAGTCAACAACTGCATAACCTGCCGAAGCTTGTTCATTATTTAATGCTGAAACATCATCTTGCGAAGCATAAGCATGAATAGCTAAGTTACTTTGCCAATTTTTATAGTGATAAAGTAAGTTGATACGCGTGTTTAGTGGTGAAATACGATATAAATCGTCATTAATATCATCTCGCTCACCTTTAACGTAACTGACAATACCAGATAGTTTAAAGTGCTCATTAAGACGGTAATGCCAATTCATATCTACACCGTAGAGAGTGGCGTCGATATTATCGAAGGTTAATGGGCTATCATCACCCATCATGCTTGCCACCATTTTTACTCGCATATCTGTCGAAGGAGTACCTTGAATATAATCATCAACTTTTTGATAGAAAAACTGTGGTGCGATTGCAAAATCATCTTGTTGGTATGAAAGTCCGGCATTAATCTGGTAAGCGGTTTCAACATCTAAATTAATGTTACCCACGTAAGTTTTACCATCAGCTAAACCACCAGTTGCTTGCATTGGCATCCATAAGTAACGCTCTTGATAGCTCGGCGCTCGTTGTTTAATCGCCAAGGCATAGTTTAAGGCTAATGCATTACTCCATTGATATTCACTATTTAGCGCAAGATCAAAGGTGGTATCTGAAACATCACGATCAGCGTCATTAAACTCATCACGCAGGGCTTTAATATTGGGGTTCATCATTGCCATTGAGCTTGATACTTCAGCGGCATCAGCGCGGTTATCTTTTAAGCGTAAACCTAAGGTATGTGAAAATTTGCCACTGCTTGGGGTCCATTCTACAAAGGCACTATTACGCTGATTTTTTACTTGGTTAAAGTTAGCGATACTAAACATGGCATTTTCAGGGTTGCTAATGTCAGCGTTATGATCTGAATCGTAACCTTCAAGCCCAAATAGCCAGTCGCCTTGACTGAGTAAGAACTTATAGTTACGAGTTTTAGCATCAGTAGTATTGTAGCGATACATGCTGGTATTCATGCTGACACGTTGACTGAAGTTATCCATACCATGAATAGCATCTTGATAACCCAGCTGCCAACTTAATTGCCAGTCATTGAGGGATAACTTACCGTCGAGGCTATAACGGTCAGACTCGATGTAATCAATATCCATTGGCAATGCAGGTGTACCAGAATCATCTGTTTCGGCGTGATGCCAGGTTAAGCCAATTTCCCAACCGTCTTGTTGATGACGTAAGTCAGCGCCATATTGCTGTTTGTTGTATTGGGTTGAAGAAATAGTATTGCCATCACCATCTTGATAGTCATCGCCTTGCTGGTCGGTTAAATATAGTAAGACACCGGTATTTTCATTGCTAATATTAAGGTCACCAGCAAAAGTTGAGGCGTCGTTAATATCGTTATAACTTAAGGCTAAATCACCACCTAGTGTTGCGCCAGTATCAACTTCCGCTTGTTTCAAGTTCACTTTTATTGCACCACCCAATGTATCAATACCTGCACTTACCGGCGCAATACCTCGATAAACGGCAACTGATTTCACCATGATCGGGTTTATGTAAGTTAAAGGGGCATCCATAGCGTTTGGTCCAGCACTGACGATGTGTTGGCCACCAATGTTTTTCGCTACACGCTCACCAAACATGCCGCGATACTGTGCAATACCGGTAATCGGCCCATTTTTATTGATATTGGCGCCAGGCACTGTTTTAAGCCAGTCAGCAACGTCAGGCATAACTAAATTACCTTCCGCTAATGCGGTATCTGACTGAGCTAATTTAGGCGCTTCAATGGTAATAACTTCAATACTACTTTTCGCAATATCTTCAGCGAAAACAGACGTTGCTGTTACCGATAAAATAACAGCAAGTGCTTGGGAAATTTTAGAGATCTGCATTTTTTTACATCCTGATGAATAAGCATGAATAGCTAACAGGACAATTTTTACTGATATATTTGCTAAAAACAAAAGGAGTTAAACAGAGTGCGACATTATGTCGCAGTGGCGTTTGATGTAGATCAAAGTTGTAGAAAAACACTAAGCTTAGCAATGATTATATTGCGTTTTCATTAGTGAAATTAGACGATTAAGTTACTCAAGCAAATAACAAACTGTGCAGTAAATGGTTGGTTATTTGCTGATTTAAATGACTAACTTTGCAGGCAAATAATGAGTTCGCGAACTACTTTCGCAGCAAAAACATCACTATTGCCAGTAGGGTCAATTTTGGGAGAAAGCTCTACTACATCACACCCTACTAAGTTTTTATGCTGTAATATTTTGCATAAGCTGACAAATGAATGAAAATCTTCACCACCGGGCTCAGGAGTGCCTGTACCGGGGAAAAAGCTCGGGTCAAAATAATCAAGATCTAAGGTTAAATATATCGGTTGCTGATCATCAATATCAGCAATGCTTTGTAAAAATTCAGCCCGTGAATGCTTTAAGCTCTTATATTGCTGCATCCATTGATATTCAGCTTTTGTGCCTGAACGAATGCCGTATTGTATCAGTTGATGTTTAGGACCAAAATGATCATGTACGCGGCGGATAATTGAGGCATGAGAATGATGAAAGCCGAGGTAACCGTCACGTAAATCAGCATGGGCATCTAAATGAAGCAAGATCAGATCGTCGTACTGTGCTAAATATGTGGTTATTGGTGCGTAAGAAATCGAATGCTCACCACCTAAAGTGATCACTTTTACTTTATCATTGACTAAGTCTACGGCAGAAAAAAGCTTGGTAAAGTCATTACTGGCATTTTGCCATTGTTGTTCTATATCGCTATGCTCGTTACCCGTTTTGTTTATCGTGCAGTTAAGATTACCTAAATCAAAAAAATCAGTGTTTTCTATATCAGCATCTAAATAAGGCGAGTATGATTCAATACCATCTGAGACATTGCGTAAGGCGTTGGGGCCATCTTTTGTGCCTTTTCGAAAGCAAGCTGTACCGTCGAATTCAAAGCCAATTAAATGTACGCTATGACTAAAAATACTGTCACTAAAGTTGGCACACTCAAAGACTGTTTCAGGTTTATTTAACGAGATGTTTGTATCAAAAATTTTAGTTTGCATAAGCAAAGTACCCGTTGCGTTATTTACTGACGCTTATTGAATGAATCGAGGCTAATGCCAAACAGATTAACTGTTTATCAATAATGGCTCAATAAACGGCTCTGCTTAGTCTAGGATTAAAAGTGCGCAATTATGCTTAAAAGTGTCATAAAGTATAGTGTTTTTTGCAAATTACCCTAGATAATTTATTTGTTAAAAAAACCGGCAGTTTTTTATTGTAATTAAGATTTTTTTTTGTAGAATAGCGCGCACTTTTTTGCCCATTAATTAGGCAACTTAATTACGCAATCAGCATCGACTGTTTGACGTTGAGGATATGTTTTTGTTTTTTGAAGGCTCTGAAAAAAAAGCTGAAATAGTTGTCAAAGCAACGCAAATTTCACTACTTGATGACATTGAAGATGATTTTTGGACGGCATTAGTACAATGCTGCAACGCACAAATTTTATCGTCAATTCATAACCATGATTGCAAAGCATTTTTACTTTCTGAATCGAGTTTATTTGTTTGGCATGACCGCATATTAATTCTAACCTGTGGTAACACGCGTCTAGTACATTCGGTCGAGTTTTTTATTCAGCAGATCGGTATGGATAAAATTCAGCAAGTTATTTATCAGCGTAAAAATGAGTACTTTGCTCATGCTCAGCCAAGTAGTTTTGGTGATGATATTAAATTATTGGGTCAGTATGTTGCAGGGAAAGCCTATCGTTTTGGCGAACTAGATAGCCATCACAATTATATTTTCCACCAAGATAATAATTTTCAAGCAGATAATTTAGATAAAACTTATGAATTTCTTGCTTATCAGATCAGCCAACAAGCCTCTGAAAAGTTAACCACAGTAGGGTTAAAAGCCGAAGAAATTCGTCAATTTTTACAGTTAGATAAGCTGATTGGCGACTTTCTGTTGGATGACTTTGTTTTTGACCCTTTTGGTTATTCGGTTAATGCCATTAAAGGTAAGCATTACCTCACTATTCATGTAACACCACAAGCGAATAGTAGTTATGTCAGTGTTGAATCTAATATCAATTTAAGAGAGCTTACCGAAAAGTTTTTAACCATATTAGCGCCAAAATCATTCGATTTACTCAGTTTTAATGATTTTGATTTTGTTAACTTAACTGATGAATTTATTCCAGAAAATTATGTCAGTAAGTCACGAGTTAGTGAGCATTTAAGTAATAATTACTTGGTTTGTTTTGCTAACTATATATTACCGCAGCAAGGCTTTTCACAAGCAAAAGCGTTTGATATCGCAGGAGAAAATCATGCACTCTGATTTATGGGTAGAAGAAAAATTTCAAGACTTTTTAGGGTTGAAGTTTAAGGTTGAAAAAGTACTTTTCTCTGGCAAAAGCGAGTTTCAAACTATTGATGTTGTTGAAACCAAAGGCCACGGTAAAATGTTACTTAATGATGGTTTAATTATGGTGACCGAGCGTGATGAGTTTGCTTACCATGATATGATTGTACATGTGCCTTTGTTTGTCCATCCAGCACCGAAAAACGTTTTAATTATTGGTGGTGGTGATGGCGGAACAGCGCGTGAAGTGTTACGTCATACTGGTGTAGAAAAATGCACCATGGTAGAAATTGATGCGATGGTGGTTGAAGCTTGTCGTCAGCATATTCCACAAACGTCAAAAGATTTAGACCATGAAAAAATGCAATTAATTATTGGCGATGGTGTTGAATTTGTTAAGCAAACAACAGAAAAATTCGATGTAATTATTGTTGATAGCACTGATCCTATCGGTCCTGCTCAGCCTTTATTTGGCGAAGCTTTTTATCAAGATGTTTTTAATTGCTTAACAGATGACGGTATCGTGGTTTCTCAAGGTGAATCATCATGGTATGCCATGGATATTCAGCAATCGCTACTAACCGTACTTAATGCTGTATTCCCACAAAATTATTTATATTCGTTTAGTAATTTAACCTATCCTGGGGGCTTGTGGAGCTTTACTTTCGCCAGTAAACAATACCACCCAGTAAATGACTTTGATGAGCAACGTGTTGCGGCGAGTGGTTTGGATTTTCAGTATTACAACCAAGCTTTGCATAGTGCGGCATTCGCCCTGCCTAGCTTTGTTAAAAAAGGTTTAACAGGGTTAATTGATAACGACTAACCCTCACTGCTACCTGCAATCAGCGATAATTTAAGCCATAACACAGCACTGTGTTATGGCTTTTTTATTTTTTACCGTGCCACTTAGCGGTTAAATTTTTGTTCTGCGCATAAGCGCAACTAGACTGATTTAATTACATAATACCCTATTTGAATACTAGTCAGGGTTGGATATTTCGGTTACGGTAATGGTCAGCAACATCCCAATTAAGACCAATAAGTATAGGAAGATCAATGAAATTATCTCACTCATGGTTATATGCAAGTGTCTTGCTTATGGCTACGCTTGGCTTTGCACAAGCTGCAGACACAGCATCTAGTAGCAAAGTAGCTAAAGTTGAATCGTCAGTTCAGAAAGCGATGGCAGCATTTCAGGTGCCAGGTATAGCGGTTGCCATCATTAAAGATAATGAGATAGTGCTAAGCAAAGGTTTTGGCGTAGTAAAGCATGGCAGCCAACAAAAAGTAAATGCTGATACGCTATTTGGTGTCGCTTCAAATACTAAGGCGATGACGGCAGCATTGCTCGCGAGTTTAGTTGATGAGGGCAAGTTGAACTGGAAAACCAAAGTCATTGATATTATACCTGAGTTTCAATTACCCGACGCCTATGTAACACGCGAATTTACTATTCTCGATTTATTATCACATAACAGTGGTTTGGGCTTAGGTGCTGGCGACTTAATGATTTGGCCAGAAACAACCTTAACTAATCAAGACGTTATTAAGGGCTTAAAGCATTTACCACAAGTATCGAGCTTTCGTAGCGAATTTGCATATGACAACCTGATGTATGTCATTGCCGGTGAAATTATTGCAAAAATTACTGGCAAGCCTTGGCACGAAGTGATCCAGAGTCGTATTTTTGATAAATTAGGCATGAAGAATACCCGAGCAAAGTTTTCATTAATTCCTGATAACAACAAAAATGTTGCGCGTGCTCATGTTCCATTAGAGGGTAAGTTACATGTTGTTGGCGGCAATTTCTTAGAGAAATTTTCGTCAGCGGGCTCAGTAGCATCAAGCGTTAATGACATGTCACTTTGGCTTAAAGCGCAATTAAACCTAGGTAAATATGGTCAAAATGGTGAACAAGACTTAAGACTTTTCAGTGAACAACAAAGCCGAGAAATGTGGCAAGCACGTACCTTATTGCCAGTGCCGGAGCGAGCAACTGTGCAAGATAAAACCCATTTTACTGCTTATGCCTTAGGTTGGTTCGTTAAAGATTATCATGGCGTTAAAGTGATACAGCATACCGGTGGCATATTAGGGATGGTGTCAAAAGTTGTTATGGTGCCAGAAGAAAACTTAGCCATGGTTATTTTAACGAATCAACAATCTGGTTTCGCATTTAATGCCTTGTCTCAACAAATTCTTACTGAGTACCTTGAGCTACCAGCAAAAGACTGGGTTGCTCACTATGCCGCTCAGCTGCAAGCATATAATGCTGAGAAGCAGTCTGATCTAGCTATGCAAGCAGCACAGGCTGACAAAAACTCAAAACCCTCTTTGCCTTTGGCAAGTTATGCGCAAAGCTATATCGATAACTGGTATGGTGAAATCGTCGTCAGCCTTGAAAATAATAATTTGATGATGCAGTTTGCTAATACCCCTGCACTGCATGGCAGCTTAGAGCACTACCAACATAATACTTTTATAGTTCGCTGGGATGATCGCACGTTAGAAGCCGATGCTTATGTAAACTTTAATCTTAATCCTGATGGCAGCATTAACTTTGTGACTATGGAAGCAGTGTCTACTGCGACAGACTTTAGTTTTGACTTCCATGACTTAACGTTAAAGCCTAAAGTGTCGAACTAAAGTTATCAGCACTTAGTGTCATTTGTTATGGATGGGGAAATAGGAAATACCTTTTGAGTTTAATATAAAGGTATTTCCTGGTTAATCGTTATAATTTTTAACTTACGCTATTTTGATAAAGTCGGTAAACCACTTGTCCGGCTACTTTTTCTTTCAAAAGTTGCCAATGGCTTGGCATAACTTGTGCGTTAGTGTCCGCTTCCATTTCGACATAGATTAAAGCGTTGTCATCCAATCCGTTAGTGACTAATAGTTCTGCAGCTTGTTGAGCTAGGCCTTTTCTAAAAGGAGGGTCAATAAAAACTAATGAGAATTTTTGTTGGTTTGCTTGCAAAAAGTCTAGGGCACTTTGTTGTATTACTTCAATATTATCTATTTTCAGTAGTGCTTTGTTATTCTTTAGTTGCTGGGCTGCTGCTTTATTAAGTTCAACTAAGGTCAGCGATTTTGCACCACGTGACATAGCTTCAAAGCCAAGTCCACCAGAGCCAGCAAAACAATCTAAGCAATTGGCATCTTGTATATAAGGCATCAGCCAATTAAATACGGTTTCTTTGACGCGATCTGTGGTTGGACGCAAGCCGTCAGCAATTAATACCGGTAATTTTCGACCACGATACTGACCGGCAATAATACGAATATGACCAGTTTTGGCATTTTTATCTGATTGTTTTTTGAGTTTGCTCATAACTTAAACAGCTTTTGTTTTTTTGTCGGCGGGTTAGGTGGTACTATATCGACAATTTTATCCTTGTTTACTTGTGAATACCAACTGATCTATTCAATTGTTCAGGTTGCATCAAAGCTTAGCTTGATGATTTTAGTAGTAAACGTATACATTAAATACACTTAATTAAGATTGTAAATATATTTATGTCGAAGAAAAAAGGTATGTTTTCCTGGCTAGGTCTAGGCAAAAAAAAGCAAGAAGAAGTTGCTCCGGTAGTTGAAGATGTTAATGACAATATCATTGAAGAGCCCGAGCAAGAACCTGTTGAAGTTGAACAGGTAACAACTGAAGCGGTAACTTCTGAAGACGTCATTGAAAATAATATGCAATCATCAGTAAAAGCACTTGCTATTGATGAATCTGCTGTTGAAAAATCACCTGCAGAGCCAGAGCCAGAGCCAGAGCCAGAGCCAGAGCCAGAGCCAGAGCCAGAGCCAGAGCCAGAGAAGAAAATTGGTTTTTTTGCGCGCTTAAAGCAAGGCCTAACCAAGACAAGACAAAATCTTGGTGGGGGACTATTTAGCCTATTTCGTGGCAAGAAAATTGATGATGAGCTCTTTGAAGAACTTGAAACACATTTATTGCTAGCGGATGTGGGGGTTGAAACCACAACAAGAATTATCGATTCATTAACGGAGTCAGCATCACGTCAACAATTAAAAGATGCCGACGCACTATACGATTTATTAAAAGCCGAGTTAAAGAAAATAATTGAGCCAGTGAGTCAACCACTGGTGATCAAGTCAACCGATGGCCCTTTTGTTATTTTAATGGTCGGTGTCAATGGGGTTGGTAAAACAACAACTATAGGTAAATTGGCGAAACAATTTCAAGCGGAAGGTAAGTCAGTCATGCTAGCGGCGGGCGATACTTTCCGTGCTGCAGCTGTTGAACAGCTACAAGTATGGGGCGAGCGGAATGATATTCCGGTTATTGCTCAACATACTGGCGCAGACAGTGCTTCGGTTATTTTTGATGCGATTAGTGCGGCAAAATCACGCGGCATTGATGTATTAATTGCTGATACAGCAGGGCGATTACAAAATAAAAATCACCTGATGGAAGAGCTGAAAAAAGTGGTTCGAGTGATGAAAAAGCTTGATGTACATGCGCCGCATGAGGTGATGTTAACACTTGATGCTGGTACCGGGCAAAATGCTTTGAGCCAAACAAAGTTATTTAATGAAGCGGTGGGCTTAACGGGCTTAACGTTAACAAAACTTGATGGCACAGCTAAAGGTGGTGTTGTTTTTGCTGTCGCAGATAAGCATGCTATTCCTATTCGCTACTTAGGTGTTGGTGAAGGTATTGATGATTTACGTCCATTTGATGGGAATGACTTTATTGATGCGCTGTTTACACACGAAGCAGCAGAAGAATAATACGACTTATGATTCGATTTAATAACGTTAGTAAAACTTACCCTGGCGGATTTTTAGCACTGAAAAAAGTGAGTTTTGCTATTGCCGCCGGTGAAATGGCGTTTTTAACAGGTCACTCAGGTGCGGGTAAAAGTACGTTATTGAAACTGATGAGTATGATGGAAAAGCCTAGCGCTGGTAGTATTGAAATTAATGGTAGCGAGCTATCAACCATTAAATATCAGCAAATACCTTATGTGCGCCGTGGTATTGGTATGATATTTCAGAACCATAACTTGTTATTAGATCGAACGGTATTTGACAATGTTGCTTTACCACTCATTATTGAAGGCTATAGCCATAAGGAAACTCGTAAGCGAGTTGAGGCGGCGCTTGATAAAGTGCACTTGTCGAGTAAATTAAAATGCTTTCCGAATATGCTTTCTGGTGGTGAACAGCAACGTGTAGGTATAGCACGGGCAATTGTAAATAAACCACCGATACTATTAGCGGATGAGCCTACGGGTAATTTGGATCCTAAATTGTCTTTAGATATTATTAGGTTATTTGAAGAGTTCAATGATATGGGCGTTAGTGTGTTAATTGCCACCCATGACTTAGGATTAATTGCTCGGATGAAATATCGTACGTTGACGTTAAAACAAGGTCATATGATCACTGATGGCATTGTCGATGGTTTGCAGGCGGCAGGTGATTTAAGTGCAAACTAATTTTAGCCGTCAAAGTAAGCACCAGCTAGGTTGGACCGGGCGCATTACTGCGCGAGTTATTCGTCATTTACAACAGGCGATAGGTAGCTTAGGAGATTTATGGCGTACGCCGTTTACGTCGGTGATGACAGTTTTAGTGTTAGGCATTAGTTTAACTTTACCGGCTACATTGCACCTTTTTGTGAAAAATACGCAAATGGTTACTGAACAGTGGAACTCTGCATCGGAAATCACACTGTTCTTAAAACTATCAACAGCTGATAAATCAGCTCAAAATCTTGTACAACGTATTAAGCTTTATCCTGAGGTGGAAAACGTTGTCTACATCTCTGCTGAACAAGCATTAACAGAATTTAAAGTGAGCTCTGGTTTTGGCCAAGCGCTAGAATACTTGGATGAAAATCCATTACCTGCTACCTTGTTAGTAACACCTAGTAAGCGCTTTAGCCAGGTTCAAGCTGCTCGTGAATTGTTACTTAAATTAGAGCAAGAGCGAGGCGTCGACCAAGGTAAACTTGATCTTGAATGGTTAACTCGTTTACAAGCCATGGCTGCGCTAATTGAAGATGTGGTGATAGCAATAGCGGTGTTGTTGTGCTTGTCGGTGGTTTTAATTATTGGCAATACTATTCGCTTAGCAATTTTAAATCAAAAAGATGCAATTGCTGTGATGAAATTGGTGGGAGCAACAGATAGCTTTATTCAACGTCCATTTCTATATGCCGGAGTTTGGTATGGCGTGCTTGGTGGTTTTGTCGCGAGTATTTGTGTCGCTATTTTAGCGAGTTATATTTCTGGAGCCTTAGGGCAGTTAACCGACCTTTATCAAAGTCAGTTTGTTTTATCTGGCTTATCCTTTGCTGAATTAATGGTTTTACAGCTTTTGGCTATTGGTTTAGGCTTATTAGGGAGCTTTATCTCTGTACGCCAACATATACGTGCTATTGAGCCAACAGCCGATTAAAGTGTGCAATAATTTAAGTTACCGATAAAAACGCCTACCTTTACTCTTGTAGCATTTCATCAGCCCAAGCAATTGCTTTGGTATGCGCGATAAAGCACTGCTCATGACTGAGTGCTAATTGTTCAATTAGTAAGTCGCTTGCTTGCCAATGGCCCATTTCAATATTTTTAGCTAGATTCAGGTAATGGGCAAGGTAGTTGTCATTAGTCAGTAATGCACGCTTAATATCAGTATGCACTGGCAATATATCTAAGAGTGTGATTAACGTTTGATCTAAAATCCCATCAATAAAAGATAATAGACCGGTTAAAAATGCTTTCGGTGGATTTTCTTGGTTTTGCTGAAACAAAGAAATATGTTCACAAAATTTTGCTCTTATTAATGATAAACGTATGATTTCAGAGGGCTTGTTTTGGTTAAGATCCGCTAAAGCTAATAGGGCAATAAATTTTTTTAATTCTATATCACCAATATATATTAACGCATGTTTTAATGAGGTTATTTCCTGGCTTCTTCCATAGCAAGGATTATTGATAAATCGCAATAATTTATAAGTTAAACCTGGATCTGAGCTAAAAATATTGCCCATAGTGTCAAAGTCTAATTGCTCATCATTGGCATGGCCGATCAATGCTAAGATTTTTTGCTTAGCACTGGTAACTTTCTTTTGTTTAAGCATTTCAGGTCTTGCAAAGAAGTAGCCCTGAAATAAGCTAAAGCCAAGTAACCTTGTTTGTTCGAATTGCTTGGCGGTTTCAACCTTCTCAGCCAGTAACGTTATTTTCGTATGGTTTAATGAGCGAACCAATCTACTGATCTCAAGCATTGAATAGGCTAAAACATCTATTTTCAAAATATTGATATAAGGGAAAAAACGTTGCCATTTTGGATCAAAGTCATAGTCATCTAAGGCAAGTTGATAGCCTTTTTCTGATAGCTGCTTACATGCTGATAGCAAGGCATCACTTGCTGAAACATCTTCTAATATTTCTATAACTACCTTACTTGGGTCTAGGAAACTTGGAAAATCGTTAATCAGCGTATTAGAATGAAAATTGATATAGGCGGGCAGGTCATTAGTGATATTTTCTACGCCTAAAGTTAAGTGATTATTACTTAATATATTGGATGTAGCTTGATCGGGGTCTATATCTGGACAACAGTTGTTTTCACCCTCTCTAAAGAGTAACTCATACGCAACCACATTTTGATTTAAATCTAATATCGGTTGTCGGGCAATAAATGAATACATAACACCTCTAACTTAATGCCGCCATAATGAATTTTAATAAGCGAAACTTTAATACTTATATATCTTATGGTGATATTTTACAACTCGCTATGACATAAAACCGTCACATTAAGATAGTAAACTAACTTTTGATGATTGTTCATGGTTATGTATTTTAAGAAAATTTTTTAATGAGTGACAAAGTTTAACAAATTATTCATCGAAAAGTTGAAAGAGGGTGTTGTTTCCCCCTGTCTTCTAAGCTACTGTTGGCGTATAAAGTCGTGATGGTAGGGAATTTGTGTTACTATTGCGAGCTAGGTTAGATTAGATAGAGGAGTTTTTAAATGAGTGAATCAATGCAATCAATGGCGTTAACTGTTCCACAAAGTGGCAGCATTGAGGCATACGTGCAATCAGCTTATAGCATTCCTATGCTAACCGCTGAAAAGGAGCATGAGTTAGCAACTCGTTTATATTCTGAAAATGATTTAAAAGCGGCGCAAGAATTAATTATGTCGCATCTTCGTTTTGTAATTCATGTTGCTAAAGGTTATGCCGGATATGGCTTGCCACAAGCTGATTTAATTCAAGAGGGCAATGTTGGCTTAATGAAGGCTGTTAAGCGCTTTAACCCTGAAGTCGGTGTTCGCTTAGTCTCTTTTGCTGTTCATTGGATTAAAGCTGAAATTCATGAGTTTGTGCTTAAAAACTGGCGTATTGTCAAAGTGGCAACCACTAAGGCACAACGAAAATTATTTTTTAACCTACGCAAAAACAAAAAACGTTTAGGCTGGTTTAGCAATGATGAAGTTAACAATGTTGCTGAAACTTTAGGTGTAAGTACCAAAGATGTTTTGGAAATGGAATCTCGTATGAGTAACCAAGACCAAGCCTTTGAATTATCAACTGACGATGATGATAATGCTAGTGCGAGCTCATATTCTCCTGCCCAGTACTTAGAAGATAAACAATCTGATCTTGCAACTGAGGTTGAAGACTCAAATTGGGAACAGCACGCTAATAAACGCTTAAGTAATGCGTTGGTCAGCCTTGATGAGCGTAGCCAAGATATTATTCGTACGCGTTGGTTACATGATGATAAGTCGACTCTACAAGAGTTAGCGAATAAGTATGAAATATCAGCAGAGCGTGTTCGACAGCTTGAGAAAAATGCTCTTGCTAAACTTAAAGGTGCAATGGCAGTATAATATTGTTACTTTTCAAAAAAAACCGGCTTTTGCCGGTTTTTTTATCAATAAAATTTGTTTTGATACGCTTTTTAAGCCCAGTTAATAGCATTAAAAAAGCACTTTGATCTCTCGTGAGCCATTACATTGAGACAGCGAGAGTATGAGTATTGTTCTGACAGCATTTTTTTATTGTGTAAAATATAGACAATGACCTTGAATAAGGTCTAGCCAAAAAATTATATTTTGTTAGACTAGCCGTACAAAAATAATACTAATAATAATAAATGGAATTTCCATCATGGAACCTAAGGCGAAGGAAAATATTCATGCGATACGGCAACACCCCAAATTAAAATCGCTACTGAAAAAATATCGTCAACTTAAAAGCATGCAATCTGGTTTACTGCAACTGTCTGAATTAGCCAGTGCTGTGACCGATATGGATGCATTTTATCATGCGCTTGAATCGGTAATTAAAACTTTAATGGTTACTGATAGCTTTCATATTGCGCTGCTCAATAGCTCGGATGAGTTACAATTGGCCTACTGTCATAATCCAGTAGAAATGCGTTTACGCGAGCATGTTGATTTAGCTGACTGTCGAAAAAGCCTGACCGGTTTAGTGTTATTGCGTCAACAACCAATGCACTGCTCAGAAAAACAACGTATGGCTTTAGCTAAAGCAAATGAAATTGTTTTATATGGCTCAGAATGTGTTGATTGGCTTGGTGTACCGTTAAAACGAGGCAAACAAGTTATTGGTGTCATTGCTTTGCAAAGTTATGATGAAAAGCTTTATTTTTCTGAGCGAGACTGCCAAATATTAGAGTTTATTGCTGAGCATCTGGTAACTGCAATTGATCGCGTACGAAGTCGAGAATTATTAGAATCTAGTATTCGTCAGCGCACATTAAAGCTCACTCAAACAAATCAGCAATTACAACGTGAAATTGTTGAGCGGCAATTAGCGGTTAAAACTCATCGAGTATTACTGAATATTTCGGAGTTAACGGCAAAATCGCAAGCTATTGAAAATTTTTATCAAGCTTTACACCAAGAAATCAATAAGTTATTACCTGCTAAGAATTTTTATATTGCCTTATTATCAGATGATAAAACTGAATTGGAATTTCCTTATCACTGCGATGAACAGTTACCGCAACCCGAAACCCGAAAGCTTAGTAATGGTTTGTCAGAGTTAGCTATCAAAAAAGCAAAACCGATCTTGTTGAGTGACAGAATGGTCTACACTTTAGCGTCTCAAGGTGAAGTTACAAAGTCTGCTTTTACGCAGTATTATCCAGAACGTCAATTACCTAAAGCTTGGTTAGCAGCTCCTTTATCTGATCAGGGAGAAGTTTTTGGTGTTATCGCGATACAGCATTATCAAGATGAGTCAGCTTATCAGAGTAAAGATCTTGAGCTGATGCGTTACGTGAGTCATCATATTTCTGTTGAGATTTTACGACAAAGAGCGCAACAACGAGCACTGCAAAGCCACGAAGCACTTGAGAAAATGATCAATAAGCGTACACAAGAGCTACAAGCAACCAACTTGAACTTACGCATGCAAATTGAAGAGCGTCGAAAAGCGGAAGCTCGCCTATATCATGAAGCGCATCACGATGCGTTAACTCAATTACCTAATAGAGCCATGTTTGCCGATCGCTTAACTTATTCCATTCGGCATTTAAAGCGACATCCCAATCAACGGTTTGCCGTTTTGTTCATTGATTTAGATCGTTTTAAGATGATTAATGACACCCTAGGCCATCATGCTGGCGATCAATTCTTAATTGAAATATCTAAGCGTCTACGCGCTTGTGTGCGTGATAATGATATTTTAGCCAGGTTAGGTGGTGATGAGTTCGTTGTACTTTTAGATTCATTACAATCATTGGAAGATGTTGAGGAAATTACCTCTCGTATTATTGACTCAATTGCGCAACCTTTTGAACTTGATGGTCATACTTTGTACTCTAATGCCAGTATCGGTATCGCTCAAAGCCGAGTCAGTTACAAAGACGCTAACGAAATATTGCGTGATGCTGATGCTGCAATGTATCAGGCTAAAAGTTTAGGGCGAGGCCGTTATGTGTTTTTTGATGACAGTATGCGTGAGCAACTTATCGCTAGCATGACACTTGAGCAAGAATTAAGGCAAGCAATACAAAGTAAACAGTTTGAATTACATTATCAGAAAATTTCAGATTTGAATTCAACAAAAGCGCTTGGCTTTGAAGTACTGTTACGTTGGCAACATCCAACAAAAGGTTTGCTGACCCCGAGTGAGTTTCTTTTTATGGCAGAAGAAACCGGTATGATTTTAGAGATTGAAACCTGGGTCATTGAAGAGGTTTGTCTACAATTAAAGCTTTGGAAGCAGTCAGAAGAATATAAACATACCTATATTGGTGTTAATTTATCTGGTCGGCATTTAACCCAAGCGAATCAATTGGCAAAATTAATTAATTTAATTAGCGTTAACACGATTGAACCTGAGCGGCTGATTTTAGAGTTTAATGAATCGGCTTTTGCCCGACATACTGAATTAGCTTTGAAAGGCCTACGAAAACTGAAGGAATTTGGTGTCAAATTGGCATTAGATGACTATGGTGCGGGCTTATCATCTTTTAACTTTTTACATAGTTATCCGTTTGAGTTTATTAAACTCGATCGAAGCTTTGTGCGTAGCTTAAATCATAATGAGAAAAATTTGTCATTAGTTAAAGCTTTGCATGAATTGGGAACAAACTTTGGTTATCGATTAGTGGCAGAAGGTATTGAGTCTGAAGCTATGCTTCAAAAGTTACAGCATGTTGGTTGTGAATTTGGTCAAGGCTATCATATTAGCCGACCTGCAAAAATAGTTAAGGCTAAAATAGCAGATAATGTGATAGAGATGTATCGAGCATAACGTTGGCTCGATAACGCTACCCTTTATGGAAAAAACCTTCAACGCGAAAGGCGATGCCCGGTGTTGTGTGATAGTTTTCTTGCTCTGGAAATTCAAGAAAAGGTTCGATTTCAAAAAATAGCCACTCTCGCAAGGCATTGAAACGATAACGATAGCCTAAGGTGTATTTATCAACAACGAAACCTCGTGCACCATTACGTTCGCCTTCAGCTTGAAAGCTTAATACTGTTGCGGTTGTGTGATTGATTTGATTAAGTTTATAAAAACCGTGTTTCCAGCGTATGCCGCTAAACTCTGCCGAGCCTCGAATACTATAATTAACCCGAAATAGAGATTTATGATCTAATTGATAATCATATTCCAATAATAATTTGGCAGCTAAACCCTCATCTAAGTAATAATATAGTGATGGCTCGAATAAAAAGCTTTGCTGTTCACTGATATCAAAGCGGCGTTTGTGCTTTGCTCTGACAAAAATGTCACCACCGGAAATACCTAAACGATAATTCATTAAGCGGCTGTCGCTTTTATCTTCGGTGTAGTTAAGCGCCAAAGAAAACTTTTCATCTTCGGTTTTAGAATTCGTGTTGGCTGACTCGAGTGGTAAATTATTCAGCTCTTCGTCATCTTCGTCTGATAATACAACACTGACCTTATCTTGCAGGTGCGGTAATTTAACCCGCACTCGAAAGCGGGGTTTAACTTCACTCCAATCGCGACTTTTTGGCAACCAAGCAAAACGAATTTTTGCTGTGGTTTTTGGGCTTTGTTGTTCACTGCCATCTGCGATAAAAAAACTATCAAACCATTGCGCAGATTGATAAACGGAATTGGAAACCGTTTCATGCAATCCTTGCATCCAGTGATCATCTTTTTCTTCAGCGGTTTGTTTTTCTTTTTGTGACGTGTAAGCTTGAGCTGAATTTGCAAATGCAAAGTAAAAGAACACTAGGCAAATACGCCAATAACACTTATTTTTACAATACATTTTTATCAAAATTTGTTTTACCTCATTATTTAGCATATCAGTTGGTGATTTTTTTTCTATAAACTTTATAATGAATTCAATTAAATTATAGGAGTTTTTTATGGGCGGTATAAGTATTTGGCAATTATTAATTATTGCAGTGATTGTTGTGTTGTTATTTGGCACTAAAAAATTACGTAATTTAGGCACTGATTTAGGTTCAGCTATTAAGGGTTTTAAAGGCGCAGTATCAGATGAACCGGCTAAAAAAGAGCAATCGTCAGAAACTGACTCTGCTCAAGGTGATAGTTTAGGTGATAGCACAGCAAGCAAGCATAGCGTTGATGAAAAAGAGAAAGATAAAGTCTAATGTTTGATATCGGCTTTTGGGAATTATTATTAATCGCTATTATTGGCTTAGTTGTACTTGGTCCTGAGCGATTACCCGTTGCAATTCGAACTGTACGTGGTTGGATCGCGAGTATTCGAGGCTTTAGTGAGGGCGTTAAAAACGAACTTACGGAAGAACCTGTCTCTTATACACATCTCCGAGCCCACGAGACAAGAGGCAATCTCG
>OJHO01000322.1_pt1 | contig 21635 bp, 23 predicted proteins | sample 1595311 | NCBI WGS metagenome assembly OJHO01 (sample SAMN05416879, study PRJEB24817) | seawater metagenome | isolation source: Sea water | place: Canada:Atlantic | collected 2013-11 | reverse complement strand
CTTAGTGATTATTTGAGACGCCTCTAAAAGAGGGCCGTTAGCGGTTTCTGTGTAGCTATATGAATTCTGGCATTGATCCGCTTCCTGCACATAGGAATAGCATTCGTTTATTTCAACTTCATTAGCAACCAAGCTTTCAATCGTATTGATTAGCGCAGATTGCTCGCTTAGCGCATCGGCCAATTCACCCGCAGCGTCTAGCTGATCATTAAATGGCTGATAAATAGACATCGCGCTCGCGTCTTCTATCGCCTTATCCCAAAGAGCCACATCTTCTAATAAAACCGCTAACTTATCAGCGTCTGTTGTTTCGCCAGGGGTAACCGGAGTAGCAGGAGGAGTAACTTCTTCATCGGCTGGTTTATTATCAGCGCTTTCTTCTTCGCGTAATAGGGTCGAGCCCGTTGCGCCTAACTCAATCTCAACTTCATCGGTAGCCGCTTTGGTATTAGCCGCAACAACCACTTCACCAGCTTTCTTGAAAATAGTATTTAACGAAATCGTTCCTTGAGTCGTCGAGTTAGCTTTTAAACCACCGTCTTCAGTAAAATCGTCCGTCAGGTTCTTAATCACATCAGCAACAGAAGCATTGGTATCTTCTTCAGCCATGGTCGCGATAGCACCAACCAATGCGCCGTAAATCTTAGCTTCATTAGAAGCTGACTGAACCGCTTGAGGGTTAGTAATATCAACAGGAGCTAACGTATTAATATCAACGCCTACCAAGCCAAGTAACTTAGCCGTCGCGTTAATCGTACCCTGAATGTCACTTGCGTCAGATAAACCTTGCTTCACAACACGCTGAGCGGCCAAATGAGTTAATGGCGTAACCATCAGTTGTTGATTTGCTGCACGAGCAGGATTCGGCAAAACAGAGGTTAGAATAAAATCAGGATCATTAAAGGCATAATCATCACCAAAACCAACGGCTACACCGTTTTTCGTGCCACAACCAGGCGCCGCATCACATACCGTGCGAGTCTCTGTATTGGTTGTAAGCTCAATTAAAATAGCGCCTTGATGATTGGTTTGCGGAAGAGAGTAAGTACCGTCAGCAGCCGTTGTCGTTTCACCCAGTTTAACGCGGCTCATGGTATAAGCCGTCACGGTTGCGTTGCTTAATAAGCCCTTAACCGCAAGACCCGAAATAGAAACCTGTTTAACAACTTCGTCTTTTTTATCACTAGAAGAGCCGCCAGAATCAAGGCAACCGGTTAACGCAATACTGGTAATGGCAACTGCAAGTGCTGCCTTTTTGAAAGAGCCAAACTTCTTGGTCTTGTTGTTTGTGCTGATGGTAACGTTACTCATTATGAATAAGTCCTTTTCATAGTTAAGTCATCCCCTAGCTCGCGATGGAAAAACCCAAAGCGCTTCCGGGAAAGTTTTAAAATACTAGCCTGTTAAGAGGGCTGTAATCGTTAAATAAATTACGAACTTCAAGTATTGGAAAGAAATGCGATAAGTACAAGTGGGTAAGGGTGGAAATTACAAATAAACTACATAATAGAGACATGATAGCGATATAAAACGGCACTTTAGTACAGTTAATGAACAGTTGTGCGATTAGTAATCAGAAGCTTTTAAACAGCAAGCAAAACAAACCGAGCCCCCTTATAAGCCCCAGGCTCAATATACAAACGATTGCCCATCTGCACCGCCTCACTCTCACCATCCACCACATTGCCGGTCGAGTTATGCCCATGCACCAAATAATCAATGCCCGACACCGAATGACTGCTGCGGTTAGAAAAATGACGGCGCGACCAAAGACACGTCTCTAACTCCTCTTGGTCAAAGTCAGGGTAGTGCGACCAGTCATCACTAGGAAAATCAGCGTGTAACAAACCATACTGCTTACCGTCTTGGCCTTCTAGCTGCATCGCAATTGGCAGATTCGATAATGCCTCAAACCACATGGGCCATTGGCTAGGGTCTGAGCTGGCAATCCACTCACCGCCGTTTTGTAGCCACAACATCTTATGCTTACTGTTATTGTGCATTAAACCACTCAGCATAAAATACTCATGATTACCCAATAACGAAAAAAACCAAGGCTCGGCCAGCATCGCCAGCACCTTGCTAGAATCTGGGCCACGGTCAATCAAATCACCCACGCAAAATAAACGATCGCAGGCAAAGTCAAAATTCAGTTCACCCAACTGGCTCATTAAACGCTCATAATGGCCATGAATATCACCCACAATATAATCAGTACCGTGGGCATTTTTCTCAAACGTCAGCAACTGGCTGTGCGGGGTATTAAACAAAGCTATCATCGCAACTTACTCCAACGTGCAATACACGCGATCGCTAACAAAAATACAAACATAAACGCATTGGCAGGAATCTGTAGATTAAAATCGACCGACGAATGAATCAAGATCGCAATAATTCCCATGCAGGCCGAAAACCCCAAGCCTTGCTGCAAACTATTACGCCGCATTCGCATCGCCTGAATAGACCAAAACAACGCAATCGAAACCGCAGCCGCCAACGCCAAAAACGCAATAATGCCAAACTCCGCCAAAAACTGAGCGTAATCATTATGCGCATGATCATAAAGCGCAGTGGCCTTAACATCATCCGACTTATAGCCAGGGTAAGCATACTTATAACTGCCAGCCCCTGTACCCAAAATAGGATTATCTAACCACATATTAAAGGTATCACGACTCACCTCATCGCGGCTCTCTTTCTCGATGCTGGAACCTTGCAAACGCTCGGCGACTTTTTCGACCCCAAAAAACATCCCGACAATGGCAATATCAATAATCAGCAAGCTCGATAGCAAAATCGTGGTCGAGCGAGACTTATTCTTCATTAACAATAACGCCAAACCACCGGCGATCATCAAACTGGCAAAAAACGCCGAGTTACCCATGCGCGAACGGGTCATTACCAAGCCAATCACCATAATCGCCAATATAAGCCGCATAATCACCTTAGGGCTTAATAGCATCTCAATAAACTGGCGCAAACGCTGCTGCCAATCGCCGTAATAACGGGTCGACGACGCCAATAAAAAGCCAATCCCCAGCGCCAACGACATCTCTAAATACCCGGCCAAATGATTACGGTTTACAAATGTACCGGTCGCCTTACCCAAATACGCAATCTTTTTAGAAAAGAACCCCAGCTCTAAACCACTCATAACCATTAACGAACCGTATACCGCTTGAAAGCCACCCGCCAAAATCACCACCCAAATCGCAGCGGTAATACGCGACCGAGAATTCAGCAATATCAGCGTTAAGGCAAAAAAGCTACACAAACCAACCGTCTGTAAAAAATCCAAATACAGATCATGACGCGCCATAGACGATAAATAAGAAAGTAAGATAGAACCGTTAATATCGGTCGTAGGGTCTAGCGGGGTAGAGCCCAAAATAGCAATACCAATATCAGTCGTATTAACGGAATACAGCGAAATGACATAAGCACTAATACGCCCTATATTCCACTGCAGCCCAATAAACACCGCAACAAAACACAAAGGCAAAAGAACCGGGTAACTGAAAGCCGGAATCCCCATAAAATCACGGCTGCTAGACTGAACACCACTAAATCGAGCACCGCCAGAGCGCACAGAAGCTTGAGAATTTAAATAAAACTGAGCCAGCAACAAACCACAAGATAAGCCCGCAAAAAAGCCCCAACCCCAAGGGATTACACCCGCAAGCGGCAAAGGTAAGCAAAACAACAAGGCCAAATAACTAGGAAAGATAAAACGCGACATATTCAAGTGTAGACTCAATAATGAAAACAAACCAACGGTTTAACGACAGCCAAAAAAAAGCCCGAACGAATCGGGCTTTTTTAGCACAACTAGCCGACTAACTAAGCGATTAACGCTCAGATGGGCTGATGTTTGGATTAGGCGTTAGCAGTGGTGGAGCCTGACGAGAATCATTACCAGAGTTATTGCCAGCATTGTTACCAGAATCGTTACCTGCATTGTTACCAGAGTTGTTACCACCCGCAGTAGGCACAATAGGAGTACCCGTAACACCTGAAGCAATAACCTGAGGGTCAACGTTTAAAGACGTTGCCGCTTTAGCAACCGCTGCTTGTGCGTCGGCAGTCGAAGTGCCCGATGCCGTTGCGCCAGCAGTAACACCGCTAAGAACCGTTGCAGCAGGAACGCCGTCAGCCGCAAGTGCCGCAGCTAATACTGTATCTACGCTTTTACCCGCCTTAAGGCCAGCAGCAGAAGCCGCCGTAACAACCGCTGTTGCATCAGCACCAGAAGCAATCGCAAGGTTAATAACCGTAGTAATGTCTACACCCGCAGCAATCGCATCTTCAATAGCCAAAGCCTGGCAAGAACCACTACCACCACACGCAGCCATCGCGTTGTTAATAATGTCGGAAGCAGAAGCATCGCCTGCAGCCAATTCAGAAGAAATAGAAGCTGAAGCCGGAAGGGCCGCTGCAAGAAGAATCCCTGCAAATAAGTTACGCATAGTCATAATCCGTTATCGGTAAATCAATTGGGTTAATTAATTTTGCCATTTTATACAGCAAACCCCCAGCAAACAAGCGCCCAAACGTAAAATAAGGGTAATAGTCGATAAATAGACAATTATCCAGTGACCACTGTTAAATAACCGACAATGACAGGTAGATTCTACGCAAAATAGACGAGACTGGTTGGTTTTATGGCCTATATCAGGTATGGTGCGCGCTAAATTTAAGGCAGCACCGGATAACAGATACAAGGGTGCAATTGCTCGCCGCTAGGGAATAGCTTCTACAGTTGTACAATACTGACACCTCCCTTGCCGCTTGCGAACTGCGATACATTATACAAGGATAGGCTGCATGAGAACTATTATTACATATGGAACCTTTGATTTATTCCATGTTGGTCACGTTAGACTTTTACAACGGCTTTTTGAGCTGGGTGATCGGCTAGTTGTTGGTATATCTACTGATGATTTTAATGAGAAAAAAGGGAAGAAATCCTTCTATTCTTATGAGGAGCGAGCGGAGATAGTTGCTAGTTGCAAGTATGTTAGCGAGGTCTTTCCAGAAAAGGAGTGGGGCCAAAAAAGACTTGATGTAATGCATTACAGTGCTGATGTATTTGTCATGGGGGATGATTGGCAAGGGAAATTTGATGAGCTTGCAGATATTTGTGAAGTGAAATATCTGCCTAGAACTGATGCAATTTCGACCACATATATCAAAAAATCACTGTCAAAAATACGGCCACCTGAACTTGATAAATTAGAGTCTTCTTTACACGATGTCCTTGATATTGTTAGAGCCCTTTCTGAAAAATGATGAAATTAATCTTAATGGCCCTTATAACGAAAGTATTTACATTCATAAATTATATAGCACCTAAATTTGAACGTAAGGTGAGTTTTTTAGGCTATCCAGATTTTGATGATACATTGCGAGGAATGCTCCCTCATATTGAAAAAGAACTAGTTGTTTTGGCACATAATGAGCTGATTATTATACCTGACTGGGTTCCTCAAAATGTAACCTATTGTCGTAAAAAATCTTTGACTGGCATATACCATTTACTTACATCTAAAACCATATATTTCACTCATGGCGTCTCGATATATTTCGACCCGATAAAAGAAAATAGGCAAAAGGTTATTAACTTATGGCACGGGATGCCTCTTAAAAATATTGGCCTTCTAGATACTGCTCAAAAAATCTCAAGGTCGCATTATAGTATCGCAAGCTCTAATTTTTTTAAGGGGGTAATTGCAAAAGCATTCGGGATGAAAAGTGAAAGTGTAATTGTCTGTGGGCTGCCACGAAATGAAATACTACTAAGTCAAAGCGCTAATTCAACTATCATTTCAATACAGGCTGAATACGATAAAGTTTTTGTTTGGTTGCCTACATACAGAAAGTCAACGGAGGGTGATGTTAGGGTAGACGGTAAAGAGTTACCTTTGTATGGTTTTGATGAATTTGATATATCTAGCCTCAATGAAATTTTAAAAAGTATTAATGCAGCACTTTATATAAAACCCCACCCTATGTCTGCTTTGGCAGATGCCGAGTTAGTGTGTTACAGCAACGTATTTATAATTAATGAAGAGTGGTTGGGCAAAAAGTCAATTACGCTTTATGAATTGCTCTCAATCTCAGATGAGTTGTGGACTGATTTTTCATCTGTTTATATCGACTATCTTGTGACGGGTAAGGCAATAAAGTTTGTGATTAATGATCTGAATGAATATGAGAGTAGTAGAGGCTTTACATTTGATATTGTTTCACATGGATTTCCAGGGGAATTAATATTAACGCAAGAGGCATTGTTTACCTCAATCATAAGTCCGGCGAATGATTTGGGTTTGGTTGATTTGGAGCATTACCATTCAATTAAAAGGTTTGATTTCGAACTTTTGGAGAGCTGCATTGAAGGGTGATTTGAATAAGCGTTTTACATCAAACCTAGTGCCATTATATGTCTTGCAGTTATTTAATTATATTGCTCCATTTATGATTATTCCTTTGCTTACACGTGTACTACCAACTGAAGAGTTTGGTGCTGTAATGATTGCGTTTGCCGTTACTCAGGTTGCTTTTGTTATTACTGATTATGGTTTTTCTTCATCGGCAGTTGCAGAAATTTCTAGAAATAGTAATAGAGACTTCATTAATGATAAAATCTCAAGAATCTTTACGGCAAAAATATTTCTAATATTAATTTGTATGGTAATGCTCAGCTGCATGCTTCTAATTGAATCATTTTCATCGTACAGCACAATTTTTTTAGCTACGGCTGGTTGTATTATTGCTCAATCATTTCAGCCAATTTGGCTTTTTCATGGCCTACAAAGAATGGGGAAATTGGCAGTTTATATCGGTATAACAAAATTATTGTATGTGATTCTTGTCTTTTGTCTAGTTGAGGGTGCTGGTGATGGTGACCTTGTGATGTGGTCATGGTCAATCTCAAATTTTTTTGGTGCGATTATTTCGTTATTTATTGTAAAAAAGTTAGGTTATAAAATAGCTTTTTCTTCACTTGATTTAGGTGTTAAAGAATTAAGTTACAATGTTCAATTCTTTATTTCCAGGCTTGCGGTAGCTTCTTACACAAATGCAAGTTCTTTTTTAGTTGGAGCCCAGAGCTTAGCACAATCAGCAGTATACTCTAGTGCAGAGCAAGGCTACAAGGCAGGCCAATCAGTTAGTGCGCCTGTAGCGCAAGCGCTATTTCCTTTGATGGCTAATGGCGGGGATTGGAAGGGGTTTTTAAAAATTATCGCTTTAGTATTTTTAGTATTGCTATTTATTGGTGCAGGTACAGCCTATTACTCAGACTTTATCGTTCGATTTGTTTTTGGGGATAAGTACTCTGAAGTTGCTGGTGTGCTAAGCGTATTTATGGTCACATTAGCTGTTAATTTCTTGGGCGTTGTTTTTGGTTACCCAGCATGTGCTGCAATTGATAGGATGGATATCGCCAATAAAACAGTTGTTATCGGAGCAGTCGCCTATTTTGTGTTGGCTGCTGTCTTAAATGTTTATGACCTAATATCGGCTATGACAATTGCGGTATTGGTTTTACTAACTGAAGTTTTTGTTTTTATTGCGAGAGCATTCTGGTTGTTTTCAGTACTGAGGCGATCTTAGTGTTTGTAACTAGAATTCCCAGGGTTGCTGTAACGTATGAGTAATATTGAAGCGGTTAATCAGCGATTATATTTCAGTGAGCTTCTTTTGCTGTTATTGATGATCTCGCTACCTTTTACTAGACATCTACTAGGCTTAAATCTCCTTTTTTTTATTATAGCTTTTGGGGTGCTAGCTTATCTTAATAGAGGACTACAAGGGTTGCCGACATCGTTATTGTGTTTTTCTGCTCTCTCTATATTGTATGCTTTCTTTTCTTCGTTAAATTTATTTCCAATTGCTTGGACTAGATATTTTGACGCTGGAGCTATACCGCAGCAAGTTCTATATGCATTAGTCCTCCCGACAAGCTTCTTAATAATGGCCTTTTATTTTAAAGGCCAACTTGTATATTGCGGCGCGAGGCTAAGATTGGCAAATGGTATGCTAGCACTTTGGCTATTTATTAAAATACTTGAGGTGATGGTAACTGGTAAATTAGGTATCAATCAAATGATCAGTGTCAATGGCTTGGGTAACTATTCAGCTCTGGTTATTGCAGCAACTTGTCTATATCTCACTTTGATTAAATCACAAGGGGTAAGGTACTCTGTAATTGCTATTTTTGTTTTTCTTAGTTTCCTAAGTCCGTTTTCACAGAATAAAGTTTATGCAATTGTGTTTGCCGTGTTATGGGTTTTTCCTCGTTACGCAATTCATATATTGATTGCATTTATTGTCAGTAGTGTCTTGTTTTATGTTGTTACCATATCCTCTCCGTATTCTGTTCGGTTTATCGATACTAATTTAACGGTAAGGTTGGTTCTAATTAGAGATGCACTTGAAGGTATTTTGCAATCCTACTTTATAGGTGTTGGGTTCGGCACAGAGTCAATTAAAAATGAATATGATTTATTTGATGACCCTACATTCGCTGATGAAGATGATAGGGGCTTTATTCACCTAGCAGTTCATAATTCATTCGCTACGGTCCCTTTCAGAGTAGGCGCGTTTGGCGCAGGAGCACTGCTCTTATTTTTAGTGCAAACTTTTTCAAAAATTAAAATAGGATCAGTAAATGATGTTTCCATGAAATGCTCATTGTTCGCCGCGTTTTTTATTGTTACTTTTCAAAATCCTGCATTAGAAAGTTATATTTATTTATATGCTGTGTGTATATATTTAAGCTTTATCTGGGCTTTTGATGTGCAATTAAACACTAAATAAAATAAAACTAATTTTAATGAGTTTTTTTGATTATGGTGTGTTATATAGCGGTTTAGGAAATATAATTATTTATTATCTAACTTATACATTAACTCATTATTAATTGTTATGTTATAGAATGTGCGTGGTGCTGATTTGAAAATATTATTTTTACATAATTATTACAAGATTTCAGGTGGTGAAGATTCGGTATTTAGTAACGAGAAGGCGTTGCTTGAATTACATAACTGTAAAACAGTAGAGTATTCAGTAAGTAACGATGAAATTGAAGGATTTACTGCAAAATTAAAAGCAATGGTGTTTACAGTATTTTCTTTTAAATATTATTCTATAGTTCGGCGTCTTCTTATAAAAATTAAGCCTGATATTGTTCATGTGCATAATTTTTTCCCGCTACTCACCCCTTCAGTATTTTATGCAGCTAAAAATACAACCCCGATTGTGTTAACCTTGCATAATTATCGTACTATTTGTCCAACATCACTTTTATTATTCAAAGGTAAACCTAATGAAAGAAGTTTGAATGAATCTGCCTATTGGGCTGTGCCTCACAAAGTATATCGACATTCATTTATAGGTACATTTACTTTAGCTAGCATGATTGTATTTCATAAAAAAATAGGCACTTGGGGTGATAATGTAGATCGATTTATTTGTTTAACAGAGTTTTCTAGATCAAAGTTTATAACGGCTGGTTTCCCTAGAGAAAAACTTGTAGTTAAACCTAATTTCACACTTGATCCTGGTTTTGACTCTAAGCAGCATCGTAATGATTGTGCTGTCTTTATTGGCCGACTTAGCGAAGAGAAGGGGATCGATATTTTATTAAATGCTTGGCAGTTACTCGATTATTCACTTGATGTTATTGGTGAAGGGATTGTGAAAGTTAAGCTAAATGAACATGTAAATTTATTAGGTAAAAAAACTAAAATCGATGTTATTCAGGCAACTAAGTCAAGCAATTTTATTATAGTTCCCTCTATTTGCTATGAGGGTTTTCCTATGGCTATTGTTGAAGCATTCGCATGCGGAACTCCAGTTTTGTGTAGTCGACTAGGTAGTATGGAAGAAATAGTAGAAGACGGTGTTACGGGTCTTCATTTTGAGGCGGGAAATGCACAAGATCTTGCGGAAAAAGCTCAATGGCTAATTGATAACCCAGAGCGAACTCGTGAAATGGGGCAGAATGCCCGAAATGAGTATTTAGCGAAATACACGCCAGAAAAAAATTATGAAATGCTGATGGATATCTACCAGCAAGCGATTGAAGAGGCTAAAAAGAGATAATGAAGGATCATTGTACGGTTATATCTATGGATGTGGATGTGACAAACCTCAGTAATGCATTGGCCAATGTTGAAGAGCTGGCAAACCAAAATATTGGTTCTTATGTCTGTGTATCTAATGTCCATATGTGCATGGAGGTTTTTGACTCGGCTGATTTTGAATCCGTCGTTAATAATGCTGATTTGGTTATACCAGATGGAAGACCCTTATCTTGGGCGCAAAAACTTTTAGGCCACAAGAATGCAGAGCAAGTTCGTGGTCAAGATATTATGAATGCGATCTGTGAGCAATCTGGTACTAAAAAATTAAACATAGGTTTATATGGTGGAAGTTCGGATGAGTTGTTAAAACAAGTCATTACTGAATTGAAAACCAGTTACCCAGATATCAATATAACTTTTAGCTATTCGCCTCCATTTCGGCCATTAACCGATGAAGAAGATAGCGACATCGTAAAGCAAATAAATGATGCTGATGTGAATGTATTATTCGTTGGTATCGGTTGTCCGAAGCAAGAAAGATGGATGGCAGAACATAAAGAACAACTTAACTGTGTGATGTTAGGTGTTGGTGCTGCTTACGACTTTATTGCAGGTAGTAAAAAACATGCACCTCGCTGGATGCAGCGAGTAGGGCTTGAATGGTTGTTTAGGCTATTAAGTGAGCCCAAACGTTTGTGGAAGCGTTATTTACAACAGAATCCACGATTTATTTATTATTTTTCTAAGCAGTTGATTAATCATAAGCTTGGTAGAAACAAGGTTTTATAAGGAAATTAAAATGTCTACAAGTAATGCAAACAAAAAAGTTGCACTGATCACCGGTGTAACAGGCCAGGATGGTTCTTATTTAGCAGAGCTTTTATTAGAAAAAGGCTATGAAGTACATGGTATTAAACGCCGTGCTTCATCGTTAAATACCCAGCGTGTAGATCATATTTACCAAGACATGCATGAAGAGAATGTTAATTTCTTCTTACATTATGGTGATTTGTCAGATTCTTCTAACCTGATCCGTATTATTAAAGACGTTCAGCCAGATGAAGTTTACAACTTAGGTGCTCAGTCGCACGTAGCGGTTTCTTTTGAAGCACCTGAATATACGGCTGATGTTGATGCATTGGGTACATTGCGTATTCTTGAAGCGATTCGTTTCTTGGGCTTAGAAAAGAAAACGCGTTTTTATCAAGCGTCTACTTCTGAGTTGTATGGCGAAGTACAAGAGATTCCTCAGAAAGAAACAACGCCTTTTCACCCGCGTTCTCCTTATGCTGTCGCTAAAATGTATGCGTATTGGATTGCGGTTAACTACCGTGAATCTTATGGCATATATGCCTGTAATGGTATTTTGTTTAACCATGAATCCCCACGCCGTGGTGAAACGTTTGTTACGCGTAAAATTACTCGTGCATTGGCGAATATTTCTCAAGGTTTAGAGTCTTGTTTGTTCTTGGGTAATATGGATGCACTTCGTGATTGGGGTCATGCAAAAGACTACGTTCGTATGCAGTGGATGATGCTTCAGCAAGATAAGCCTGAAGATTTTGTTATTGCTACGGGTAAGCAAATCTCTGTACGTCAGTTTGTAGAGCTTTCAGCTAAAGAGCTGGGTATTACTTTGCGCTTTGAAGGCGAAGGCATTGAAGAAAAAGGCTATGTGGACAGTATTGTGGGTGATAACTGCCCAGGTCTTAAGAAAGGCGACTTGATTGTTCAGGTTGATCCTAAGTATTTCCGCCCTGCGGAAGTAGAGACTCTATTAGGTGATCCTACTAAGGCTAAAGAAAAGCTTGGCTGGGTTCCTGAGATTACGGTTGAAGAAATGTGTGCTGAGATGGTACAGAATGATTTGGCTAAAGCTAAGCAGCACGCTTTATTGAAAGCTAATGGCTTTGATGTAAGTGTTGCTTTGGAAGGCTAATCCACATGAAGAAGATTTTTATTGCTGGCCATAAAGGTATGGTTGGTTCTGCTATAGTTCGTCAGCTTGAGCAGCAGATTAAAGAGGGTGCTGAGTTAGAGCTTGTTGTTCGTGATCGAACGCAGCTTAACTTATTGAGCCAATCTGATGTTCAGCAGTTTTTTGCTGATGAAGGCATTGATGCTGTTTATTTAGCGGCTGCTAAAGTGGGCGGTATTATTGCCAATAATACTTACCCTGCCGATTTCATTTATGAAAATCTTATGATTCAGTGCAATATCATTCATTCTGCTCATTTGGCGAATGTTAACGATTTATTGTTCTTGGGGTCTTCTTGTATTTATCCTAAGTTGGCTGAACAGCCAATGTCTGAGAGTTCGCTATTAACGGGCACTTTAGAGCCGACTAACGAGCCTTATGCGGTTGCTAAGATTGCGGGCATTAAGCTTTGTGAATCTTATAATCGTCAGTATGGCCGTAATTATCGCAGCGTTATGCCAACTAACTTGTATGGCGAGAATGATAATTTTCACCCTGAAAACTCTCATGTTATTCCTGCGTTAATGCGTCGTTTTCATGAAGCTAAACTAAACAGCACTCCAGAAGTTGTTGTTTGGGGTTCTGGTAAGCCAATGCGTGAGTTTTTGCACGTTGATGATATGGCCGCTGCTAGTATTTTTGTTATGAATGCGTCTAAAGAAGTCTATGAAAGCTGTACTGAAGAAATGCTATCTCACATAAACGTGGGTACAGGTGTTGATTGTACGATTGCTGAATTGGCTTTAACCATGGCTGATGTTGTTGGCTACCAAGGTGAGGTTGGTTTTGATGCTAGCAAGCCTGATGGTGCGCCGCGTAAATTGATGAATGTCGACACACTGAAAGCATTAGGTTGGGAATATTCAATTGAGCTTAAAGATGGTTTGGCTTCGACGTATGATTGGTTCTTGGCGAATCAAGAGTCTTTTCGTGGGTAGGTCATGTTAGATCGCGATACTTTTAAAACGATTGTTGATAAAACACCTTTAATCTCGATTGATTTAGTTGTTCGTAATTCAGCGGGTGAGGTTTTACTTGGGCAGCGTTTAAATAAGCCTGCGCAGGGTTTTTGGTTTGTACCTGGCGGGCGCATTTTAAAAGATGAGTCTATTGCCAATGCTTTTAAGCGTCTGACGTTGAATGAGTTAGGTATTACCATTGATATTAAAGATGCTCGGTACTTAGGGTTGTACGAGCACTTTTACCCAGACAGTATCTTTTCTGCTGACGCTACTCAGTCTTCTGTTAGTACGCATTATGTAGTGAATGCTTTTGAAGTTATCTTGCCAGAACCTAATGTTGAATTGCCAAAAGAACAGCATGGTGAGTACCGTTGGTTTAGCGAAGACGAGTTGTTGGCTTCTGTTGAGGTTCATGATCACAGTAAGTGGTATTTTGATAAGACCAAGGGTTTTATTTGATATCAATTCCAGACGATCTGCTTGTGTACTGCAGATCGTTTTGTTTTAGGTATTTAAAGAGTCTATTTTATATTTGCTTCGTCTAATACGCTTCGTATTAGGTTTTGTTCTGCTCTGTGTTTCCAGTCTCCGTTGTTTGTATTTTCTAGGTCTGAATAAAGTAAAGAAAACCAAGATTGGTTTGATGAGATTCTGACTGTTTTTGTGATGTTAATATTATTCTTAGGGTCTGTGTACGTTACGGTGTAGTCGTCGTGGTGGTGCAGTGGTACTAGGCCAAGGGTGATGATGTTTGCAAAGCCTGTTATACCTTCTAAAAAGCCATTCAGGCTGTCTTTTTCAATGCTAATGTGTGCGTCGTCTTCATTTTCTGCGGGTACGACTGCAACGCCTCTTTCTTTGAAGTGTTTAACAACGGAGTTGATTCTGTTTTTGTTCGAGCATGTTTCTCTAATGCCTCCAACAACGCGCTGTGAGTAGCAGCTCATTGTTGCGTCGATATGCAGAGGTAGTACTTTTAGTTCAGCGCTGGCGGCATTTTTTTGCGGTGGTATGGGTTCAAGTAACTCTGGATTGGTTATTGAGTATGTTGTGCAGCCTGTTGTTATTGCTAGCAGTAGAAAAATTGTGGTGGTTGTGAGTATTTTCATGATGTGTGGTCTGTGTTTTAGAAAGGGTGGCAGTTTATATTATTGTGTTGGATATAAATAGAGGTGGGGTTTTGGTTTTACCTGCAGGGGTGATGATTTTACCACGGAGTACACGGAGGCGCTTCGCTACACGGAGGAGGGTTAGGGGTGATTTTTTTGCTTCTTAGGTCTCGCCTAGCTAAAGCGTAGTTTTTATACTGAGCGCTTATTGGAGTATGAATTGAATCGTGATTTGTTGTTACAAAAAGTCAAATTAGGCCGTTGTTCTGATACACGAATGGGGGCTTAAGAGGTATTCTTCTGCTGTTTAATATAACGGAAGGGATTCTTATGACACCTACAACACATATTGTTAAAGCTGGCGATACTCTTTGGGATTTATCACAGCAATACTTACAAGATCCAAAGCGCTGGCCGGAAATTTGGAATTATAATAATGATGCCTTTGTAAGACTGCCTGCTGCTAATAAAATGCGCCCATCAGTGGCTATTAAGAACCCTCATGTGATTTTTGTCGGGCAGAAGCTGTTGTTGCCAAGAAATATCATGAAGAAAGTGAATCAAGTTCCGCTATCCCCTGTGCAAGGCAAGTCTAAAGCTGTTAAAAATGTGAAGTCTATTCCTATTAAATACAGTATTGATTCTAAGGAATACGTACAAGCACTACCTGGCGGATTGGTTGCTAAAATTAAAATTTCAGCAGAGTTAACATTGCAATCTCTTAAAACTATCCCTTTTGTAGAGTTGCAAAACAATGAACTTAATATAAAAGCATCTATAAAGCGAGAGAATGAGTTTGGCGCTAATAAATTGTTGTCTGATTTCACTATAGGCTTAAATCCGAAAACTAAGCAAATTAGTTTTGAAAGTCAAATGACTTTGAATAGTGGTGAATCTTACCAACAAATTTGGAGTACTAAAGTTACTTTTGATCCTATAACAGGGCAGCCCATATATACGGCAACTATTAAATTTCCAGAAATAAAAGGTAGGTTGGGTAATCAGGCTTATTTAGCATCTCAGTATCAAATTGATATAGAGATATCAAAGGATGAAGTGCGAGAAAGACAAATTAATGCTATGCCTGCAACAGTACCTGTGGTTTTAAAAGCTAGTAATAATGACTGGGTTTATGCGGTTGCTACGGCATTGGTTGTTGGTGCTGTGGTAATCGTTGTTGCGACGATTGTTGAGGATATTATAACTCTTGGGTTTGGTGTTGCTGACGATGCAATTAGCTTTGCGTTAGCGGCTGGAATGTTAGGGAGGGCTTGGACAATGCTAAGAATGCAGCAGGTTGGTGTTCAGTTAGGTGCTGGTGCATCAATTGGTAGTACTACTGTTAGCGTCGCATTTTAAGGTATATTGGTAATTGTATTAACTCGGTATTCATTATGAAATCTATTAAATTCGTTATTGCGTTACTTATTCTAAGTTGCTCTTTGCAAGCTTGTCAGTTTAATTTAAGCAGTGACATAGTTAATGCTGAGAAATCCATTGTTTCGATGGGAGTGAATGTAAGCCGTTTAACTGATATTGATGAAATTCCTGTTAATAATATTTCGTATGTTAATAGGGGGTTGATTGAAGCTGTGCCCGTAGAAGGCATTATAAGAACGATTACTGATCAGCGGTATTATGATTTTTTGAATTTGCTTAAGTCTGAGCTTGTAAAATATCCCGTTCATATTTTACGCACTGATGTTGATAATATTTTTGTAGCAGGTCAGATCGTATCTGATGAAGATAAGTATACTGCTGGTTTCTATTACCCAGGCACTCAGAATATTTATCTCTTTCCTCTTGTCTTTGATATGCCAAGTTTCGAGGATGGAACCACTATTCACAGTACGATTCACCACGAAATATCGTCTATTTTATTACGAAAATATCGCTTCGATATGATTGGGTTTATGGCCTATAACGGTTCTAATATTGAATATTGGAATGACGAGGGCTATTTGTTGAAACATCCCCCTGCTAGTTATTATGCTTCTGATGCTTTGCTAGCAGAAGGTTTGTTGACTCATTACGCTCAAACCTCTGCTGAAAATGATTACAATGGCTATGTTGAAGTGACCTTTGCCTATCCTGAGGTGATGTCTCGTTTTTGCTCGTCTTATGAGCGGGTTAAATTTAAATATGAGTTTATTAAGACGTTCTATTTGAATATTTCTGCTGATTTTCAGCCTGTGTTTGACCGGGTGAGTTGCTGATTAACCACGGAGTACACGGAGGCGCTTCGCTACACGGAAGGGTGCTTCCCTCATTAGCGTGAGGGAAGGTAATCCATATCCTATTTACATCGGGTATAAAACACTTAATAAATAACCCGAAAATGCTAACAAAAACACTCCAATTAATGCATTGCTCCACAATCTAGTCATGTAGCGTTCTTTGAGGCGCTTCTCTTTAATGACAATAAACACAATGATAGCCAGCAGTAATAATGTGGATTCGCTTCTGACCAGTAGGTCGGCAAAAGGTGAGCCCATTAAATTGTCTGATGCCGGGTATATTTCATTACTTATTGCCTGAAACATTTCTCGATTGGTGACTATGTAGCCAATTACTAGAAAAAACCAAACATTAGCAAATAAGACAACTCGGTTAGTATATTTTAATATATTCATAAATCTCATTCATGATGTCCTATTAATTTTTAAATCTTTCTTGTATTGTTTTAATAAGTGTTTCGACCAAACTACGTTTGCGATTTTAGCATTAAAAGTTAAAAATTCACCTCTGGACTTTGAGTATGCATAAGATATTTGAGCGTAAAATATTTAAGAACAAAATATTTAAGACTATGGTGCTTTTAATTAGTTGTCTTATTATTTCATGGCTGTCTCTGCTTTTCTTTCAAGTATTTGGTGAATATGCATTTTTAATTATGATTACAATTACATTTGCAGCTTTAATTTCACGAGTAAAGCCAAAGTTTGGAAGCAAAAAAGATAAATGACATACATTTAATGTCCAAGTTTGTTATATCTTTAATCCATTTATTCTTTTGCTGTATTTTATTTGGCTGTTCGAATAATTACGGCAAAAGTATTAGTGATGTTGAGTCATCGATTAAGTTGCTTGGTGTATCAGTACGTAGATTATCAAGCATGGATGAAGTGCCTGTCGATAGTTATATTGCAGGTAAAACGGTTCGGTTTGGTACTCATAGCGTCGATGGTATTTTAAGAGGCTTATCAGATGCACGTTATTTGAATACATTGCAGGTTATCTATTCGTCGATGGGGTTGTATCCTAAGGGTATTCTTCAATCTGATTTAGATGTCGTTAATGTTGGTGGTCAAATACAGACTGAGCGAGAGCAATTTACTTCGGGTTTTTTTCAGCCTAATAGCCAAGATATCTATTTATTCCCTTTGGTTGCTGATGCACTAAGCATAGATCGTGAATCTGATGTGCGTCATACCTTTCATCATGAGTTTTCTTCTATTTTAATGCGAAAGTATCAATTTGATATGATTGGTTTTATGGCGCATAACGGAACTGATTTTGAGTATTGGTTTGATCAAGCAAAAATATTGTATAGCTCGCACGATGGTTATTATGCTGATAGTGAGCTATTAAAGCAGGGACTGCTGACTTATTACTCTCAAACTTCCCCAGAGAATGATTTTAATACGTATGCTGAAATTGTATTTTCAGAGCCTAAAATGATGTCTAGCTTTTGCTCTGCTTATAAGCGTATTGAACATAAGTATGAGCATGTTAAAGCGTTCTATTTGAAGGTTTCTGCTGATTTTCAGCCTGTGTTTGACCGGGTGAGTTGCTGATTTACCTCGGAGTTCACGGAGGCGCTGCGCTACGCGGAGGGCTTGTCGGGCTGAACCCCGACCTACTTTTGATATTAATATTTTAGCTTCGTTATCTTTTATTCAGTAGGCCGTCAATCGTCATGCTCATATCCATTCGTTCTCCTGCCCATTTTGTTACTGCTGTTTTTTCATTGATTGTTTGATGAATGTCTTTTGGTATTGCTTGTTTTAGTGAGTCTTTTAGGTCTTCTGTTTGCTCGTACTCTTGGCAGTGTGCGCAGCTAAATTCTGCTGGGTTGTTGGCTATTATTGTGTCGGCTTTTTGGTTGAAGGGGGCTTTCCAGTATTTTTCTACTTTTGAAAAGCATAGGCGTTGTGCAAAGCGTGTGGGCTTGTCTGTTTTTGCTGCGGTGTTATTAATTGAGGGTTTGAGTGTTAGGTAGAACGAGCCTTTGTGCAGTTCGCGGTGGTGGTAGCGGCAGAGTGTGACTAGGTTGTCGAGTTTGGTTTCGCCGCCATCGGCCCAGTGTTTTATGTGATGGCCTTCTGTGTAGCGGGTTTCGCAGCAGCCTGGGAATTGGCAGCCGTTGTCTCTTATGGCTAAGGCGCGTGCCATGGCGGCTGGTATTATGCGTGATTTGCGGCCTATGTTGAGTACGTTGCCTGCTTCGTCTTCTTCTACTATGAGTAAGCCTGCATCACAGGCCATGCGGCGTGCTGCGCTGGGGGTGAGCCATTGGCCGTCTAGGTTGGCGGGGTGTCTGTTTTGGTCGCCTGCTTGTATGTGTAGGATTAGTTGGCAGCGTTCTGCGCTTTTTAGTGCGGTGAGTGAGTCGGTTGATGTGTTGTGGACGGTTGCTAGGTAGTGTTCTGATAGGGCGATTAATGCATCGGCTCTGCGTTGTGGAAAGGTGAGTTTTTCTTCTGTTTTGTTGAGTGAAAACGTTTCCGCGGAAACGTTTTTTGGTTCTGTGTTGTCTTTTTGTTCAGACTGGGCTTCTGCTTGGATTTCTGTTTCGGCCAGTTTGTCGCCGAGTTCTTTGAGTGTTTTGGCGACTAGGCTGCCTTCTTCTGGGGGGAGTTTTGCGTGGATGATCCACATGCCGTCATTGTCTTGGTAGCATATTACGCTGCGGTTTTCTTTTTGTTTGTCTTCTTTTCTAATGTCTTGTTTTGTTGTGTCTTGTTTTGTCGTGTCTTGTTTCAGGCCTTGCTGAGCTTTGGTTATGTTGCTGTGTTCTTCTGCGGTTAGGTTGTTGTCTACGGTGCGGTAGGATTTTACCAGTTTTTCCATGTGGTGTGCGGTGCCGTATTCGGCGATGTTGAGTAGGAAGGATTCGTTTTTTGGGGTGGCGATTTTTGTTAGGGCGCGTACTTTGGAGAAGCTGAGTTCGCCTTTTTGAAAGGCTGTTTTGGTTTTGGGTAGGTTGGTTAGGGCGAGTGCGGTTCTTACTTTTTCTCTTGCGGCGCCCATGTCGATTCCGCATTTCCAGTTTAGCCAGTGGGCGCAAGATCGTAGGCCGAAGCCTGACCAGGCTTTGCGGCGTTCGAATTCTGCTATTAGGATTAGGAAACGGTAGTTGGCGGCGTTTATTTGTCCGGCTAGGGTGGTGATTTGGTCGGCGAGTTGGTCGTTGCTGCTGGTTTTGTCTGTGGTTCTGTTTGTGGTGTAGGCGGTGGGTGGCTCGTTAACACTGGCGTTCACGTTAAAGCTGTTTGCAATATGTTGTGCGAACGGGTTGTTGTTTGGGTTTTCTGTGGTGTTTAAACGATACATAAAGCCACCTGTTTTGATTTGTTTTTGCGAACAATCTTGTGCTTGTTTATCTTTCTTTATTTTAACGTATTGTGGTTATTAAGTATTAATTTTAGGTGGGTTTATTAGATCGTTTGTTGCTTAAAAATATTTTTTAATTTAAAAATGGGAGTTCATGGATGTATGATTTTTTAAAGGGATTTGCTGGATGAAAGATAAGCTTACTTTGTGTTTTTTGGCGTTTTTTATCGGTTTTTTGTTTATTGTTGGGCTTCCTTTTCTGGATGGTTTATTTGGTCAGGATAAGCGTTTCTTTTATTTGTTATTATCGAGTGTTGGTTTTATCTGTTCTTTTGTTTGTGTGTATTTGGATTATCGCCACAGCAAGAATTCAGAATATTTTTAAGTTTATTTTATTGGTTGGAGTGCATGGATGTACGATATTTTTCACCACGGTGCGGTTAATGGTGTTACCGGTTCTTGTCATCAGTTGTCGCTTGATGGTTCTTTGTTTTCTAAGGGTTCTTTGTTTTCTAAGCGTTCTTCGCTTTCTAGTGGCGGGTCGCGTTCTGTTTTAATTGATTGTGGTTTGTTTCAGGGGGATGAGTCGTTTGATCGTGAGTCCTCTGGTTCTTCTGGCGATGTTGCGCATCTTAAACAAATCGATTTTCCGATTGATGATGTTAAGGCTTTGCTGGTGACACATTGTCATATTGATCATGTTGGGCGTATTCCTTATTTGTTGGCGGCGGGTTTTAGTGGGCCTATTTATGCGACTCGGGCGACGGCGTTATTATTGCCGTTGGTGATTGAGGATGCGATTAAGGTGGGGGTTACGCGCAACCGTTCTATTATTCGGTCGGTGATGAAGCGTTTTGAAAGCCAGTTGGTGGCGGTTGATTATGATGAGTGGTTTGCGATTGAAGGTTTTGAAACTGCTTTAAAAGCAAAGTTTAAAGTGGCTGGGCATATTATTGGTTCGGCTTATATTGAGTTTGATGTGCGTTCGGCAACCGCTAAAAAACGGGTGGTGTTTTCGGGTGATTTGGGTGCGCCTTATTCGCCGTTATTGCCTGCGCCTAAGTCGCCTTATCGTTGTGATGAGTTGGTGATTGAAAGTACTTATGGTGATCGTAATCACGAGAGCCGTCATGATCGTCGTAAAACGTTGCAGCGTACTCTTGAACGATGTCTTGATAATAAAGGCACGGTTTTGATTCCTGCGTTTTCTATTGGCCGTACTCAAGAACTGCTGTACGAGATTGAAGACATTATTCATAAGGGTGGGCTTAAGGGGATTGATGTGATTGTCGATTCGCCGTTGGCTTCGGGGTTTACTCAGCATTATCGTGAGCTTAAATCGCTTTGGGATAAAGAAGCGCAGCGTAAGGTGGCGAGTGGGCGGCATCCTTTGTCGTTTGATTCGTTAATTACGGTGGATTCGCATCAAGAGCATGAGAAGCTTTTGAAGCACCTTAAAGATTCTGGGCGGGCGGCGATTGTGATTGCGGCCAGTGGCATGTGTTCGGGTGGGCGTATGCAGAATTATTTGATTGAGTTGTTGCCGGATGAGCGCACCGATGTGGTGTTTGTGGGGTATCAGGCTAAGGGGACGCCTGGGCGGGATATTCAGCGCTTTGGGCCTGGGTTCAAAGAGAGTGGGCGCTTGGGGTATGTTGAGTTTGGCGCGGGTGAACGGGTGGATATTCGGGCTGGGGTTTATACCTTAGGCGGGTATAGCGCGCATGCTGGGCAGCGGGACTTGGTGAATTTTGTGAAGCGGATGCGGGTTCGGCCTGGGGTTGTGCGGATTGTGCATGGGGATGATGGGGCTAAGTTGGCTTTGAAGGGGTTGCTTGAGGGGCTTGGGTGTGGGGTTTTGATTCCTGGTTCTTGAGGGGGGGGAGTGTTAGAGCTGTCTCTTATACACATCTCCGAGCCCACGAGACAAGAGGCAATCTCG
>OJHO01000321.1_pt1 | contig 21638 bp, 14 predicted proteins | sample 1595311 | NCBI WGS metagenome assembly OJHO01 (sample SAMN05416879, study PRJEB24817) | seawater metagenome | isolation source: Sea water | place: Canada:Atlantic | collected 2013-11 | reverse complement strand
AGATTGCCTCTTGTCTCGTGGGCTCGGAGATGTGTATAAGAGACAGCCTGTATAGAGCTGCTTTCGGCTTTTGTTAAACTATCCTCAGCTTTTTCTTCTTTCGCTTTTTTATTGTGAGCGATTGAGCTTCTAATTAAAAGGGCAAAAGCCACAATTAATAATATAGGAAACATTATTTTTAAATTGAGGTTTAAGAGGTAAGCTACTAAGGCAGCAGCAGTAAATGCACTTAATGCCGTAAAAAACCATCCTCCAATTACATTAATAACTCCTGCTACTCTATAGACCGCACTTTCTGCACCCCAAGCTCTATCTGCTAAAGATGTACCCATAGCGACCATAAAGGTTACATAGGTGGTTGACAACGGTAATTTATAAGATGTTGCTATTGATATTAAAACGGCAGCGACCATTAAGTTTACAGCAGCTCTTACCAAATCAAAAGCAGGTAAATCAAACTTTTTATCTTTTGGCAATGAAATTACTGGAGCCTGAAATTGCTTTTCAATCTTTAATTGCCACGATTCAGGAAGTACGTAAGCAGACACCTGAGACATACCCATTGCCATTCTTACAAAACCACGCGATAAAAAATTTGGTTGAAAACGTTCTTTGGTTTCTCCTTGACTTGATAAATCCAAGGAAGTTTTTACAACAGCCTTCGCTTTGGTAGAAAACCATAAGGTTAAGACCATTATCATTCCTGCACCAAACAATAACCAGTTATTGGTAGGAACTTTTTCAGCAAGTGCTGTCATCGGGAAACTATTAGCTGCTATACCAGAAGCTGTCCATTCTGTAAATGCATTATAAGCAGCAACCGGAACACCAATAAAGTTAACCAAGTCATTACCAGCAAACGCTAAAGCCAATGCAAAAGTCCCAACAATAATAATGAACTTGTAGATGTTCATTTTTGCAAAAGCGATTAAAGCATAAGAAATCAAAAACCAAAACACCAAACTAATTAGCACAATGCTAAAAACCTGATTTTCTAAAAAACTAGACATTGTACGACCTCCTAAAATATCAAAACTTTCTTTAGCATAAGACGTACCTTTTAAACCTTTCATAAAAATGAAATAGGTAATTGCAGTTAAGGCAATACCTCCAAACAGGGCACCGACCCAAGCCGCTTTCTTTTCAAAATTATAAGACAACAATAATCGTGATACCCACTGTACCAAAGCACCAATAGAAAACGCAACAATGACGGAAAGGAGAATGCCAAATATAATTTGTGTAGCTTTTGATGTATTTATGTAGTTTATGACATCTGCAAAATTACCATCGCTTTGTCCTATTTTTATTAATGCCATAGCAACAGAAGCCCCAAGCAGTTCAAATACAATAGAAACAGTTGTAGAAGTTGGCATACCAATACTATTGAAGAAATCAAGCAGTAGAATGTCTGTTATCATTACTGCCATGAAAATAATCATGATTTCATTAAACATAAATTCTCCAGGATTAAAAATACCTTTACGGGCAACTTCCATCATTCCACTAGAGAATACGGCTCCGACAGCAACTCCAACACTAGCAACGATCATAATAGTTCTAAAGGAAATAGCTTTAGATCCTATGGCAGAATTCAAAAAGTTTACAGCATCATTACTAACACCTACAACCAAATCAGCAACAGCTAAAATGGCCAGCGCAATAATCATATATAAATAAATGTTTTCCATAATTCTTTAATGTGTAAAATGTTTGCAAATATCAATGCTGTAAACGATTGTAGTGTTACGGCAATGTTAAGTTTTTTGTTTTAAAAATGAATGTCGAAACCAAGCCTGAACATAATATTGTCATCATTTCCGTCTAAGGTTGTATAACTAACATCAGTTTGTACTTTTAATTTATGACCAACAATATATTTTGAAGCTCCTAGAGTATATTGTTGTATAGGAAGTGTATTTGTAACTGCTTCAAAATTTAAAGTTGTAAAACGTGCAGCTATTTCATAATTGCTTTTAAGTAAATAACCAGCTTGTAAATTTAAAGCATTACCTGTTAATACTATGTCACCTGTAGGAGTGGAGCCATCTGCTTCTGTGGCAATTTCATCATCAGCGGTACGTTTGGCATATTCTCCCATAAAAGAAAATCCTTTGTATTTAAACATGGCGTCTGCAAAAACAGTAGTTTGGTCCGTTTTATAAATAGAGCCATCTGCTCTTATCATATAAGCTCCGGCAATTCCTCTTTCTCTCACTGCATCTTCGTTGTAATTATAGGTAAGGCCTACCATTAGTTTTGGTGTTACTTCACGTTTTAAATCTGCTTGGCTATAATCTCCTTTACCTTGAAATTTTCCAAAAGGCAAAAACTCCAATCTAGCCGTATATTGTAAACCACCTTCATTTCCTTCAGTAACATTCCGGCCTTCACCTTGAGAAACAGAAAATTTTTCACGTATTAAGAATTTACTACCAAAATTTGATTTGTGACGTAATTGAATACCTAAATCTCTATCTAAATTGAAACGACTATTGAGTAAAGAACGATTTATAAACTGTAAATTTCCTGAGGATACCACGCGCTCTATATTGCCTGGGAGTTTTGTTTGGCCAGCCCAAAGCTCCCAATTTTCTGCAAAGTTCCACATTAACACAGCATCTAGGATATATCTTGGAGTGTTTTTGTTGAATGCGTTGGCTCCAGCAATGTCACGGTTAGAAAGACCTAATTCTATTTTGTATTTTAATTTAGGGCTGTAAGCAAAACCATCAAATTTTAAACGTGCTCGACTAACAGTAAAAGTATGTTCAAGACTTCCGTATTTATTCCCATTATGGTTCCACATTGATATAGAACGTACTTGAAAACGAGGAGCAAATTTTATACTGAACGAACTATCTTTAGCAACAAAATTTATTAAGCCTTTACCAAATGAAGTATCACTTACTTCTTGTGAATAGGTATAGGTTATAACGCACAGAAGAAGTGCCATTAATAAGCGTAATTTCATTATAAGTATTAGTTTTTGTCGCTGCAAATAACTAACATTTATGCCAATTGAATGTTTCCTAATGATTAAATTTTGAGAAACAGACAAAAAAGACTGCTTTTAAAAAAAAAGCAGTCTCATTAGAAATCATATGTATTGAGTCGACAAAAACTAATAATATATGAAATACTAATTGTGTTTTAGCAACACGTTACAAAGATGTATACCTAACATCACTTTAACGTAATCCTATTATTATCTAATTATTAAAAATATTTAGTCCATTGACATTTTGTTAAACTACTGTAAAACAGTACGTTGTGCTTTCAATGTTAATTTAATGTTATGTAAATGTTGCTTTATTGTTATCTATTTGTTATATTTACAATGTAATTATTAACTAAAGCCCAAAATGATATGAAAAAGATAGTTGTACTTATAGTAATGTTAAGTGTAGCATTTACTTATGCTCAAGATAAAAAAGAACCAAAATTAGAAAAGAAAGGAGAAGTAACTTTAGTTACTTATTACCATAATAATGGTGAAATTCAACAAAAAGGTGCTTTTAATGATGATGGTAAATTGCAGGGAGAATGGATAAGCTTTGACAATAAGGGAAAGAAAGTTGCTTTAGGTAACTACGAGAATGGAAAAAAAGTTGGTAAGTGGTTCTTCTGGAATGGAAATTCATTAAGTGAAGTAGATTATATTGACTCTAAGATTGTTAACGTAAGCGAGTGGGATAACAAGACCAATGTGGCCGTAAACAATAAATAATATTCTTATTTCTTAATAATAAGAAAAAGGAAAGGCTCTCCGCATCTGGAGAGCCTTTCCTTTTTAACTTAATGGATATATCAATTTTAAAACTTAAACGTATAGCCTAAAGATATTTCCACACCTGGCTCTCTTAATGAGTACAATTGGTTCTGCGCCTTAAAAGACTCAAATTCACTTAACCTTTCATCGTTTAATAAATTGTTGACTTTCAAATCTACTACAGAATTTTTGTTTTCTCCAAACCCTTTACTTACTGTTATGTTTAAACTGTTAAAAGGTTGTGTATAAACATCTGGTACTAAACCAATACCTACAACTTCTAAAGTAGGACCTTGTACGTTATAAAATAAACCTGCTTGGAAAGCAGCGTCTTTATTATTATAGTCTAAACCAACGTTAATAAGATATGGTGCTTGGCCTTGCATATCTCTTTCTCTATCTATAGTTTCGCCATCACGTCTTGCACTATTTCTAGAGCTGAACTCATCATCTGACATAGTTAACTCAGACTGAATATAAGAAGCGTTAACATTTACCTTTACATCATTTAAGCCTTCTGTAATAAAACCTAAGCGCTGTCTAAACTCAAGTTCTACACCATACACAATGGCGTCTCCTAGGTTACCTGGTCTAATCTGAGTAGGAGCTTCTTGGAAAAAAGCTTGTTCAATAGGATCTTTAAAATCTTTGTAAAATGCACTTACCGCTATCATTTGTGCGTCTCCACCAAAACGTTCGTATCTTAAATCAAAATTGTTCACGTAAGTAGGTACCAAATTTAAATTACCAATAAATAATCTACTGGTAATGGGATCGAATATTTGAGCTAAAGAAGCTTCTTTAAACGAAGGTCTAGCTGTTGTACGCGAATACGAGGTTCTTAAATTGGTGTTATCACTTAGTGCATAAATTATATTTGCAGAAGGGAAAAAGTCAAATTCATCTAATATTAACTCCCTATCAAAAGCTTGTTCATTATCTTGACCTGTATAGTAGGATCTAAACATTTCCGTCCTAATTCCCAACACTGATTTAAGTTTTTCGCTTACATTAAATTCTGTTGAAAAATAAGTTGCCGCTATGTTATGTTCTCCTTCATAAGCATCATTAGGATTAAACTGATCTCCAAATACTAAATGTGTACCTTGATCAGTTTCTGGTGTCCATAAATTCCCAGAAGCTAATAAATCGTCAGGATTTCCACTCGCAATAAAATCATCTTCTCCTGTAATAGTAAACGTATAATCATCCGTACTAAAATCCCTAAACTTGTAAGTATAAGCTCCTCCAAACTTTAATTTGGCTGGTTGACCAAATAGCTCAATCTTTTTATTCAAATCGGCTTTAAAAGCCCAGTTTTCTTCTACCAAATTTCTCCATAATTGAATAGGGTATGTTGTGGCACTAGGACTCACAAAAAAATCTCCGTTGTCTGCTTGTTGAAATGGTGTAATTCTATGAGCCTTATCCATTACTTTAGCAAATGTTGGTGAAATCACCCAATTAAAACCTAACGCATCAGCATCTGCTCCTAATTTATGTTCACCTCCTACTTGTGAGTTGGTTATAGAACGTTCTGTATAAGTCAAGGAATTTTTAACTAATGGCTCAAAACCTCCTCCAACGCCATCTTGTGAAATACCTTGGTCAAAGAAACCAGCGGCAGATTCTCCATTTTGGATATGTAAAAAATTAACCTTGTATTTAGAGAGATCCGTTTTGTAGGTAACACCAAGCAATCCATTTAAAATGATATTATTAATACCTTCAGAACCATCGGATAATAATACAGGGTTGAGCCCATTAACTGAAGCATCGTCAAAGTTTTTCACATAACCTCCGTCATTACGGTTTTCATAAAAAGTAGTTTCATTTTTATAAGAAAACGAAGCTTGGTAACCCAACCTATTCTCACCAACATCGTATTGGTTCCCTAGTGTAAAACCAAAGTCAAAATTCATACCGCTAGTTTCTTGTTTAGCACTAAGCTCTTTTTGAAACCGGTCAGTTAATGAATTTAGCAATAGTCTATTTTCAAAAGTTCCTGGAATCTTTTGGTATCTGTTAATTGGGAGATTTCTTGTGCCATCATCAAAACCAAAGAAATCAGTATCACTACTTTCTGAAGTTAAGTATTGGTCATTGAAATGCATATCTGGATTATAACCCGAACCCAAAGATATTGAATATTCAGGTTTAGTAGGAAAATCTTTAGTAACAACATTTACAATACCTCCTGTAAAATCTGCAGGATATTCAGCTGATGCAGATTTTAAAACTAATACATTTTCTAATATGTTAGTAGGGAATAAATCCATCTGAATTGTATTTCTATCAGGATCTAAACCAGGAATATCTACACCATTTAAAATAGACTTAGTATAACGATCACCCAAACCACGAACATAAACATATTTACCTCCCTGTATGGAAACACCTGGCACACTTTTTACTGCAGAGGCCACATTACTGGCTCCAGAACTTCTTATAGCTTGAGCTGATAAACCATCTAATACAACAACAGATTTTTTCTGAATATTTAAAACAGCATTTTCGGTATCACGACTTGTTGATGTCGTAATCACAACTTCATCTAATGAATTTGTTGTTAAAACTATATCCAATGTAGTTACGTCGTCAGATTTTACAATAACATTAGTAATCTCTTTTGTTTCATATCCCACAAAAGAAAATACTAACGTGTATGTCCCTTCTTCTAACTCAAGTTCATACTTTCCGTCAAAATCAGAAGTGGCTCCTTTGGTGGTACCTTTTACTAAAATATTTGCAAAAGGTAAGGGTTCATTAAAGTCACCATCTATAACGGTTCCTGTGACTTTTCCTTGAGAAAAGGATAAACAGGCCATAAGAAAGAAAACAAAAGTTAAAACGTTTTGTATATTTTTCATATAAAGTTTTATATAACCCATCGCTTACCTTGTAAACGATGGGTTTATGTATTAAAAAGTAATTTTTAGAAACCTAAACCTGCAGCTGTGTTTGCATATGTCCAGCTGAGGTTAGAAGTGTTAGCACCAACGGTTTGGTTACCTTGAGTAACAGCTGTTGCAAAATCCCCAAAACCAGTAACAGTTACAGTTTCAGCGTTATTAACAAAGATGTCATTTACATTTGCAACTCCAGTAGGTAGAACGATTTCCCATGTGCCGAAAGTTAAATCACCATTGTTATAATTAGTGGCAACTCCATCGTTATCTAACTCTACATCTGATGAATCTTTAAAGCCATAAGCATAGATGTTAGAAGTGTTTCCTTGTGCATTACTTCTATAATCAGCATATTCACCGTTAGAAGTTACTGTGTTTCCGATAATAGTTACATTTTGTAAAGTAAACTCTCCATTAAGTGTTCCTTCAGGGCCATCAATTTCAAAAGCATGGTCTGAAACATCTCCTAATACAACTACAGCATTATCTATAACACCAGAGTAAGCTTGGTCAATGTCTAAGGCATCATCACCTTGAGCCCATACCAAAAGGTTAGAAGCATTAACGTTACCACCGAAAAACTCAACACCGTCATCAACATTAGCAACAACTTCGATATTGTCAATTACAGTTCCGGCACCTACACCACCAAGCGTTAAACCATTGATTTCGTTTCCTTCACCAATTAATGCACCACCATGACGGATAGAGATAAATCTTAAAAAGCCAGAGTCATCATCTGGTTCAGATCCTCCATATTGCCCAAAAGTGTCATCTGCAGGAATACCCTCAATTTGAGCCGTAGGAATATCACCAGAAAATGAAGAAGGCGCATTACCTAAAACGATTAATCCGCCCCAAAGACCTCTATCATTCTCATCTAAATTGGTGCCAGCAGTTTCCCCACAAGTAATGTTGTCACTTGTTGAAGTGAAGATAATTGGCTGCTCAGCAGTTCCCTGTGCATTAATGCTACCACCTCTAGCGATGATAAGCGCAGATGCTAAAGAACCTGTACCAGCAGATCCTTTAATTATAGTACCAGGATTAATAGTTAAAGTAACACCATCTGGCACTACTACTTTTTGGTTTAATTGGTAAATATTATCTGGTGTCCAAGTTATATCTTCAGAAATAAAACCTGTTACAGCTACAATAGGGCAATCTTCGCCACCATTTCCGTTACCATTACCATTGTTTATAATTGTAGTTTCTTCAATCACTATAGGAGTGTCGTCATCTTTAAAACAGCTAGTAAATACTAAAGTAGAAGCTATTAATACGGTTAAAATTAATTTTTTCATGAGTTAAATTTTAAATACAGTTTTGATTATTTCAATTTTGTGTTGCAAAGAAACGATGAGAAACCTTCTTTGAGGTTAATGCAAAATTAAATCCGTGTGAAAAAAGTGTTAGCTAAAAGTTAGCTGAATATTAAGGTGAATTACAATGAGGAAACATTTTGTTAACATTGAAAATCTTCTTTCTGAATTCCATTTTTGTAGGGAAATCAATCTCAATTTATATATCTTGCAAACTATAAGATTTTTAATATGAATTGGGAACAACTACTGTCACTAAAGCGTTTTGGTGACACTAATAAAAGATTGCGGAAAGAACAGGATGAAACACGATTGGGTTTTGAAGTGGACTATGACCGGATTATTTTTTCATCAGAATTTAGAAGCCTGCAAGATAAAACACAGGTTATTCCATTGTCAAAAACAGATTTTGTACACACAAGGCTAACACATAGTTTAGAGGTAAGTGTTGTTGGTAGGTCTTTGGGCAGAAAAGTGGGTAAGCTTCTACTTGAAAAACATCCGCATTTAGAAAACGTCCACGGTTATAAAATGAATGATTTTGGTGCCATAGTTGCAGCAGCGGCTTTGGCTCATGATATTGGTAATCCTCCATTTGGTCATTCTGGAGAGAAAGCAATAGGAGCTTATTTTAGAAATGGAGAAGGCAAGCAATTTAAAAGTTCACTGACAGAAAAAGAATATCAAGATTTATGTGATTTTGAAGGGAATGCCAATGGCTTTAAAATCTTAACTGAAAGCAGGGAAGGTAGAGCTGGCGGATTGCGTTTAAGCTATGCTACCTTAGGTGCTTTTATGAAATACCCAAAAGAGTCCTTACCTAAAAAGCCTACTAAACATATTGTGGATAAAAAATATGGCTTTTTTCAAAGTGACAAAAACATGTTCCATAATGTGACTCAAGATTTAGGATTATTAAAAAGAAGTGATAAACACGCAAGTTTTCAAAGACATCCATTGGCATATTTGGTTGAAGCGGCTGATGATATTTGTTATACAATTATAGACTTTGAAGATGGCATAAACCTAGGACTCATTGATGAAGACTATGCCTTAGAATATCTTATAAACTTGGTGAGAAATAAAATAAAGACCGATAATTATCACACTTTAAAAACCACCCAAGATAGAGTTAGCTATTTGCGAGCATTAGCAATAGGTACTTTAATAGAGGAAGCAGCTTCTATTTTTATGAAAAATGAGGAGGCTATTATGCAAGGTGAATTTGAAACAGGTTTGTTGGAAGTAAGCCAATACAAGGCGCAAATAAAAGACATCATCGATATAAGTATTAAGAATGTGTATAGGTCTAAGGAAGTTATTAATAAAGAAATTGCTGGTTATGAAATTCTTAATCACCTATTACATGTTTATGGTAGAATGGCTAATAATTTTTATAAAGGAGAACTTTCTAATTACGACAAACTTATGATGAGCAATTTGCCAGAAACGATTAAGTTCAGTGAAGATAGTTTGTATGAAAATTTACTTGCAGTATGTCTTTATATTTCAAAATTGTCTGATACTAATGCTATGCTTCTTCACAAGAAATTGAAAGGCAATATTTTATAAATAACGCATTTCATCGAATAAATTTGGTTTTAGACGGTATTTTGTTTTTATTTATCTTATAATCAGTCTCAAAAACCCTACTTATGAAAAATAATATACTTGGTGGCTTAGTCATTTTCTTAGTTGTAGTGACTTGCCTATTAATGATTGATGACATTTCATATACAGACAATCAATCGATAAAGAACCCTACTGTTGAAATTGAGAAAGAAAAACAATCCACAGATTTAGCTATTGTTGAGAGTGAGGAGTAAATCTTCTATTTTTTTCTGAATAGATTTAGCATCCAACTGTAGCAATGCCTTTAATTGCGTTACCGTGCCATGTTCTATAAATGTGTCGGAAATGCCTAATGTTAATATGCGCTGTATATAATTATTTGAATTTGCAAATGCTAAAACTGAACTTCCAAATCCTCCAATAATACTTCCGTCTTCAACTGTAATTATCGCTTCATAATTCAGAAAAACATCGTGTAATAATGATTTGTCTAGAGGTTTAATAAACTGCATATCGTAATGGCCAATATTTGTTTGTTGGTCAGAAGCTTCAATAGCATCTTTAACCACTTTTGCCATAGTACCAACAGAAAGTACGGCAACTTTTTTTCCTTGTTTCAACGTTATTCCTTTTCCAAATTTAATAATTTCAAAAGGCTTTTTCCAATCTAAAAGATGTCCACGTCCTCTTGGGTAGCGGATTGCAATTGGGAAATCAATACCCAATTGAACGGTGTACATAATATTTCTAAGAGCAATAGCATCACGAGGAGCAAAAATTACTAGATTAGGAATACAGTTGAGGTAAGCCAAATCAAATACACCATGGTGAGTGGCACCATCTTCACCCACCAAACCAGCACGATCTAAACAGAAAACTACTGGTAAATTTTGCAAAGCTACATCATGTATAACTTGGTCATAGGCACGTTGTAGAAAAGTAGAATATATATTGCAAAAGGGAATTAAACCTTGTGTTGCCATTCCTGCGGCTAATGTCACAGCATGTTGTTCTGCAATGCCTACATCGAAGGCACGATCAGGAATTATTTCCATCATATGTTTTAAGGAACTGCCTGTTGGCATAGCAGGTGTAATGCCAATAATATCTTTGTTTTTTAAAGCCAGTTCAACAATAGTTTCTCCAAAAACATCTTGAAACTTTGGGGCTAATTTTAAATCAGATTTTTTAGGAAGGTCTCCTGTTTTGGCATCAAATTTTCCAGGAGCATGATATTTTACTTGATCGATTTCAGCTTGTTTTAAACCTTTTCCTTTGGTAGTAATAACATGCAAAAACTTTGGACCTTTTATGGTTTTCAATCGTTTTAATTCAGAAATAATCAACGGTAAATCATGTCCATCAATAGGGCCAGAATAATTAAAGTTTAAAGCTTCAAAAATATTATCTTGCTTTTGTGTGCCTTTTTTTACATTAGTCAAATACTGTTTTAACGCACCAACACTTGGGTCAATACCAATTGCATTATCATTAAGTATTACCAAGAGGTTTGCATCTGTTACACCAGCATGGTTTAAGCCTTCAAAAGCCATTCCGCTTGCAATGGATGCATCACCAATTACAGCAATATGATGTTTGTCTTCTCCCTTTAAGTGTGATGCAATTGCCATTCCTAAAGCTGCAGAAATAGAAGTTGATGAGTGTCCTACTCCAAAAGCATCATGGTCACTTTCACTTCGTTTTGGAAAACCACTAATACCACCTAATTGTCGGTTAGTTTCAAAAATGGCTTTGCGACCAGTTAAAATTTTGTGTCCATAAGCTTGGTGTCCCACATCCCAAATTAATAAATCTTCAGGAGTATTATATACATAATGTAAAGCAATGGTCAGTTCTACAACTCCTAAACTCGCTCCCAAATGACCTTCTTTGGTGGCAACAATATTTATTATAAACTCACGTAACTCTTTAGCAAGTTGAGGTAAGTCGTCTTGTTTGAGTTGGCGCAAATCTTTTGGAAGGTTAATATGTTTTAGCAATGCTTTTGACATGAAGCAAAGCTACGATAAATGAGATAGATTTTTATCAAAAGAATCTTGTTTGAATTTTTTACATTTACAATTATGATAAACCCATTTGACGATACATATTTTATGAAAAAAGCACTTCAAGAAGCTGAGTTGGCTTTTGAAAAAGGTGAAATACCTGTAGGTGTAATCATTGTTGTAGAAGACAGAATTATAGCCAGAACACATAATCTTACCGAGTTGCTTAATGATGTTACAGCTCACGCAGAGATGCAAGCTATAACGTCTGCTGCAAATTTTTTGGGAGGGAAATATTTAATTAATTGCACACTATATGTAACCTTAGAACCTTGCCAAATGTGTGCAGGCGCATTGTACTGGAGTCAGATTTCTAAAATAGTATATGGAGCTTCTGATGAACAACGTGGTTTTGAAACTATGGGAACTAAGCTACACCCAAAAACAAAAGTAGTTAAGGGAGTGATGGCAAAGGAAGCTTCAGCATTAATTAAGCGATTTTTTATTGAGAAACGAAATTTAAACTAAATATATAATTGTGATTAAAACTATACATTATGAAAAAGTATCTGATTTTTTTATTTGTAGGATTATCTTTTATTGCCTGTAAATCTAAAACCAATAGTTATAATAAAAAGGATATTAATATATCATTAATAGCATCAGGAAACCTTCATGGTACAGGGTCAGAAAATATTGAAAAACAGAATTTAGTTATTAAAAATAAAGTTGATTGGACTAATTTATTAGCCAAAATGGACGCTACAAATAATGTCTCTAACACTTTTGAAGAAACTGACATTAACTTTTCCCAATATTCAGTAATTGCAGTTTTTGATGAAGTGAAGAGTAGTGGAGGTCACAGTATAGATTTAGATGTTAAAAGAAATACTGATAAAATAATTGTTGAAGTTATTAAAAATGCTCCTAATGGAATGGCAACTACAGTAATAACCCAGCCTTTTTATTTGGCTAAAATTAAAAAGAACAACTTACCAATTGAATTTAAATAAAGCAAAAAAAACGCCCAACCAAAGGTTGAGCGTTGAAACTTTGTAAGATATATACTTATAATACCTGCACGTTTGCAGCTACCATACCTTTTCTTCCTTCTTCTTCGTTGTACTCAACTTGATCTCCTTCACGTAATTCTACACCGTTAAGGTTTGATACGTGTACAAAGATGTCTTTTCCTGTTTCTTCGTTGGTAATGAATCCAAATCCTTTTGAATCATTAAAAAATTTAACTGTTCCAGTCATTATAATATAAATAAAAATTAAAGTGCAAAGATATAATATATATTGATGTTAGTGTTAATAAATTGTTTTATTTTAAAATATTGGAGGTTAATAGGTTATAAAAAATAAAAGATACTATTGTTTATGCCTTACCACCAAAGGGTTGTAGCTTAAATTAAAATTTCAAAATGTAGGAAATTTATAATTTTCTCTTGCGTTGGTTTTCTCGCATTTTGTCCAAATTTTCCTTTGTCAGCATATAATCTTTTAAATTTTTTCCTTTCCATCGGTAATACGAAAACAGGGGAAAAACAACTAAAAATAAACCAATAACTCCAAAACCAATTAATTTCTCAGAGTACTCCACATTTAGGATAAGGCCACAAACAATGCTAGTGATTGAAACTATAAATGCTATTAGGGTTATGATTTTTATGAGTTTCATTTTTGAGTTCACTTATACTACGGTATTATGTTGAGTTCTATTCTAAATTTCCCGAATACGCTCGAAAAAAACAGATACTATTAAGATGTAAAATTAATCAATTCGTTTCGGTAAGCGGTCAGTAATTTAGACTTTGATACAAAACCGTAATACTTGTTATCTTTTATTACAGGTAAATTCCATGCATTGGAATCCTTAAATTTTTTCATTACATCTTGCATAGAGTCTTCTTCATAAATGATATATGCAGGTGCTTGATGCATAAAGGTTTCAACTGTTGTAGAGTCGTAAAGTGTGTGGTCAAACATAACTGTCCTTATATCGTCTAGCAGTATAATTCCCATAAAACTTCCATCTGAATCTGTTACAGGAAATAAGTTCCTACTCGATTTTGAAACTCCTTTTTTCAACATTTCACCCAATGTCATTTCAGGATGTAGTGAAATGAAATTTTGTTCTATTACAGCATCCAGTTTCATTAATGTTAAAACACTTTTGTCTTTATCTTGGGTTAAAAGTGCGCCTTTTTCAAGAAGTTCTTTGGTGTATATAGTATGGTCAAGTCCATTTTTATTAATTATAAAGGACATGGAGGCGGTAATCATTAATGGAATAAATAATTGATAACCACCAGTAATTTCAGCAATTAAAAAAATAGCGGTTAATGGAGCATGAAGCACACCTGCAATAAGACCAGCCATACCAATAAGGGTAAAGTTAGCTTCTGAAACAGAAAAGCCCAAACCGCAATTGTTAATCACTTTAGCAACGACATTCCCTAAGGAACTTCCCATAACTAATGTAGGAATGATAATTCCGCCAGCACCTCCAGCCGCAAAAGTAGTTGTCATGGCAATAGCCTTAAATATTGTAATACCAAATAGCAGTCCAATAACAATCCAGATATTATCTAAGTGTTCATCAAAAGGTGTATTTCCAAGAGCTTTTATATCATTGCCCAGCATCAACTCATTGATAAACCCAAAACCCTCACCATAGAGTGGTGGAATAAAGAATAGCATTACACCAATAGCTAAACCACCAACAACAAGTCTTTGTCTTGCAGATTTAAACTTGTTGAAGACCGATGTGATTCTAAAATATATTTTTGAGAAATAGATCGAAGCCACACCAGTACTAATACCTAATAATATATAAAATAATGTGTCTTTTATGATGAATTTTTCTGAAACCGTAAAATTGAAAAGCACACTATCTCCAAGAAAAAAATAAGATGTAATCACTGATGAAACCGAAGCGATTAAAAGCGGTAAAAGCGATGCAAAAGTTAAGTCTAAGCTAAATACTTCAATAGCGAAAATTATAGCTGCTATTGGAGATTTAAAAATTGAAGCAATAGCACCAGCAGAAGCACAAGCAATTAAAAGGCTTCTTGTTTTTCTGTCAATATGTAAAATTCTACTAAGATTAGAACTCAACGCAGAAGCAGATGCAATCGCTGGTCCAAGTAAACCTACAGAACCACCAAAACCTACGGTTAAGGGTGCGGTTATAAGAGGATAGTAAATACTCTTTCTATTAATTATACCATCGCGTTTTGATAAAGCAAATAATATAGACGGAATAGCATGTTTTATAGGCTCTTTTGAAATATACCTTACAAAAAGATACACTAGTAGAAGTCCAAGTGTTGGGAGTATAAAATAGATACTGTTTTGGGAAAGAATAATCCCTTTTTCAAAAATAGACTCTATGGTAAAGGTTATATTCTTAATTGTAACCGAAACAATGCCAGAAAGTAAGCCAATAACTAAACTCAATATAAACACAAAGTTTTTTTGTGAGATGAATTTATATCTTAGAATAAGTAGACGTTTATATAGCTTTGATTTTGTTGGCATACTTTAAATCTAATAAAAAATCCTGCGTGATGCAGGATTTAATTATTTATGATTTTAAATTCAATTTTAAATTGAGTTCATTTAGCTGATCATCGTCAATTGGTGCAGGTGCATCGATCATAACATCACGGCCAGAATTATTTTTTGGGAAAGCAATAAAATCTCTAATGGTTTCTTGCCCTCCTAAAATAGCTACCAGTCTATCGAGTCCAAATGCAATTCCACCATGTGGTGGTGCTCCATATTCAAAAGCATCCATTAAAAACCCAAATTGTGCTCTGGCTTCTTCTTCAGAAAAACCTAAATGCTTTAACATTATAGCTTGTGTTGCTTTATCGTGAATACGAATTGAACCTCCTCCAATTTCATTTCCATTTAAAACCAAATCATAAGCATTGGCTTTAACTTCTCCTGGCTTGGTATCTAATAACTCTAATTGTCCTGGTTTTGGAGAAGTAAATGGATGGTGCATGGCGTGGTAACGTTCTGTGTCCTCATCCCATTCTAATAATGGAAAATCCATAACCCAAAGTGGAGCAAACTCGTTGGGCTTTCTTAAACCTAAACGCTCTGCTAATTCCATACGTAAAGCACTAAGTTGAGCTCTTACTTTATTGGTGTCGCCAGATAATACACAAATTAAATCACCAGGTTTGGCATGGGTAACTTCAGCCCACTTGGCTAAATCCTCTTGATCATAAAACTTATCTACTGAAGATTTAAAAGTGCCATCATCGTTATAACGACAATACACCATACCTAAAGCACCAACTTGTGGACGTTTTACCCAATCTATAAGCTTATCAATTTCTTTTCTGGTATAACTTTTTCCTCCAGGTACAGCAATACCTACAACCAATTCTGCAGAATTAAAAACTTTAAAGTCTTTATGTTGTGCAACATCATTTAATTCGCCAAACTCCATCCCAAATCTAATATCTGGTTTGTCGTTACCGTATAAGCGCATGGCATCATCATAAAGTATTCTTGGAAATTTATCTACTTCAACACCATTAACTTCTTTTAATAAATGGCGTGTTAAGCCTTCAAATGTATTTAAGATATCTTCTTGCTCAACAAAAGCCATTTCGCAATCTATCTGTGTAAATTCTGGTTGTCTGTCTGCGCGTAAATCCTCGTCCCTAAAACACTTTACGATTTGAAAATATTTGTCCATTCCGCCAACCATTAACAATTGTTTGAAAGTTTGTGGCGATTGTGGGAGTGCGTAAAACTGACCTTCGTTCATGCGAGAAGGTACTACAAAATCACGAGCACCTTCTGGCGTAGATTTAATTAAATATGGTGTTTCAACCTCGATAAAATCTTCGTTTGACAAATAATTTCTAACGGCTTGAGTGATTTTATGTCTAAAAACAAGGTTCTTTTTTACTGTGTTACGACGAATATCTAAATAACGATATTTCATGCGTAAGTCGTCTCCACCATCTGTTTTGTCTTCAATGGTAAATGGTGGTACTAAAGATTTATTCAAAATATTTAATTCTGAAACTAAAACTTCAATTTCACCTGTTGGAATGTTTGGATTTTTTGAAGCTCGCTCAATCACTGTGCCTTTAACTTGAATTACAAATTCTCGGCCTAATTTCTGAGCTTGTTCCATTAATGATTTTGAGCTTTGCTCTTCATCAAAATATAATTGTGTAATGCCATATCGGTCTCGTAAATCTACGTAGACCATAAATCCTTTATCGCGAACACCTTGAACCCATCCTGAAAGTGTAACTTCTGTATTGCTATGTGATGCTCTTAATTCACCACAATTGTGACTTCTATACATATTATTTTATTAGAATTGCAAAAGTAAAAAATCCGAAGTAAAGACTTCGGATTTTTCTATTTAAATGATTGAATTCTATTTGTTGAATACGGCTTGGCTTTTAAGAGACGTATCAATTTCTGTATGTTCTTTAACAGTAGAATCTTTTGACTGAAACTTTCTTCTTCCCCACATTTTCAATTTCATACTTAAAAAGAATAAAATAGGTACTACGATTAACGTTAGGAATGTAGCAATTAATAATCCGTAAATTACAGTCCATGCCAAAGGTCCCCAAAATACTACGTTATCTCCACCCATATAAATGTTTGGGTCAAAATCTGCAAAGAGGGTAAAGAAATTAATATTCAGTCCAATTGCTAGAGGAATCAAACCTAAAATAGTGGTGATTGCAGTTAAAAGAACAGGTCTTAAACGTGCTTTTCCGGCTTTTACAATGGCATCGAACAAATCATCAGTTTCTAAATACTCATCATCATCCATGTCTAGTTCTTTCTTTTTTCTATCAATTAGCAATTGTGCATAATCTAAAAGTACCACACCGTTGTTTACTACAATTCCGGCAAGTGAAATAATTCCCACCATGGTCATCATAATTACAAAGGCACTTCCTGAGATAACTATACCTCCAAATACGCCAATTAGACTCAAGAAAATGGCCAACATAATTATAGTTGGTTTAGAAATGGAGTTAAATTGAAATATTAGTATAAAGAAAATTAAACCTAAACCTGTAAAAAACGCTCCCATTAAAAATGCCATTTGTTTATTCTGTTCTTCAATTTGGCCTGTGTAATCTATATTTATATCCGATGGTAAGTTTTCAAAACTTTTCATTTCATTTTGAATTTGAGCCACAATTGCTCCTGCATCTGTATAACCTGGTGCCAATGCCGAATAAACCGTAACTACACGCTTGGTGTCCTTGTGTTTAATTGCACTAAAGCCCGAATTGTTTTTTTGACTTGCCACAGCAGATAATGGAACTTCTTTTATCTGACCAGTATTGTCTCTAAACGTTATATTTTGATTGAATAATGCACTTGTGTTGTACCTTAAATCTTCTTCAAATCTCACATAAATATCAAAGTCGTCTCCATCTTCTTTATAAATACCAGCTTTAGACCCAAAAATTGAATTTCGTAATTGGTCACCAATTTGTTTGGCACTGATACCTAATTCACCGGCTTTTTCCCTATCAATTTCAACTTGCATTGTTGGCTTGTCCTTATTGACGTCAATTTTAAGTTCGTCAATACCAGCAATATTTCTTGAGTTGATGAAATTACGCATCTGCTCAGCCGTTGCTATAAGTTCATTGTAATCCTTACCTTCAATTTCAATATTAATAGGTGCTCCTGCAGGTGGACCATTGGCGTCTTTTTCTACCGAAATTAGAACACCTGGATAAATTCCTACTAAAGCTTCCTGCACCTTTTGTCTTAACAGCTCGCTATCTTCTCCACGTCTGTATTTATACTCTCGCATTGACGCTGTAATCTTTGCTTTATGAGGCATCTCAGCTGCAGATCCACCATCTGTCTGCGGATTTCCGGCACCTTCACCAACTTGAGAAACAGCACTTTCTACCAAAAAGTTTCTGCCTTCATCCATGTATTGATTTTGGTTGATAACATTATAAACGCGTTCTTCAATCTGTTTGGTTATAGCATTGGTTTTTTCGATAGCAGTACCTTCAGGATATTCAATATAAACTATAATTTGATTTGGTTTGTTATCAGGAAAGAACTCAATTTTTGTACGTTGTTGGCTAACTGAAATTCCAAATGCTATAAAAGCGGCAATCAACAATAAAAAGGTGCTAGTACTTAATATGTATGGACGCTTTCTCGATAATGCACCATTTAGCATACGCTCGTACCAATTCTCTAGTTTTACTAAGGATTTATTCTGAAAGTTATTTGCCCATTTTCTAATAAAAAAGCGATAAACCCAAAGCATTATAGCAGTGAAAATCATAACTGATCCTAGACCTCGATAAGCACCTCCAAAAATAAGGATGAGCACACCAATAACTGCCACAATAGCTGTAGTTCTAATAATTTGTGTCATTGGCATTTCTTTATCCTCAATTTTCATATAGCGCGAGACTAATACTGAGTTAAAGAAGATAGCTACAAACAAAGATGATCCCAAAACAACTGAAAGCGTAATAGGCAGAATCTTCATAAACTCTCCCATAATACCAGGCCAAAATGCCAAGGGTACAAATGCTGCAACTGTTGTTAAAGTTGAAATGATAATAGGAAAAGCAATCTCTCCAATACCTTTTTTAGCAGCTTCAATTCTACCCATGCCTTCATCTTCCATGAGACGATATACATTTTCTACAACTACAATACCATTATCCACCAACATTCCCAGTCCCATAATAAGCCCAAAAAGCACCATGGTATTTAAACTGTAGCCAATAAGGTTAAGAATCATTAAAGACATAAACATTGACATAGGTATGGCGAACCCAACAAACAATGCATTTTTAAATCCTAAAAAGAGCATTAAAACAGTGACTACCAGAATAACACCAAAGATGATATTGTTTACCAAATCATCTACTTGACCAATGGTTACAGAAGATTGGTCATTGGTAATAGAGACTTCTACGTCTTGTGGAAACTCATTGTCTATTGCATCTTGTACTATAACTTGAATTTGCTCTGCAGCAGCCACCATATTTTTACCGGCACGTTTTTTTACATCGAGCATTACCACAGGTTTGCCAGATTTTCGGGCAAAGGTGGTTTTATCTTCCTCATGAAATGAAACTTCTGCCACATCCTTTAGGTATATGGCATTGTTGTTTTCAGATTTTACCACAAAGTTTTCAAGCTCTGAAGGGTTATCAATTTCACCAATTATTCTTATGGTTCTTCGTTGTCCACTAGTTTTTATATTACCTGCAGATTGTGTAACATTCCCATTACTAATGGCTCCCAAAATATCATTGAAAGTTACCTTGGCAGCCATCATTTTGTAGATGTCCACTTCAACTTCAACCTCTTTTTCTTGGGCACCTCGTATATCTGCTTTTTTTATTTCTTGTAAATCTTCTATTTCATCTTGAAGGTACTCAGCATAGTCCTTCAGTTTATCTATAGGGTAATCTCCAGAAATATTAATATTTAAGATTGGCATTTCTTCAGAAAGGCTTAGCTCAAACACGTCAGGTTCAACTTTAGCATCATTGAATGTTGGCCAATCTTCACTTGAAGTTTCAGAATCAATTTCATCCTTAACTTTTTGCTTAGCTTGTTCAACTGTTATGTTTTCATCAAACTCAACAATAACCATTGAGTAATCCTCTTGTGAAGTTGAAGTAATTTCAACCACATTGCTCACTGTTTTCAGTTGATCTTCTAGCGGATCTGTAACCAATTTTTCAATGTCTTCTGCAGTATTACCAGGGTAAATTGTACTTACATAGATTTTAGTTTCATTTACTTCTGGGAAACTTTCCCTTGGCATACTGAAAAAAGCAGAAACTCCGAGGAAAAAAAACACCGCAATAAGTACATACATTGTGGTTTTGTTGTTAATTGCCCACGATGAGAAACCAAATTCTTTCTCGGTATTTTTATTGTTTTTAATTTTCATCGACTGTTTCTTTATAAGTTATAACCTCAACAGATTGTCCGTCTCTTACACTTCTTGCACCTTCTTTGATAATTTCCGCACCTTCTTCAAGGCCTTTTAGAACTTCAATTACATCTCCTTGTGTTCTACCTGTTTCAACAATGACACGCTTTGCATTACCAATACCATTACTATCTTTATCCTCTACAACATATACATATTGTTCTCCTTCAGCATTTTCTGAAATGACACTTTGAGGAATTAAAAGTGCATTTTCATTGGTGTAGTCATTGATTTTTAAACGTGCAGTGAGGTTTGGTTTAATAGTTTTGCTTTTATTAGGTATTGCAATTTCAACTTTAAAAGTTCGGTTTGCAGGATTTATATAATCACTTGCCTGGCGTACTTTTGTATCAATTGTTTCTCCTAAGACAGGTAAATTTACCTCTACACTTTTTCCTGTAACAACATCTGAAACATAACGTTCGGGCACTTCAGTTTCAATGAACATATTATCTAAATTAACAATACGCATTAATTGTGTTTGGCCAGCAACTACAACGCTTCCTTGTTCTGTTATAACATCGTCAATAGTACCAGAAAAAGGAGCTTTAACTCTGGTTTTAGCAATTTGTTTCTGCAGCTGGTTAACTGCTTCTTTTTGAGACTCGTAAGTAGATTTTGCTTGTAGATACTGAATCTCACTTCCAATGTTCTGGTCCCAAAGGCGTTTTTGACGCTCAAAAGTTGTTTTGGATAAATCTGCTTCAATTTGCAATTGTGCTACTTGTTGACTTAATCCGCCATCATCAATCTTAGCCAAAAGTTGACCTTTACTAACCTTTTGACCTTCCTTAACATAGACGTTTGTAAGAATGCCAGTGTACTCTGGTGTTATGGTTAGTAAATCGTTTGTTGTGACATTCCCTTGAAGTTCTAAAACATGATTAAAAACTTCAGTGTTGGCTTTGAAGGTTGTAATTAATGGAACATTTTTTGTTGTGTCCATTGTTTTAATTTTTTCATCCAAAAGTTTAACTTGGTCGTTGAGTGCCTGTTGCTCATTAACGCTGTCTCTTATACACATCTCCGAGCCCACGAGACAAGAGGCAATCT
>OJHO01000319.1_pt1 | contig 21716 bp, 19 predicted proteins | sample 1595311 | NCBI WGS metagenome assembly OJHO01 (sample SAMN05416879, study PRJEB24817) | seawater metagenome | isolation source: Sea water | place: Canada:Atlantic | collected 2013-11 | reverse complement strand
ATCTACACGTAAGGAGTCGTCGGCAGCGTCAGATGTGTATAAGAGACAGCCCCTACGGATATCTTCATCATCGGCGGCGGCGTGAACGGCTGCGGCATCGCCCGGGACGCCGCCGGACGGGGCCTGTCGGTGACACTGGCCGAGATGAACGATCTGGCCTCCGCCACCTCATCCGCCTCAACCAAGCTGTTTCACGGCGGTTTGCGCTATCTCGAATACTTCGAAATCAATCTGGTGCGGCACGCGCTCGCCGAACGCGAGGTCCTGCTCCGGGCGATGCCGCACATCAGCTGGCCGATGCGCTTTGTGCTGCCCTATCACCCGGATATGCGGTTCGAAGGTGAAACGCCGGTTTCCAAACTGATCAACACGGTGATGCCATGGATGAAGGGACGCAGGCCCACGTGGATGATCCGTGCTGGTCTCTTCCTTTATGACCACCTTGGTGGGCGCAGGATATTGCCCGCCACGCGCACCCTTTCCCTGCGCGGCACGCCGGAGGGCGCGGCGCTTGACGACCGGTTCGCGCGTGCGTTCGAATACTCCGACTGCTGGATCGAGGACAGTCGCCTCGTTGTGCTCAATGCCCGCGATGCAGCGCGGCTTGGCGCGACGGTCCTGACCCGAACGCGTGTGATATCGGCAACGCGCGCGGACGGTCTGTGGCAGATCGAAACCGACGGCGTGCACGGCCCCCGGACCCATCGCGCGCGAATTCTCGTGAACGCGGGTGGCCCGTGGGTCGGTGACATTATCCAGAACACCGTGCGCATCAATTCCTCCGAAGGGGTGCGGCTCGTGCGCGGCAGCCATATCGTTACGAAACGCCTTTATAGCCACGACAAATGCTACTTCTTTCAGGGCACCGACGGTCGCATCGTTTTCGCGATTCCCTACGAGTCCGATTTCACGCTGATCGGCACCACCGACATCGAGCACCACGATGCAGATAAGAAGCCCGAATGTACGCCTGAAGAACGCGATTACCTTATCTCGTTCGTGAACGCGTACCTCAAACACGACATTACCGTCGATGATGTCGTCTGGACCTATTCCGGCGTGCGGCCCCTTTATGACGACGGTGCAAAAACCGCCACTGCCGCGACACGCGACTACGTTCTGAAACTGGATGATACCGGTGCCCCCATCCTTAATATATTCGGGGGCAAGATCACGACGTACCGCAAACTGGCCGAAGACGCGATGGACAAGCTTGCGCCACATTTCCCCGCGTTAGCCCCACATTGGACCGCCGGTGCGCCTTTGCCGGGCGGGGATTTCGATGTGTCGGATGTCGATGCGCTGATCGACGCGCTGCGCCGCGATTACCCGTTTCTGGGTGCGGCCTGGGCGCGTCGGTTGATCCGCGCCTATGGAACGGACGCGCGTCGTATCTTGGGCCCGGCCCAGACCGCCGCCGATCTGGGCCGGGACTTTGGCGCGACCCTGACGGAAGCCGAAGTCCGCTATCTGGTTCGAACCGAATACGCCCGCAGCACCGACGACATCCTGTGGCGCCGCTCCAAACTGGGTCTGCGGCTGGACAAATCGGCCGCTACCGCGCTTGATGCTTTCGTGACAACACTGACGGAGCCCGCATGACCGCCCGCCATATTCTCGCCATCGACCAAGGCACCACATCTTCCCGCGCGCTGATCTTTGATCAACAGATGCAGGTCGTCGCCACGGCCCAGGAAGAATTCAAGCAGCACTTCCCGCAATCGGGATGGGTCGAACACGACCCGCAGGATCTGTGGCAGACCACCCTGCGCACCTGCCGCGCGGCGCTTGAACAGGGGGTCTGCACCGCGCAGGAGATTGCCGCCATCGGGATCACGAACCAACGTGAAACCACCATCGTCTGGGATACCGAGACCGGCGAGACGCTGGGCCGCGCTATCGTCTGGCAAGACAGGCGCACCGCCACGATGTGCCGGACCCTGAGTGACGCAGGTCTCGAAGATCTGATCGTCGCGCAGACCGGTCTGCTGCTCGACCCCTACTTCTCGGGAACCAAGCTGAAATGGATCCTTGACCGCCACGACGATGCCCGCCACCGCGCGCGCGCCGGCACTGTGAAATTCGGCACCGTCGACAGCTTTCTCATCTGGCATTTGACCGGCGGCGCGGTCCACGTTACCGATGCCACCAACGCCGCGCGCACGATGCTGTACGATATCCATCGTGGCACCTGGAGCGCGGAAATCTGCGATGCGCTCGACATTCCGGTGGAGATGCTGCCCGAGGTGAAAGACTGCGCCGCTGAGTTCGGCCACACCGACAGCGAGATTTTCGGTCCGCGCATCCCCATTACCGGCGTCGCGGGCGACCAGCAGGCCGCAACCGTTGGTCAGGCCTGCTTTGCCCCCGGCATGGTGAAATCCACCTACGGTACCGGCTGCTTTGCCCTGCTGAACACCGGCACCACGCCAGTGACTTCGCAAAACCGGCTTCTCACTACCATCGCCTATCAGCTTGACGGCACGCCGACCTATGCCCTTGAAGGGTCGATTTTTGTCGCCGGTGCGGTTGTGCAGTGGCTGCGCGACGGTCTGGGCATCATCTCGCAGGCGTCTGAGACCCACGCATTGGCCGACCGCGCCGATCCCGCGCAAGAAGTGATCATCGTTCCTGCTTTTGCGGGCCTTGGCGCACCCTATTGGAATCCCGACTGTCGCGGCGCGATCTTCGGACTGACACGGGGGACCGGACCCGCCGAAATGGCGCGCGCCGCGCTGGAAAGTGTCGGCTTTCAGACCCGCGATCTGTTGGAGGCGATGCACGCGGACTGGCAAGACACCGTCGCTGCTCCGACGCTGCGTGTGGACGGAGGTCTGGCATCGAGCGATTGGGCCATGCAGTTTCTCAGTGATGTCATCGACGCGCCTGTTGACCGACCCGCCAACCTGGAAACGACCGCGCTCGGGGCGGCTTGGTTGGCCGGGATGCACGCCGGGATCTATCCGGACATGGAAGCTTTTGCCGGCGGTTGGGCCGTGGAGCGAACCTTCACCCCCGTGATGGATCCAGATGACAGAGAAGCCCGCTATGCCGCATGGGGTCGCGCCCTGCGCGCAACGCTGTCTGTGTAGCAACCAATAGTAAGGCATGGTCAAAGATGCGGAAACTTGCGATAACCGGTTTTCGAAACACTGCACAGGCTGCAAGATGACCGACACCCCGAATGTCCCGAGCCACGAGCTTGTCTATCGCGCCGCACGCGATCTGATCCTGTTTGGAGAATTGACGCCCGGCGAGGCGGTGACAATTCAGGGTATCGTCGACCGCCTTGGCGCCGGTATCACCCCCGCGCGTGAGGCAATACGCCGCCTGACCGCCGAAGGCGCATTGCGCGCCAGCGACAACCGCCGCGTGGTTGTGCCGCAGCTTACCATGGACCAGCTACAGGAGCTGACTTACGCACGCACCGGTATCGAGCCACAGATCGCGCGCCTTGCCGCCGTTGCGATGGAAAGCGCGGACATTGACACGCTCGAGGCGATCGACGCACGCGTCAACGACGCAATCGAGCAGGGCGATATCCGCGGATATTTACGCCATAACCACGCGTTTCACTGGACCCTCTATGGCCATTCCGAAGCGGAAATCCTGATGTCCACAGCTGCTTCGCATTGGTTGCGCGCCGGGCCATCGCTGCGGGTGATGGTCATGCGCGTCGATGCACAGTTACTGCCCGATATGCACCAAGCCGCTCTCGCGGCCCTGCGCGATCAGGATTACGAAGCGGTCGGCGAAGCCGTCCATCAGGATATTCTTCAAGGTCACGCACATATCGCACAAGGCCTCGAAGAAAGTCTCTGATACGCGGGATAGAGACTATTTTGTGTGGTAATCCTCGATCACGGCCACCTCATGTTTTGATCCCAGAATAACCGGCACACGCTGATGATGGCCGGTCGGGGCAACCTCGAGAATACGGCCGGTTCCGGTGGACGACGCACCGCCAGCCGCCTCGACCAGCATTCCCATCGGGTTCGCCTCGTACATGAGGCGCAGCTTGCCGCCCTGTGCCGCGTTTTCACTGTCCTTTGGATACAGGAACACGCCGCCCCGCGTCAGGATCCGGTGCACATCCGCCACCATCGAAGCACACCAGCGCATATTGAATGTCTTGCCACGCGGACCGTCCACGCCACGCAGGCAATCGTCTATATACTGACGCACAGGCGCCTCCCACAGATCATAACGCGAAGCGTTGATCGCGAATTCCTGCGTTTCGGGGGGTATTGTCATATCGGGTTGTGTCAGCAGGAATGAACCGCTTCCAGGGTGGTGGGTAAACCCGTCGACCCCCTGCCCGGTCGTGATCACCAGCCCGGTGGAAGGCCCGTAGATCGCATAGCCTGCAGCGATCTGCGCGGTACCCTTGATCTGCACCGCGCTGTCCGTTGTCTCGATTGACGCATCCAGACGGACAATGGAAAAAATCGTGCCAACCGACAGGTTCACATCCAAATTCGAAGAGCCATCCAGCGGATCGTAATAGACGATGAAATCGCCCGCTTGCGGGGTATCCTTGCGCCAGTTTACCGCGTCCACTTCCTCAGACACCAATGCCGCCACCCGGGTGTTCCTCCCCACCTGCGCCTGGAATATCTCGTCTGAAATCACATCCAGCGCCTTCTGTGCCTCGCCCTGAACGTTCTGTGTTCCGGCGGCCCCCAGATTGCCCGCGAACGCCCCATGCCGCACCTCGTCCGCAATCATGCGACAGGCCTCCGCGATGTCCTCAAACAGGATCATCAGATCAGTGTCCGTTGCGCCCGCTCTCAGATGCTGTCGCAGTGTCGTTTGTGTCATCGTCTTTCCTTTCCTGTTCAGGCGTTCTTCTTGCCCGCGACAAGCTGCGCCACCGCCTGCGCAAGCCAGTCGGGATCGACCGCGCCCGCTTTGAGCGTCACCGTCAGATCACCGCTTGCCGCCCGCTTAACCGCGACATGAACATCGCCGTTCTGCGCCCTGCTCACTTGCGTCTTTGTCTTCGGTGGCTTCGGGCCTTCGGACTTGCCCCGCAGACGCGGAATAATCTCGCGGAACGCCCGCTTTGGTGTAGCCGCAATATCAATTTCGGCAATGATCCTGTCGTGCAACTCGACACAGGCGCGGCCCAAAGACACATCGTTCTGACTGACTGACAATCGCTGCGCAATCTCGTGTTGCGACAGATCGCCGAGCGCATCGGCGATCAAACCGACCGACAACAGTTCTTCGAACCCTGACAGGTTCTTGCGCATGGTGTTCTCGTGAAACCGCTCTTCGAGATCGGCGAGCGCGGCTTCGCCCTCGACAGTGGACAGGACCGCGACCACCTTGCGGTCAAGCTGCCGGCACGCCGCCAGACGTCTGCGCCCCGACTGGATGATGAACTGATCCGCCGTGTCGAGTGGGCGGTCGTGATCGGGTTGCCAGTCGGGATTTTTGGGCCGCACGCGGATCGCCTGCGTCTGGCCGCGCCGCTTGATATTGTCGACCAGCGCGGCGAACTCCGGGTCGTCCTCCCAGCCGGTTATGCGGTCGCTGCCGTTCGGATCCTCGATCTGCGAGGGCAACAACTCGATCGCGACGGTGCCGTTGAGGATTCCGTCGCTGAGAGTGGCACGGGTATCTTCCAGACGCTGGCGCAGCATGTTCATGGCGGTGCCGCCCCACATGCCACCCATGCCGGGCTTGCCCTCTGCGCCGATCTCGTCTTCAAGGGGTACGGTTGTCGCGTCCAGTTTGCGTTTACGGGCCATCAGCTCCACCTTTCCTTGATGAATTCATCCGCGAACCCACGCGTGGGTAAATGCGGCAATACCCGTGCGACCAAGCCGTCATTCACGGCATTTGCGTTTGCCATGAATGCCTTGGCCGAAGCGCGGCGGGTGCGGGGCGGCAAGTATTCGTAGATGCTCTTATACTCCTCCGCTGCGTTGGCAATCGCGTCGGAACGATTGTACCACACCTGGCTGATCTCGCGCGGGGAACGGCGGTACAGATCAAGGATCTGGTCGGTATCCTGATTGTTCTGCTCTTGCACGATGGTCGGCAGCACTACATGGTTGCCGTTGCCGATTTCAAGATCGGCCTCGAACCCCATTATGAATTCCAGGTATTCCCCGATATTCCCGATGTACGTCGCAAGCGTGGCCAGATCGAACCCCTTCATCGTTTGCGGGATCACCACGCTGTCCGCCGCTATCAGGCCGTTCAACTGCATCAGGGTCAGCGATGGCTGCTGGTCGATTATGATCACGTCTAGCGCCTCGTTCAATGCGGATTCGAGGCGGGTAGGGTCAAATGCCCCCTCGGCGTTGCGCAGCTCGCTAACTGAAGTCGCAGGCGGATGCGCCGTGTCCCACTCCGCAATCGCATCGCGCAGCACACGGTAGACCGGCACGCCGCCGCGCTGGGATAAAAAAAACAGGCTGATGTCGCCGTTTTGAATATTAGCGCCGCCCGGGATGAGGCGCACACCGGGCCAAGGCGTCGGACGCCAGATTGCGTTCAGCTCCTCTACCGTGCGCGGCGTCAACTCGGACGCGCCGGGATCGTCAACGCCCATAAATTCCGCAAGCGTCGGCGTGTCGGGAGCGAAGAGCGGTAGGTCCGCATCCGCGAAATACAGACTTGCAGTAGCCTGCGGATCGGCGTCGATCACCCCGACGCGCAAGCCGTAGAACAACGACAGGTATTGTGCGAAATGGGCGGCAGTCAGGGATTTTCCCGTGCCGCCTTTTTGCGCGCCAAAGGTGATCACCTTGAGCGGATCGCCGCGCTGGCGCCAGTACAGGTGATCCCGCCGTGCGCCGGGGCGACTTGCAAGGATCCCCCGGATGGTCAGGATTTCGGAGGGAGAGAAGCTACGTTCCCGCCCGATCCGTTCGCCTTCGGGATAATGTGGTTCATCCTTGGCAATGCGCGCAAGGTATGTCACGTCAACACCAAGAAACTCCGACACTTCCGTCTGCGAAAACCGGCGCGAGACACGGCTGCGCATGGTTAGATCCCGCTGGAGTTTGGTATTCACCTGCGCCATGACGCGGCTGAGATTGCGAATGAACTGCTCGAACTGTCCGTAGGCCATTATTATTATATCCGCGGATATTTCTACGCCGCGACCGTGGCGGAGATTGCCGCCGAGGGCAACCGTTCGCGGTAGAGTTTCCACCGTCGCAGATAGGATTTCAGAAGTTTCTGTTCGGTCGCTGCATCAGAGATGACTGGCAAAGCCTTGCAGAGCCGGATCAACTGAAACTTGCTTGGCGGTTTACGCCAATGCGGCTGCCAGTCCTCCTGCAACGCGCAAATCAACCTGGCAAGCGCTGCCTGCGTCGGCAAGTACGCAACCAGCGCAGCGCCAATGCCGCAGGGCGGGGTCGATTTCAGACCGACGCTGGCTAAAAATCTGGACAGTGCGGCTTCAATATCCGCGGATATTGGCCGATCGCTGACAGGTATCGCGCGGTTGGTGGCAGAACGGGACCTGGCGATCAGCGTGTCGGAAGGCCAGCTCTCAAAATCAGGGTAGGGCGCCTTACCAACGGCGATCTTCCACCGAGAAAGAATATCGACCACTTCCGACGGCTTTGACGGAGAGTGATTATTATGAATATGATTTTTAGTTTCTAACGGGCGTTCAGCAGATTGAACGGTGCGTTCAGCCCGCTTGCGGCTTTTTCCGAGGCCCGCGCGCCATTCTTTCCAGAACGTCACGGTGTAGCGGAGGCGGTAATTGTACCCGTTCGCCATTTTCTGTTCTTCGGTGGTGATCACGCCAACGTCCCGCAGTTCAGCAATATAACCGGAGATAGCAGCGCGCGAACGGCCAAGCTTGCGTCCGACCTGTGCGAGAGATGGCCAGCACTGGCCTTCGGCGTTCGCCATGCGGCACAGTTCTGCGAGCGTACGGAAAGCGCCGGGTGTCAGTTCAAGATCGAACACGGCGACGGGAAAAGCGACAAACCCCTTGTTAGGGTCGCAATCTAGTATTTCAGACATAAAAGCTCCTTGCACCGCAAGCAGGGCTTGCGGCGATTCGGTTGCTTTGGTACTGTCATGAGTAAGCAAACGGACAGTGTCAAAGCGGACATTGACGGAATGGGCTCGTATGGCTGCAACCATGCGGGCCCTTTGTTTTCATGCGAATGTCAGGATCTGCTGCGCCTCCATCGTGGTTTCATGCGAACCCAAAAGATACCGTCGTTGCGGATGCCTTGGTTGGGTTGTCTGCCTCTGAAAGGGTGTATCCCCTCTTAGTCCCTGTATTAGGCCACAGATTATATCAAATGCAATGACTAATCTCGTGCAGACGATGCCAGCGCTGCGCGACCGGCCGCGAACCGGGGCTGCCTGCGTGGATGGGCAAGCCGGAAAGAACCCGCTAACGTCGTCTGAGGGAGAGCGCCGATGGGAAGATGGATAGCTGTAGACGTACAGGCGGACGCGGCCCGGATCCGGATGATGGAGCAGCAGCGCGTGATTGACGATCATCTGGTTCCGCTGGATGTGAAATCGTCTTCGATGCAAAATGTGGTCGACGTGGCCCTTCCGCTGCTCGGGTCGTATATTGGTGCCAATGGTACAATGCCGTTGATCTGTGCCGGTGCTGACGATGCGCCGCAGGTACCGGTGCCGTGCGCGCCGCCTGCCGCATCGGACGCCCAAGATCCGCGCCTGAAGGCCTATATTCTGCCGGGCCTTGTGCAATCACGACCCAAGGACGCGGTCGGACACGAAATCGCGCAGATCAGCGGCTGCATGGCCGCGCGTCCGGAGTGGGATGGGGTTCTGTGCCTGCCCGGCGCGCGGTCGGTCTGGGTCCATATCAGCGCCGGCGAAATCGTCAGTTTCCGCAGCTTTCTGTCGCCGGAACTCATCAAGGTAATCGCGGCGCGTTCCAGTCTTGCGCCGATGCTGTCATCCGACAAGTGGGACGACACGGCTTTCGGGCAGGCGTTGGGCGATGCGATGTCACGGCCGGAAAATCTGGCTGCGGCACTCGCGTCGCTTCAGGTGCAGGATGCGCCGCCGGAGGTCGCGCACGCGCAAGTGGCGGCGCTCTTGATCGGAATGGAGCTTGCCGCCGCGCGCCCCTATTGGCTGGGGCAGGATGTTTCCATTGTCGGTACCGGCGTTCTGGCGGCACAGTATCACGCCGCGCTGACAGGGCAGGGGGTGCCGGCTGCGATCCTGGACGGCGACGAAATGATGCTGCGCGGTTTCATCCGCGCCTACGAGGAACTGTATCCATGACGGCAAAAGTATTCGATGCAACGCAATGTCTGCTGGGGGAGGGGCCGCTGTGGCATCCTGAACGGCAGGCGCTGTTCTGGTTCGATGTGATAAACAAACGGCTCTACGGTGAAGGTCGTGTCCGGCAGTTCGACGAACGTGTTTCGGCAGCGGGATGGGTGGATCACGATACGCTGCTCGTCGCGTCGGAAACGCAGCTTTTCACGCTGGATCTGGAAACCGGGACGCAGCGACACATCGCCCCGCTGGAAGCGGATAATTCCATAACCCGATCGAACGATGGCCGTGCGGATCCATTTGGCGGGTTCTGGATCGGCAGCATGGGGCGGCGTTTTGAAAAGGGCGCAGGTGCTATCCACCGGTACTATCGCGGCACGGTAGAAACATTGTATACGGACATCACCGTCGCCAACGCGATCTGCTTCACGCCGGACAGGCAATTCGCCTATTACACCGATACGCCTGCCCGGCAGGTGATGCGGCAGGCGCTCGATACCGAAGGTTGGCCCAAGGATGCGCCGGAGGTGTTCATAGATACCCGCGACGAAGGATTGAACCCTGACGGGGCCGTCGTCGACATGGAGGGATGTCTTTGGATCGCCCAATGGGGGTCCGCGCGGGTGGCCCGCTATGGGGCGGATGGCAGTTTCATGGGGGCAGTCAGTGTGGGCGCACGGCAATCAAGCTGTCCGGCCTTCGGCGGACCGGATCTGAGTACACTTTACGTCACATCGGCGGCGGTGAAACTCGACGGTCCGATGGAGGGGAAGACCTTTGTCTGCGAGACGCAGGCGACGGGCCAGCGTGAACACCGCGTGATTCTGTAACCGTCAGCCCGTGAGGCCCAGACGCGATTGCAGCCGCGCCGCAGCATCGAGCGGCAGATCAATGTGATCCATATATCCCATGACCGACCCGTAGGTCGCGTCGATGTACGACAGGAACCCCGCCATCGTGCTGGCAGGGCTTTCGAGCAGACGCGCGTAGGCCTCTACATCACCACCCCGCGCGCGCGAGGCGTCGAGAAACTGCGCCACGAGATCGGGAATCAGCGCCTCGGTCATGGCGTAATCCGCGACAATCTCGCGCGGTGTCACGCCGGCAATTCCCAAGAGCAGTGCCGCGATGATGCCGGTCCGGTCCTTTCCAGCGGTACAGTTGAACAGAACGGCCCCTTCGCGCACCTCGGAAATCCGGCTCAGAATGTCGCGGATCGCCGTACCCCGGGTTTCGATCGCCGTGACATAGAAGGCAAGCAGCGGATGGCCGTCCGGTGCCTCGCCCTCGGCGAGTGCTGCGGGCGACAGGGCCCCGAACAGGGGTAGATTGACGAACTCGACACCGGGATGTGTGTCGAACAGACTTGGCGCCTCCATGACTTCGGCGGGTGTGCGCAGGTCGACCACTTGCCGCAGCCCTTCGAAATGCAGCCGCGAGGCTTCGCCGTCCTCCAGACGATGCAGGCAATCGGCGCGCAAAAAACGACGCCACGGTATCTGGGTGCCCTGTGCGGTCGTGTATCCGCCCAGATCGCGCAGATTATAAGTGCCGCGAACGGTGAGATGGCGCGCGGGGGTGCTCATGTGGGAAATCCTGTCATTGCTCATAGATAGCGTGCCGCGATTGAGGCTTCAAGATCCACGCGGCGCTGGATAGGTTAGGACAAAAGGAGCCGCCATGACCGACCCTGCCTATTTCCTGTACCACTCCATCGGCCAGTACCCGCAAAAGGCGCAGGACATGGAAGCGGCGTTGGCCCAATTCGCCCGCGTCTGGGGGGCGGTTGACGATGCGCAATGGCCAGGGATGCTGTCTGCGCGGGCGGAGTTCATCGACCTGTGGTGCGATCTGATCGGTGCCGAGCCCGGCACGCTCACCTCTGCCGACAACGTCACGACCGCGCTTTATTCCGTGATGGGATCGCTGGGCGCGCGTTTGCGGGGCAAGCGTGTCCTGATCGCAGCGGACTGCTTTCCATCGCTTCACTTCTTGCTGAACGGTCTCGCGGGGCGGATGGGATTTACGCTCGATACCGTCCCGCTGCGCGCGGGCGCGTTTTGGGTGACGGACGACGACATGATCGCGGCCTGGGGGACGGATGTGGGACTTGCCCTTCTCACCTTCGTGACGTCGACTGCCTCGCACCGTCCCGATCTGGGGCGGTTGCTAGCGCACGGGCGCGATATGGGATCGCTTGTTGGTGTGGATCTGACGCAAGGCATCGGCATCATTCCGTTCTCGTTGCGCGACACGCCCGTCGATTTCTGTGTGTCCACCACGTTGAAATGGCTGTGCGGTACGCCAGGGGCGGGGATCGTCCAGATGCGCGCCGATCTGATTGCCGAGGCTGCGCCGGAGCTGCGCGGATGGTTCTCGCAGGAAAACCCGTTTTCATGGGATCTGGATGGTTTTGCCTACGCGCCAGACGCGCGGCGGTTCGACCACGGGACACCTTCCCTGATGGCGTGCATCGGATCTGTTCCGGCGCTGAAGTGGCATAGATCGCAGGAAACTTTGCTGTCGCACAACCGCCGCTTGACCAAAGCAATTGCGACGCGGGCCGAGGCGGCTGGCATGCAGATCGCTTCCCCACAGGCAGCTGCGGCGCGGGGCGGATCACTGATGTTGCGGCTGCCCGACCGGGTCGATGCAACGGCGCTAGTGGATCATTTGCGCACGCGGCGCATCCACGTTGACGCACGCGGGCAGATCCTGCGCCTGTCGCCCGGCGCGATCACCCGGATGGATCATGTAGAGCGGTTGTTCGAGGCGCTGAAACCCCAGATCAAAGGCGGTGCCTGAAGATCGTCGCAGAACCGCCGTATCCTGTTCATCGCCCCGTCCGCGCCGATGTCGATGCTGTCGCGGTCGCACGGCTTTGCGGGTGGGATGGGGTTGCTTTCTTTGCCAAGGTACGCTTGTTCCCGTGCGCGAAACATGACTCCATGATCGTGCAGGAATGAAAAAGGGTCAGGGATATGAAGAAGATTGCCGTTGTCACCGGTGCCGCGGGCGGTATGGGGCGGGCCATCGTGGCGCAGCTGTTGGAGGACGGAATGTTGGTCTGCGGACTGGACGTGGATCGTGCCGGTCTGGATGATCTTGCACAGGACGACCGGTTCACCGGTATCGTCACCGACCTGACGGACAGGGCCGCGATCAACGCCGCTTTTGCCCGGATCGAGGCAGTGCACGGCGGGGTGGATGCGCTGGTCAACAACGCGGGCACCTGTCTCATGTCGGAATTCCCGGATATCCCCGAGGCCGAATTCGAAAAGCAGATGGCGTTGAACTTTTCCGGCGCGTTCCACTGTTGTCAGGCGGCGGTCAAGCAAATGATGGGGCGCGCGGGCGTGCGCAAGATCGTCAATATCTCCTCGAACGGCGCGTATAATTTCGACGCCTTCGATCCGCCGCATTACCGCGCGTCGAAGGCTGCACTCGACACGCTGACCAAGGACCTCGCGCGGCGTTATGCAACCGACAAGATCGCAGTAAATTCCATCGCTCCCGCAATGACGGAAACGCCGCTGTTCGGCGTGGTGAGCAAGGAAGTGCTGGACAAGGCGATTGCCCAGATGCCGCACGGTCGCGCGATGCAGCCCAGCGAGATCGCCGCGTGGGTCGGGTTTTTGATCTCTCCCGCCGGTGACATCTCCAGCGGCAATGTCATCATCCTCAATCAGGGGCGCGACGTGCGGTAGCCCTCAGGTGAACCAATCGGGCGCTTTTTTCAGGTCCGGCCACTGGTCGGGGCTGTGGCCATAGATCACCATCGCGTCGCGGTCCTGCGCCATTTTCATGATCCGCGCGCCGTGGTGGATCGCCAGGGTTTCATCCCACGATCCTGAGAACTTCTCGTCGATTTCCGCCGCGCGGCTGATCGCGTCGGAAGTCAGCAGGATCGCGCCGGTGTTGGGCAGGTCGATCATGAAGGCAAGCTGGCCGGGCGCGTGGCCCGGACACAGCAGCACGGTAAAGCCAGGGCCGATTTCGGTATCCTCTTCGATCAGAATATACTCGGCGTCGGGCCAGTCCATCGACTGTTTACCCGACCAATAAAGCGGACGGGGCAGGGCGCGCTCGGTCGCCGCGATCAGGATCGGCACACCGGGAAAACCGGCCATATCGCCCACATGGTCGATGTGCGTGTGGCTTTGGATCATCAGCGTCACGTCGGATTTCGACAGCCCCAGCTTGTCCAGTTGCGGGCCGACCATGTTGTCGGGTGTCACGGACAGCACGCGGCCGAAACTGCCCAGATCATCCTCGCGCGTCGCCGCCTTGGCATCTTCGGCGTATTTGGGCGGAAAGCCGGTGTCGATCAGCACGGTCTCATCCTCGTCCGTCTGGATGACAAAGCCGCAGATGCCGATAATGCGCCCGTTGGCGTGGACCTGAAACAGACCGTAATCAAGCACTGCCATGCGAATGGGTTTGCCCTTCAGGCGGGTTTGGTTTTTCATGTCAATCACCTCGCGCAACTGCGCGCGAGTAGGCGGGGGCGCGGAATGAAAGTCAAGATACACACGTTGTTTCAATATCTTCTGGAGACCACGCAAGCGGAGCCTGAAGCCATCGTGGGGTTCTCTCTGGCTGACTCTCCGGTGCTTGGGGATTTCCTGCCCGACCTTGATCCGACGCTGAGGCTGGACTGGAACAACCGTGATTTCACCGGTCTGCCAGAGCTGAAGGAGCACGTCCTACGGCAGGCGGGTCTGGGCGGCCTGTGCACGCCTGCCGACGTTCTGATCACCGCCGGTGCGGCAGAGGCGAATTACCTGGCGATCATGCAGCTCGTACAGCCGGGCGACGAGATCGTGATCGAGACGCCGGGCTGGCCGCAGGCCGAGGTTCTGGCCAAGGCGATCGGCGCGGATATCGTCAAGGTCACGCGACGCGAGGAGGAGGGATGGCACCTGCCGCTGGACGCGCTGGCGGATGCGGTATCCGCAAAGACGCGGATGATCTTTCTAACCAACCCCAACAATCCCACGGGGGATCTTCTGTCGGATGCGGAGCTGCGCGAGGTGGTGCGCATCGCGGACCGGGCGGGTGCGTGGCTGCTGGTGGACGAGGTCTATGCCGGGCTGGAATGGAACGGACCGCGCGCGGCCTCCGTCGCGGGGATGTACGCACGCGGGATCACCACAGGCTCGGTCAGCAAGGCGCTGGGTCTGCAGGGCCTGCGCACCGGGTGGCTGATCTGTCCCGATGCGGGTATGGTGCGCGATGCGGTGATCCTGCGCGAAAACTCTTCGGAAATCATGAACATCATGGGCGAGGTGATCGCCGAAGTCGCACTGCGCCCCGACCGCTATGACGCCGCGATGACGCAGGCACGCGGCGCGGGCAAGGCGCATCTGACGCAGATGAACGAGTGGATCGCGGCGCAGCGGGGACTTGGCTGGGTCAGCCCGCGCGCTGGTCTGATCGGGCTGGGGCGCTTGCCCGAGGGCATCGACAGTGATGCGTTCGCGCGTTTCCTTCTGGGCGATCCTTACCGCACATTCGTGCTGCCGGGCAGCGCCTATGATCAACCCGGACATATCCGTCTTGGCGTGGGCGGCGGCGCGTCGGTCAATCTGTCGGACGGGCTCGACCGGCTTTCCTGCGCGCTCTCGGATTGGCAGGCAGCCACACCGGTTTGACTCAGCCCTCCACGCGGTGCGTGCCAGCGATGTAGCCAAGCACCGTGGCCGCCAGCAGACCGTTGCCGGACAGATATCCGCTGTCGCCTGCGCCCGATACGCCGCAGGCCGCTCCTCCGGCGGCGTACAGGTTGTCGAAGCAACCGCCGGACGCCCGGCGCACCAGCGCGCTGTCAGGATCGATGTCCAGACCGCCTTGGGTATGGAACAGCGCCCCTGTCACCTGAACGGCGCAGAACGGCGGCTGCAGGCGGGGCACATCCCAGTTGCGTCCGAAGGAATCCGTCTCTGCATAGGGAAGTTCATCGACTGTGGCCGCAAGAACGCCCCGCGGGATCTTGCAAAGTTCTTCCAGTGTTTCGATGCTCCCGGCCTGTAATATCGCGCCCTGCGTTTCCGCCTGTTTGAAGTCGGCGAATTGCCGTGCGATCCCCCCGATGCGCGCATCGAAAATGGTCCATGCCACACCGCCCGGTTGCGCGAGCACGGCGCGCGCGGCCTCGGAATAGCCTTGCGCCTCGTTCCAGAAGCGTTTGCCTTCGAGGTTCACCTGAAAACCACCCTGGCTGATGACCGCCCATGTGATCAGTATCCCGTGCGGGTGGGCGACATTGCCGTGGCCCTGATACGCGCCGAGATGCCGGGTGGCGGCGCCCAACGCCGTGCCCCACAGCACGGCCTCGCCGCGATTGCCGTCGTGGCCGAACCACACCCCGTTATCGATATCGCGCATGTGAGCGGACACCATCTCGCGATTTCCCCCGAATCCGTTGCAGGCAAGAATGATGCGTCCCGCGCCAATGGGCTCGTGGCTGCCGTCGGGTAGGGTAAGGCGAGCGCCGGACACGCGAGCGCCCTTGGCGTAAAGCACATCGGCGCGGCGATCGCAGATCAGCGGGATGTCCAGCGCCTCGATCCTGCTGCGCAGCGCGTCGATAAGCTCGGCTCCCGATCGGGCCGGCAGCCCGTGCATCCGCCGCCGGGCGTGGCCGGGGTAATCGAAATCGGTGATGACGGAAAACGGCAGGCCGTGCCTATCGGCCAGCCATTCGATCACCGGAGCCGCCCCTTGCGCGAGCGCGTTTTCCAGCGCGTGCTCGTTTTCGTCGTGGGCCTTTGCGCGGATATCTGCGGCAAAGATGCCGGGCGTGTCGTCGATGTTTTCCGCGCGCTGAAACCGGGTGCCGGCGGCCGGGATCAGACCGGCGCTGAGCGCGGTTGAGCCGGTCGGCAGCGGATCTGCTTCGATAATCATAACGTCCTGTCCCGCCTCGTGCGCGGCAAGTGCAGCAACCATTCCACAGGCGCCCGCGCCGATGATCAGGGTTTCGACGTCGATATCGTAACTGTCGCGCGGCGGCTGGACCTCAGGATCGGCCATCGAATTTCTTCCCCAAAGACAGCATCTCCGGCGTTCCGATGGCGTCGTTCAGTCCATCAAAATCATGCATCCGGTCCGAGAAGGGCTTGTTAGAGCCTGCTTTGTGGAGACTCGCATAGTAATCCTGCGCCGTGCGGGCCAGCGCGCGCACGATGCCGCCGGGAAAGATAACCACGTCGAATCCGATCTCCTGCAACGCATGTGCCGATGAAATCGGCGTCGCGCCGCCTTCGACCATGTTGGCGAGCAGCGGCACGCGGCCTTTGAAGCGCGCGGGGATGTTGGCCAGCTCATCGCGGTCGCGCGGAGCCTCGATGAACAAAACATCGGCACCCGCCTCGATATAGGCATCGGCACGGTCCGCGGCGGCGGAAAACCCTTCCACTGCAATGGCATCCGTGCGCGCGACAATCAGCGTATCGTGCCGGCGTGCATCGGCCATCGCGGCGATCTTGCCTGTCATCTCGTTGACGGGGATCAGCGATTTGTCCGACAGATGCCCGCATTTCTTCGGATAGGTCTGGTCCTCCACCTGCAAGGCGGCCGCGCCCGCGCGTTCGTAGCTTTGCATGGTGCGCCGCGCATTGAGCGCGTTGCCAAAGCCGGTATCGGCATCCATGATCACCGGCAGATCCGTGCGGTCCGCGATCAGCGCCATCGTCTCCGCCATTTCACTCGCGGTGGTTAGGCCGATGTCGGGACGGCCCAGCCGGGTGTACGCGACTGCGGCACCGGAGAGATACAGCGTCTCGAACCCCGCATCGGTGGCCAATGCGGCGGTCAGCCCGTCATAGACGCCCGGCGCGATAAGGATTTCCGAAGCGGTCAACCGGTTGCGCAGGATCATGTCGCACCGCCAATCAGGGCGGTGGCCTGTGCGCAGGTCGTGATCTTCGTAACCGAGCCGAGAGAAACGAGTGTCGCATCGTGTACGTCCGCCTTGAACGCGGCGCATCCATCGGACAGCAGGATCGTGTGAATGTCGCGCAGATGGGCATCGCGCACGGTGCTGGCGACACCGCCGTTGGTTACGATCCCGCCGATGATCAGCGTGTCGATGCCCGTTTTGCGGAGGACATATTCGAGGCGGGTCTGGTAGAAGGCGGAATAGGCGACCTTTTCGACCGTGAAATCGGCGGGGGCCAGTGTATCGGTAAGCGCGTGGCCGAAGCTGTTGGGGGCGAAATCGCCCTTGGTCAGGAATGGGCGTAATGTCCTAAGGTGCTCGGCAATCAGCGGCTCACCTGCGCGTCCGGGTACCAGGGTGAACTGCGCGGAAATATATGTACCGCCCGCCGCGAGCAACGCGTCGCGCAAGGGTTTGATCCGGTCGGGCAGGGCCGCGATCGCCTCCGCCGATTGTCCGGCACGTCCGTACGCGCCTTCGGGGTGCAGAAAGTCGTTCTGAAGATCGATTGTCAGAAGTGCGGTGCGCGCGGGGATCATGGGGTCGCCCTTTCAATCAGTGTATTTCCGAAGGCGTCGATGCGCCCGACAAGATCGGGGTCGATCAGGACCGTGGTGTCCGGCTGCTCCAGAATCGCCGGACCGGCAATTTCGGCATCCACCGGTAGGGCAAGCCTGTCGTAGAGTTTGGTTTCGTGCCACGCGCTATCGAAGTAGACTTGACGCGTGCCCTTGAACGCCGCCTCGACGGAACCACCCGCCGGGGCGAGCGTGGCCAGATCGAAGCGCGGTCGTTTGCCCGTCACCGCAGAGCGCAGGTTGATCACGCGTCGGGTGCCGTTCGCCAGCAGGCGACCGTATGTGGCGCGGTAGGCGCCGTCGAACGCGTCGCCGATCTGGTCCTGCGTCGGTGCGGTCACCTGCCCGTCCGTTACATCGACATTCACCGGCACGCTAACGGTGTGGGTCTGGCCGAGATAGGCCATGTCGAAAGTGAATGTGGTCTCGCGCGCCTCAAAGGTCGTACGCGCGGCGTCGAGCATGGCGAGCCCGTCGTCGACGTGGCGTTGCATCTGCGCGCCGAGGGCCTGCGCATCGATCCCGTCGAGCATGGCGTTGACGGTCTGCACGAAATCCTGCCGCATGTCGGCGATGACACAGCCCATGGCGGAGGTGACACCGGGATAGCGCGGCACGATGGCCCGGGCGAGGCCCACATCGGCCAGCATCGCACCGGAATGAAGCGCGCCGCCGCCACCGAACGGCATAAATGCAAAGCGTTTCGGGTCGAACCCGCGTTCGATGGAGACAAGCCGCAGCGCCCCCGCCATCCGGCTGTTGGCGACGCGCAGGATTGCCTCTGCGGCGGCCAGCGCATCGAGGTTCAGCGGCTTGCCCACATGCTCGAGGATTGCGGCCTTAGCGGTCTCTACATCAAGACGGGCAAGCTTGCCGCCGATGGGATTGTCGGGGTCGATCCGGCCCAGAACCACGTTGGCATCCGTCACGGTGGGGCGGGTATTGCCCTGGCCGTAAGCAACAGGGCCGGGCGTCGATCCCGCGCTTTCCGGCCCGATGTTAAGCAATCCGCCCCTGTCCACCCAAGCGATGGATCCGCCACCCGCGCCGATGGTCGTGATTTCGATCATCGGGGAGCGGACGACCATGCCGAAGTCGATGGAGGTTTGCGGGGACAGCATGCTTTCGCCCTTGGCAATCAGCGACACGTCGAACGATGTGCCGCCCATATCGCCGGTGATGACGTCGGGAAAACCTGCTGCCTGCGCGATATAGCCTGCAGCGATCACCCCGGCGGCGGGACCGGACAGCGCCGTGCGCACTGGCAATTTCGCCGCAGTGTCCACATCCATCACGCCGCCGTTCGATTGCACGATCATGAACTCGCCCCCGAACCCGCCATCCTTCAATGCGGTTTCCAGCCGGTTGAGGTACCCCGACACTTCGGGCTGAAGATAGGCGTTGAGCGCGGTGGTCGAGAACCGTTCGAACTCGCGGATCTCGGGCAGGATTTCGGAGGAGGAAGAGACATGCGCGTTGGGCCATATTTCGCGGACGGCGGCGACGGCTTTGACCTCGTTTTCAGCGTTGGCGTAGGAATTGGCGAACAGGATCGCCACGGCACGGCAATCATCCGCGATCAGCTGGCGGGCGGCGTCGCGCACCGCGTCGAGATCGACGGGCGTGCGGATTGTACCATCGGCAAGCGTGCGTTCAGGCACCTCAAGGCGGTGCGCGCGGTCGACCACGGGCGAGAACTCTCCGCGCAGACCCCATGTGCGGGGTCGGTCGCGGCGGCGCATTTCCAGCACATCGCGCAGACCGGCAGTGGTAATCACACCGATCTTGGCACCCTTGCGTTCGAGCAGCGCGTTGGTACCGGCGGTGGTGCCATGCACGACAACGGACACCGTCGATAGGTCATCGACGCGCGCACCGATGCCGCCCAGAAACCCGCCCGACTGGTCCGGGCGCGTTGTCGGCACCTTGGCGACCTGCGCCTTGCCGGTCGCTTCGTCGAGAACGAAAATGTCGGTGAATGTGCCGCCCACGTCGACACCGATCATGCGGCTGCTCATTGTGTAACCTCCTGCCACGCCAGGCCATAATCTGTGTCGGCCTTGTCGGGCGAGAGGAATCCTGCGGCAACGTCGCGCGCCACCGCTTCGGGTGCGCGGTCGGAGGGTGCGCCGTAACCGCCACCGCCGGGTGTGTCGAGCCGCACGGATTGCCCCTGTTCGAGACGGATACCGACCATTTTCGAGGCCATCGGCGGGTGATGCCAGCCGTCGTCCTGCTCATAGCTGAACACGTTGAGCGCCGCATCGCCGCCGCCCGCCACGCCGTGCGGGGCATAGCGTCCGCGCTCTCCGAACAGGAACGCTTTCGCGCCGTTGCCCTCCAGCACTTCGATCTCATAGGTGGCACCCATGCCGCCGCGATGCATCCCCGCGCCTGCGCTGTCAGGGCGCAGGGCCCACTGTTTGAACATCACGGGATAGGCGGCCTCGAGAATTTCCATCGGCGGAATCGTTGCGGTGGAGATCGGCGCGTTGCCGTGGTTGAGCCCGTCGCTCTCGGCGGAGCCGCCATGCCCGCCACCGTAAAAGCTGAACATTACCCACGGCTGGCCATTGTCACGCTTGCCCGAGATCGACAGCGCGTTGATCGTGCCATAGGCGTTGGCCACCACGCGGTCCGGGGCGGCCCCGGCTGCGGCGGTAAATATCACGTCGATCATCCGCAAGATCGTCTCCGTATATCCGCCAACGGGGGCGGGGAAGGGGGCGCACAGGAGCGAGCCGTCAGGGATCTTTACGTTGATGGGGCGCATCACGCCCGCGTTGGCCGGAAGGCTGGGGAAAATATGTTTGATCGCGACATAGGCCGTAGCGACCGCGGTAGGCAGCGCGATGTTGACCGGACCGGCACAGCGCGGCGCGGTGCCGTCAAAATCCAGCGTCATGGTGTCGCCGCTGATCTCAAGGGCGACCTTGATCGCGAGCGGCATATCTGTGATGCCATCGTTATCGAGGTAATCTGTCGCCTCCCAGCGACCATCGGGCAAATCCGAAAGCTCTGCGCGCATCAACGCTTCCGCACGGTTCTGCAACGCATCCAATGCTGCGCGTACCGTATCTGCACCGTATTCCGCCAACAGCTCGTCCATCCGGCGCACGCCGAGGTCGAGCGCGCCCAATTGTCCGTTCAGATCGCCCTGTGCGGATTGCGGCAGGCGGGTGTTGCGCATGAGGATGTCGATGATGTCAGTCTGCGTCTCGCCGCCTTTGACCAAGCGCACGGGCGGCAGCACGAAAGCCTCCTGAAACGCGTCTGTGGCCGCCGGGTTGTAGTTGCCCGGCACGGCGCCACCCACATCGTGCCAGTGACCTACCGAGGCGAGATAGCAAAACAGCTTCCCATCGTGAAAATAAGGTCTGACAAGGCGCATATCGCTCAGATGTGTGCCGCCGATGTGTGCATCGTTGAAGATATAGATATCGCCGTCTTCCAAAACACCGTTCTCCGCTGCCTTGTCGATCACCGCTTTCACGGCGAACGACATCACACCGACAAAAATCGGCAGGCCAGATTTGCCCTGTACCAGCGTGTCGCCCGATACCGCGTGATACAGGCCGTGCGAGGCATCATGCGCCTCCGCGATGATTGGGTTGAAGGCCGCACGAAACAGGGTCGCGTCCATCTCGTCGGCGATCTGCTCCATGCGTCCGGCCAGTACGGCCAGCGTGATCGGGTCGATTTCTGTAGTCATGACAATGCCTTTGTTTCTGCGATGTCGTTCCAGACATCCTGCCGGGTCAAAAGGCCCTGAATCACCTCGAAGCGGTCGATGAACCGGATGCCGTCGAAGGCGGTGCCATCAGGCCATTCGCCCGACAATGTGCCACGACAGTAGACGATTGCGGCCTCGCCCGCCGATTGCACTGCGTCAATGCTGTCTCTTATACACATCTCCGAGCCCACGAGACAAGAGGCAATCTCGT
>OJHO01000317.1_pt1 | contig 21821 bp, 20 predicted proteins | sample 1595311 | NCBI WGS metagenome assembly OJHO01 (sample SAMN05416879, study PRJEB24817) | seawater metagenome | isolation source: Sea water | place: Canada:Atlantic | collected 2013-11 | reverse complement strand
ATCTACACGTAAGGAGTCGTCGGCAGCGTCAGATGTGTATAAGAGACAGGTGCTCTACTTGGATACGTGTATTCATTTCCATAAAGTAGAAGTTACGGTGCTTATCTACCAAAAATTCAACTGTTCCTGCTCCTTCGTATTTTATGTACTCGGCAGCTTTAACAGCAGCTTTACCCATTTTATTTCTAAGGACTTTTGTCATAAAAGGAGATGGCACTTCTTCTGTCAATTTTTGATGACGTCGTTGAACAGAACAATCTCTTTCAGATAAATGACAAGCTTTTCCACGAGAATCACCGACAATCTGAATTTCGATATGTCTAGGCTCTTCAATGAGCTTCTCCATGTACATATCATCATTTCCGAATGCTGCTTTAGATTCTTGTCTTGCCGAGTCCCATGCATCTTTTAAATCTTCTGGCTTCCATACAGCACGCATTCCTTTTCCGCCACCTCCAGCTGTTGCTTTTAGCATTACAGGATAACCTGTTTTTTTTGCTACTTTTTTACATTCTTCAAAATCCTCAATAATTCCATCACTTCCTGGTACACAAGGAACACCGGCAGCCTTCATAGTTGCTTTTGCCGTTGCCTTATCTCCCATTTTAGCAATCATTTCTTCAGAAGCTCCTATGAACTTAATGCCATGTTCTTCACAAATCTTTGAGAATTTTGCATTTTCCGATAGGAATCCGTAACCTGGATGAATACCATCTGCATTTGTTATTTCTGCTGCAGCTATAATATTCGCTATTTTAAGATAGGATTCGCTGCTTGCTGGCGGACCTATGCAAACGGCTTCGTCCGCAAATTTTACGTGCAAGCTCTCTGCATCTGCTGTGGAATAAACCGCAACAGTCTTAATGCCCATTTCCTTACAGGTTCTAATAACACGTAGTGCTATTTCTCCTCTGTTGGCAATTAGTATTTTTTTAAACATACCTTTTGAGTTTAAGAGTTTATGGTTTAGTAGTTTATATGTTTAAATGCAATTGACTTAAACTTTAAACTTTAAACTTCTAAACTTAAAATTTACGACGGATCAACTAAGAATAATGGTTGATCGAACTCTACTGGTGATGAATCATCTACCAATACCTTTACAATCTTACCAGTAACTTCTGATTCTATTTCATTGAATAGTTTCATGGCCTCGATTACACAAAGTACATCACCCTCTTTAATGTCAGTACCAACTTCCACAAATACAGGCTTGTCAGGAGATGGTTTTCTGTAGAATGTTCCTATTATAGGAGATTTAATTGTGATATATTTTGAATCTTCACTAGAAGCAACTGGTGCTGCTTGTGTTGGTGTCTCTGCTGTGGTAGGTGCAGCTGCCGCCATTGGCTGTTGCTGTTGCTGCATCACTGGTGCAGCCTGCATAGGAACTTGTTGCAATATAGTTGTTTCGTTATCAGAACCAGTTTTAATGGTAATTTTAACGTCGTCCATTTCTAACTTAACTTCACTTGCGCCAGACTTGGCTACAAATTTTATTAAGTTTTGAATTTCCTTTAATTCCATAATGTTTAGATGTTTTATTAAGTTTTGGTTAGGAGTTATAGGCCCATTTAAAATAAATTGAACCCCAAGTAAAGCCACCTCCAAAAGCGGCAAAAATTAGGTTATCCCCTTTTTTTAATTGTGATTCATAATCGTGTAAAAGTAATGGTAGCGTAGCAGAAGTAGTGTTTCCGTACTTTTGAATATTCATCATTACTTTAGATTCCTCTAAATTAATTCGGTTGGCTGTAGCATCAATAATACGTTTGTTTGCTTGATGCGCAACTAGCCAAGCGATGTCCTCATTGGTTAAGTTATTTCTAAGCATTATACGTTCAGAAACGTCTGCCATATTGAATACAGCATTTTTAAATACTGTTTTTCCGTCTTGAAAAACGTAATGCTTTCCCTCTTTAAATGTGTCTTCTGTTATTGGGTAAGAAGAGCCTCCATAAGTTGCTTGTAAAAACTCTCGTCCTTCTCCATTACTTCTTAATAATTCATCTTGGAGTCCCAGACCTTCTTCATTGGGTTCAAATAAAACCGCACCAGCTCCATCACCGAAAATGATGCATGTAGCTCTATCCTTATAATTTATAAAAGATGAATTTTTATCTGCACCTATGAGTAAGATTTTTTTGTAGCGACCAGATTCTATATATGCTGCAGCTGTTGACATCCCATAGAGAAAGCTGGAGCATGCAGCTTCCAGGTCGAAAGAAAATGCATTAACAGCTCCTATTTGAGTTGCAGTATAAGCTGCTGTTGCTGCGGCTTTCATATCTGGAGTTGCGGTACACACAATAACCAGTTCTATTTCTTTGGGATCTAATCCTTTTTTTTGAATTAAATCTTCCGCTGCCTTTATTGCCAAAAATGAAGTGCCTTTGCCTTCTTCCTTGAGTATTCTTCGTTCTTTAATACCTGTGCGAGCTGTAATCCACTCGTCATTGGTCTCGACCATAGTTTCCAATACCTCATTTGACAAAACAAAGTCTGGGACATAGCCTCCTACAGCTGTAATTGCTGCTGTGATTTTACTCATTATTAGCTTTTAGATTAATTAAAAGTATCGAAAATTGCTCTAAAATTGTTGATTTTTGGTCAATTTTATTCAGTTTTGACCAAATATTATACAAATTAAGTGGTTTTTGTTTGATTCAGAAAATTAAAACAAAAAAAACGCTCACAAGTGAGCGTTTTATTATATGCTTGCATAATACTTATGCTACATTTTCTTCTTCAACAGCGTTGTCAATCAATACTTGACCTCTGTAGTATAATTTACCTTCGTGCCAGTGTGCTCTATGGTATAAGTGTGGCTCACCAGTTGTTGGGCAAGTTGCAATTTGAGGAACCGTAGCTTTATAATGGGTTCTTCTTTTGTCTCTTCTTGTTTTTGATATTTTACGTTTTGGATGTGCCATTTTAAATGTTATTTATCCGTTAATAGTTTCTTTAAATTATTCCAACGAGGATCAATATCCTCTGATGATTTTGTTTTTTTATCTTTTACTGGACTCAATTCTTCCAATTTTTTAAGTATGTCTGAATCTAAAGTTCCATCTTCAACTCCAGGATGAACACGTTTGACTGGTATTGCTAAAACCACGAGTTCATATATATATTGCGCCACGTTAATTTCATATTCGCCATGCGGTACAATTAAAATGTCTTCGTTTTCATCATTGTACTCACTCCCAAACTTAACCACCAACTTAAACGTGTCGTTTATATGCTGGTCATAAGGTTCGTTTGTGATATCACAATTTACATTAACAGAGCCTGATGCTGTAAAATACAACTCTAATAAGGTCGTTTTTTTTAGGAGCTTCAAATCAATATTAACGTCAACCGAATTGAATTCGTCATACTCAAAATGGTTAAAGAACGTATCAGTAATATGATAATCAAAATGGTGCTCTCCTAGTTTTAAACCTACAAATTGTATTATATAAGTCTTTAATTCCTTCATTCCCACATTCATTTTGAGCGTGCAAATATATAAATTTTTATCTTACTAAAGACTAGATATCAACAATTTTTGTTCATATCTATTTCAACGCTTTCTTCAAAGGGTTTTTGCTGAACTTTTGATAAATCTTTCTATTTCTAAAAACTTGAACAGCAAGTTGAATAGCCTGATTGAAAGAACTCTCATCAGCCACACCTTTTCCTGCAATTTCGTATGCTGTACCATGATCTGGAGAGGTTCTTACTTTACTTAATCCTGCGGTGTAATTTACACCGTTTCCAAAAGCAATGGTTTTGAACGGAATGAGGCCTTGATCATGATATGAGGCAATAACCGCATCAAAACTTTTATAATTCCCAGAGCCAAAAAAACTGTCTGCCGAATATGGTCCATAAACTAAGTTGTCTTCAGATTTAATTTTATCTAAAGTTGGTCTTAAAACGGTGTCGTCTTCATTGCCAATAACGCCATTATCACCTGCATGAGGGTTGATTGCTAAAACCGCTATTTTGGGTTTCCTGATAGAGAAATCTTGTTTTAAGGACTTTGTGACGGTTTCTATTTTTTCGTTGATTAATTGCTCTGTTATGTGATTTGAAATGTCTTTTAATGGCACATGGTCTGTTAGTAGGCCAACCCTTAAGTCTTCGCTTACCATAAACATTAGGCTTTTTCCGTCCAGTGCTTTTGCTAAATAATCTGTGTGGCCTGGAAAATTAAATTTATTGGACTGAATGTTGTTTTTGTTTATTGGTGCTGTCACCAACACATCAATAACTCCGTCTTTTAAGGCCTTAGTAGCGGCTTCAAGAGATTTTATAGCATATTCCCCTATTTTCGGGTCAGATTTCCCAAATTCTATTTTTACTGGTTCTTTCCAAACGTTAACAACATTGACCTTTCCGTGAACCATTTTTTCAGGTTGGTCTATGTTGAAAAAATTAATTTTACTATTGAAATGGTTCTTAAAAAACTGCATGGTTTTTGAAGATGCAAAAATGACTGGAGTACTTAACTCTAGAGTTCTTGGATCCTCGTAAGCCTTTATTATTATTTCTGGACCAATGCCATTGAGATCTCCAACTGAAATCCCTACACTAATTTTTTCATCTTTCTTCATTAATCTTGTTCTCCTATTTTCTTATTAAAAAGTGATTTTTCGTCTTTAATTGTAATTATCTTTGTGAGTACAAATTTAATCAAATAAAGCACTTCTATGTTTACTGGTATTATTGAAGATTTGGGAACGGTTACAAAGTTAGTTAATGATGGAGATAATCTTCATATTACAATGAGCTCTTCTATTACTGACAAATTGAAAGTAGATCAGAGTGTTGCCCACAATGGTGTTTGTCTTACCGTTGTACGTATTAATAACAATTCATATACCGTTACCGCTATAAAGGAAACGCTTGATAAAACTAACTTGGGTTCGCTTATTGAAGATGAAATTGTAAATCTTGAGCGTGCCATGAAACTTGGTGATCGTTTAGATGGACACATTGTACAAGGTCATGTAGACCAAGTGGCAAAATGCACAGCAATTAGGCCAGAAGATGGAAGCTGGATTTTTACTTTTGAGTATGATGAATTCTTAAAAAACATTACAATTGAAAAAGGTTCAATAACAATAAATGGTGTAAGCTTAACGGTTGTAAACTCTGAGTTAAACTGTTTTTCCGTAGCCATAATTCCATACACCTATAACCATACTACATTTAAAAACCTGAAAATAGGTGATATTGTAAACTTAGAATTTGATGTTATTGGGAAATATATAAAGCGCCTCAATGATTTAAGACATTAAGAAAGTTTCTTAGAAAGCTTTAATGATTTGTGAACCCCATAAATTAAAGCCACCACAAACAAAGCAATAAGTCCTCCATCTACAAGAAGTCCTGGTGGTGGTGGTGGTGTAGGAGGAGGGGGAGGATTTACACCTTGTGCCAGCGAAATATTACTTACTAACATTGTTAGCACACATGCTAGAATAAACCTGTTAAGTTTTGTGTTCATGGGTTGTAAAAGTAAAAAAAAATCTCAGTCAACAAAATTTATTTTATTAAAAAATATCTTTGAAAAGCAAATATTATCGATGAAATACACAAAAGCCATAGATTTAGGGAAGAAATTAGTCTTTTAAGCCTAGTGTTTAACGTAAATATAATGTTCTTTTTGGTTTTTTTTGAATCATAAACGGATTTTTAGGTTCTGAATTTTTTCAATTTCACACTAAAAAATTAAAACTATTATTCTAAAAACGAAGTTCTTAAACCTAATTTCTAGGTTTTGTTCCCCAAAAGCTTCTCTGTTTTATTACTTTTAAAGTGACCGTACTTTAAGGCATATACTTTAGTGAATTCTGCCCCAAAAAAGAAAATTAAGCAAGAATATGAAACCCAAAGAAGAACCAGAACGATACTCCCAGCTGTGCCATAAGTAGATCCAGGATCTGATTGCCCAAAATAAATACCAAGCAAAAACTTACCAAAAACAAAAAGTACAGCAGTTAGTATTGCACCTACCCAAACGGTTTTCCATCTAACCCTAACATCTGGCATATAGCGAAACATCATGGCGAAAAGGGTTGAAATAATAAGTACCGAAATTAAAAAGTCAAGTATATAAGCTAAATACAAAACAATATCAGGAAACAGGCGCTCAATATAATCTGTTAATGCAGAAATAACAGCGGTTAAAACGAAACTGATCAATAGCAAAAAGCCAATGCCCAGAATAAAAGCAAAACTTCTTGCTCTGTCAGAAATTATTTTCTTAAAACTAAAAGCATCATTTTGTTTCACCTCCCAAATTTTATTCAGCGAAATTTGTAATTGATAAAACACACCCGTCGCACCAAATAAAATTGTTGCAATACCAATTATTGTAGATATTAAATTCTTATCCTCATTTAAGGTTTCTGCCATCATGCCCTCAATTGCTTCTGCAGTGTCCTTTCCCATTGCTAAACCTATCTCTTTGGACAATTCACCCTGTACAATCTCATAGCCCCAAATACTGCCTACAGTATTAAGGATTATAACCAATAGACCTGGCAATGACAAAACAGCATAGTAAGCCACAACCGCACTTAATCTCCAAGGGTCATCATTTATCCATACTTTGTAAGTGTCAACCAATAGTTGTGGTAAGTGTTTTATTTTGAATTGAGACTTTAAAATATCAGCTTCCATTTTTAGATTTTTTTAGAAAGAGAAAATACTATAATTTGAAAAAAGAATAAAGCAGAAGGTCACTATTTTTGAGAAAAAAACAAACCCTTCAATTGATTGAAGGGTTTGTTTTGAAATTTGTGGTCCCACTTGGGCTCGAACCAAGGACCACCTGATTATGAGTCAGGTGCTCTAACCAACTGAGCTATGGGACCGATTAACTATAAAAGCTAATACTTATGAGCCTGCAATATTACTACATATTTTAAAACTCTACAAGAAAATTAATTCAATTTACTTAGCTATCTCTTGGCACAATTCTATCAATACGCCATTTGTGGCTTTTGGATGCAAAAAAGCAATTAACTTATTATCCGCACCTTTCTTTGGTTTATTGTGAATCATTTCGAAGCCTTCATTGCTCAATCTCTTTATTTCGCTTTCAATATCATCTACCGCAAAGGCAATATGGTGAATGCCCTCCCCTTTTTTCTCAATAAACTTAGCAATCGGACTGTCTTTGTCAGTCGCTTCAAGTAATTCTATTTTGTTTGGACCACATTGAAAAAATGATGTTTTTACCCCTTCACTTTCTACATCTTCAATCTTATAATGTGCTTTTCCGAAAAGTGATTCAAAGAGATTATTTGACCTATTTATGTCTTTTACAGCGATTCCTATATGTTCTATTTTTTGCATGCTCATTTTAATTTTGTTGCATAAAAATACTATAATACTCAAATATCCTCTACTTTTGCAGTATGGAAAGTAATAGACAGAAAAAAATAGCAGGTATTCTTCAACAAGATGTGGCAGAGGTTTTGCAGCACGCAGCTTCTTCTGGCGGACTTAAAGGTGTTATTATTTCGGTATCTAAAGTTATTGTAACGTCAGATCTTTCTATAGCAAAGGTTTACCTCAGTATTTTTCCAAATAAAGAAGCTAAACCGTTGTTAGAGGGTATTAAATCCAATAAGCCTTTAATAAGGCACGAACTGGCCCAACGCACACGTCATCAATTAAGACGTATGCCAATCCTTGAGTTTTTTATTGATGATTCACTCGAATATATTGATGGTATTGAACGTTCACTTAAAGGAGAGGAAGACCCTTTGGAAAATCCTGATTTATTAGATAAAAGAAAAAAATCTTAAGTGAATTTTTCGCTTTATATAGCAAAACGTTATCTGTTTTCTAAAAGCAGTAACAATGCTATAAATATAATGACGCTTATTGCTTCAGGCGGAGTTATTATTGCTTCAGCAGCATTGTTTATTGTGCTTTCCGTCTTCGCTGGATTAAAGGATTTTAGTCTCCAGTTTTCATCTTTTGTTGATCCAAACTTAAAAATACTTCCCACCGAAGGAAAGTCTTTTCTATGGTCAAAAAATGATTCCTTAAGTCTATCTAAAATTAAAGGTATAACCGCCTCTTCAAAAATCATTGAAGAACGTATTATTATAAAATCTGAAAACAAGAATCTTCTCGCGACCTTGAAGGGTGTTGATTCAAATTATTTGGAAGTTACGAGCATAGATTCAATGGTAACAAAGGGCAATTGGATTACTCCCAAAAGTAATGATGTAGTTTCTGGTTGGGGAATTTCAAACAAGCTTTCATTTGGAGTTTTTGATTTTCTTAAACCTTTATCGCTATATGTACCAAAGCCAGGAAAAGGACAATTGAGCTCAATAAAAGGAGCTTATAATTCTGTTTTAGTGACTAATGTTGGGTTATTTTATATTAATGAAGAATTGAACAGCAAGTATATTTTTTCGGATATAAGTTTAGCAAAATCACTTTTAAATTATAATGATGAAAAAATAAGTGCTTTAGAACTGAAATTAGAATCCACTGTTGGAGAAGCTGAAGTAAGAAACCAACTAGAAGCCACTTTTCCCAATCGATTTATTATTAAAAACAGAGAACAATTGAATGATGCTTTGTTTAAAATGCTTAATACAGAAAATCTGGCAATTTATCTCATTTTCACTTTGGTTATTATAATTGCATTATTCAATGTTATTGGTGCAATAATTATGATGATTTTAGATAAAAAGAAATCGCTAAACACTTTATTTAGTTTAGGTGCTGAAACCAAAACCATAAAATCCATTTTCTTTCTGCAAGGTAGTTTAATGACTGTTGTAAGTGGTTTAATTGGTGTTGTACTGGGTTTAGCTATTGTGTTTTTACAACAATCTTTTGAGCTGGTAATGCTCACTCCAGAACTGGCTTACCCAGTACGGTTGAACTTCTTAAACGCACTAATTGTATTGGCTACTATTTTTGCTTTGGGAATTATTGCATCTAAAATCGCTTCGCAGAGAATTACAAAAAACTTAATTAAAGCGAGTTAAGCGAACTGGTAATCCGAGAACTTTTCTTGCACTTCATCAAAAGTATTAAACACATCTTTTGAATCGTCACTAGTTACCATTTTCATTCGGTATTCTTTAAAGTTAGGAATACCCTTAAAATAATTTGTGTAATGCCTTCTTGTTTCAAAAACACCTAGTTTTTCACCTTTCCAATCTATAGCCATTTGAAGATGTCTACGCGCTGCTTCAACACGCTCTGTCATAGAAATTGGGTCCAAGTGCTCTCCTGTTTTAAAGTAATGCTTTACTTGTTTAAAAAACCATGGGTTACCTATGGTAGCTCTTCCAATCATTGCTCCGTCTAATCCATAACTATCTCGCATTTCTACGGCACGTTCAGGTGTGTTTACATCTCCGTTTCCAAATACCGGAATGTGCATACGTGGATTGTTCTTAACTTCTGCAATCGGCTTCCAGTCTGCATCTCCTTTATACATTTGTGCTCTGGTTCTACCATGAATTGCTATTGCTTTACAACCTACATCTTGCAACCGTTCTGCAGCCTCAATAATTTTTATGGAATCGTGATCCCAACCCAATCGTGTTTTTACGGTTACAGGCAAGTTGGTTCGTTTCACCATTTCTGCTGTGAGTTGCTCCATTAGGCAGATATCTTTTAAAATTCCTGCGCCTGCACCTTTAGAAACCACTTTCTTTACCGGACAGCCAAAGTTTATATCAATAATATCTGGATTGGATTTTTCTACTATATCAATGGTCTGCAACATACTCTCCATATTGGCTCCAAAAATTTGAATGCCAACTGGTCGTTCTTTTTCATAAATATCTAATTTCATAACACTTTTTGCTGCATTACGAATTAGACCTTCACTACTAACAAATTCTGTATAAACGACATCTGCGCCTTGCTCTTTGCACAATGCACGAAACGGTGGATCACTAACATCTTCCATTGGTGCTAAAAGCAATGGAAAATCTGGTAATTCTATGTTTCCTATTTTAACCAAGTATTGAAATTTTGATGCAAAATTACAGCTTTTTATTTAGCAAATAAAAAACCTCTACTAATTGCAGAGGCTTTTTTTATGATATTTTATTGGACTAAAAAACAGCGATTAATCAAAATCCATTGGTAACTTAAACTGACCTTCTGTGACCTCAACAATGTCCGAAGGGTCTTCTGTATTATATAATTTAAATGAAAAGTTACCTTCTAACAATTGACTTATAGATAGTGTTTGGGATCCAAAAACAACAGTTTCATTTGTTGAGCTGGTAATTTCAAAAACGCTTCCGCTTTGATCTCCATCTAGAGTTGAGTAAAAATAAAAACTTGTTGCATCAAATCTAAAATGTGCACTTATATCACCAGTAGAGCCAGATACATCATCGTTACTTGTCGCAAAATCATAATAACTTACAGGGAATGCGTCATTAAACATTTCAGCTGCAGAATCTTCCGATCCACACAAATAAAAACGGACAAAATCAAAATAGAAACTCGGTCTTGCTTCGTTTTCAAAATCTGGATAAACTCCCGTGGCGTAATTTAATCCACCTGTGTCTGGGTAATATGCACAATCTGTAGTGATTGAATTTCCAAAATTAGATAAATAATAGTCTACAGTGGTGGCTTCTCGTAATTGTCCGTATACAAATGGTTCTCCATTTATTTTTCCGGAAATAAAATAAAGATAGTCATCACTATTTATGTTGTTAGAGCTCGAATTTGAATCGTCGCTACTGCTGCATGAAAAAAACAATACACAACAAAAGGCACTGGATAGTAATAATAATTTTTTCAAAAGATTGGTTTTAGGTTAATATTAATTGTGAGTAAAAATACATTTTCTGGAAGAAATTCCTATTTTCTGTAATAAATTAACCAATACTATTCCTGTTGTTTTAATATTCCTTTTAGGATAATTATGAATTAGTCTTCTTAGAAGAGGGCTTTTAGTATGTCACCTCAACCATACCTTGTGTAAGGCTTAAATTGGCTCCTTGGCTGCTCTCTACAAGACCAAAGAAAGTTGCTTGTAAAACATTACCACTACTTACAGTAGTTTCTGATGTAAAGTCTTCAAACCCTTGTGTTGATGGAAAATATTCTGTTCCGTTTAAAGTAAGTACAAAATTTTGAAGCACATCTGTACCTGTCTCACCTTCGGTAACTTGAAATGAAACCATATAGTTTCCGCCTTGGCTTATGCCTTCAACACTAATTATTTCGTTTTCAAAAGTAATATCTTGTTGTGTAAACTCTATATTAAGAGTTCCTGTAAAAACGCTCAAAGTCCCACTTGAAACTGCACCTAATGAGCAATCTCCCAAATCATCTAAAATAGCTTGTAAACTTCCATTGTCATCGCCACATTCTGCTATTTGGTTTTCTAATGCTTCTTTATATGCGTTACATAAATCTTCGTCTGTGTTGTTTTCGTTATATGCTGCTTCAGCTTCATCTGTAGCCACCTGAGCATTACATGTGTTTGTTGATCCCGAAACTCTAGTCCAAACGGATGTGGAATTTGTTGTATTAGTTACCTCTATACCTGTTGCGGCATCTGATTCTGTGGTGGTTTCGTTTTGGGTAAATGTTAAAGTATTACCATTGTCTGTAATTGCATAAGTAAGTGTTTGCTCGCCTTCTAAAACTGAAGAATCCATTCCTTGAAAATCAAATTCGAAAAATGAACCGTCAATAGTCATTTCTTCTCCGCTTGTGGAATAAGAACCGTTTCCAGTGACATTGTCAAGTGTAAAGGAATCATCTGTAGCCGTAATTCCATTAATAACCACATTGGCATTGTAAGTATAATTGCCATTTGTTAAAAAAGAACTTTCAGTAAATTCTACCGTATAATCTGTTGCTGTGCTAAATACTTCTATATCTGATGAAATTTCTTGGCCTGCAAAATTAGTTTCTGTTGTCATGGTAATATCAAATTCAACTAAATCCCAAACACCAACCAAATCACCACTATTATTGTTGTTGTTATTAGAGCCTGAGCTGAGACCATCATCTACGGGTTCGTTATCACAAGAAAAGGCTGTTAGTAAAGTCAAAAAAGATAAAAAGGCTAAGAGTTTTTTCATTTCGAATATTTCTATAATTATGGTGCAAATGTACAATTAAAAATAATTTTAACTAATCGCCTCACTTATAGGGTTTTTAAAATTTCACTTTAGTTTCAATAATATCTGCTTTGCGTTTTACCGTAATTTCTGCTTCATCTCCTTCTTCAAAAACAGAAAGAGCTCGCATATAGCTCATCATATCTGTAACCGTGCTATCTCCTAATTTTACTACTATATCTCCTTTTTGGATACCTGCATTATAAGCTGGTGTGTCTTCACGAGTACCATCAATTCTCATGCCCTTTCCATCGAAGAGATAATCTGGCACTACGCCCAATCCTACTTTAAAGCGTGGTGTTTCATCACTTTCATTTTTTGTTTTTCTAAAGGCTAATTTACCATTATCGTCTAAATCTGATATAATATTGAAAATGTAGTTTGAAATGAGATTCATTCCCTCATAATTCAACTTTTCGGAATCATCACCTGGTTTGTGGTAATCCTCGTGCTGGCCTGTAAATAAATGTAACACCGGAATATCGATGAGATAAAAAGAGGTGTGGTCGCTTGGTCCTACTCCACTTTCGTTTTCTATTAATTTGAATTTATCGTTATTGGATTTTAAGGTTTGTTTAAACATTGGCGAAGTTCCTGTGCCATACACAGCCAATGTGCTATCCGCTTTCATCCTGCCCACCATATCCATATTAATCATATAATTAATGGATTTTGCATCTATGGTTGGATTTTTTGAAAAGTAATTAGAACCCAACAATCCCATTTCCTCACCAGAAAATGCCATAAATAAATAGTTGTTGTTATCTTTAATTTTGGCTTGGTCATTTTTTATTTTTAACCGACTAGCCAAATTTAACATTACCGCAACACCACTTGCATTGTCATCGGCACCATTATGGATGGCCTTATCTTTTTCTCGATATAATGAGCCTTCACCTCCATAACCCAAATGATCGTAATGTGCACCAATGACTATTGTAGTTTTTGCTTTATTGTTTATAAACCCAATAACATTATTCCCTGTAATGGTACTATCTGCATTGGTAGTAAATTGCACTTCTTTATGAGGATCTGTTTTTGGTTTAAAAGAAAACGATTGGAAGAAATTATCTGTTCCTTTTGGTTGTAGTCCAATATTTTTAAATCGCTTGGCAATAAATTTTGCAGCTGCTATCTCACCTTTTGTACCTGTTTGTCGTCCTTCCAATTTATCATCAGCTAAAAATGTGACATCTTCCTTCATTCTATTTTTAGCAATTTCAGGTTTATTTTCACAGGACAAGAATGCGGCTAAAACCAATAAAAATATCCAATTTTTCATCTTTAAATCTTATTTTTGCGCAAAATTAGGCATTAAATGCCATTTATTAAATTCTTTAGCATGAACAGATTCGCAATTATTTTAATCATATTAATTACGTTTTTATCTTGTAAGAATGAAAAGTCAGAAGTTTCAAATTCTGAAACTAATATCGAATTAAGCGAAACAAAAGACACGTTAATCTATCCTGAAGAAACTCATTTTAAATCCATAAGACAAGTAACATTTGGAGGTGATAATGCGGAAGCATATTGGAGCTTTGATGACAAACAGTTAGTTTTTCAGTCTAATAATGCCAAATGGAATGTTGGTTGTGACCAAATGTTTTTAATGGATGCTAATGAAACATTTACCGATAGTATTGCACCACCTATGGTAAGTACAGGAAAAGGACGTACTACTTGTGCGTATTTTTTACCAGACAATAAACATATTATTTATGCCTCAACACATTTGAAACAAGAGGATTGCCCTGAAACTCCGTTACGGAAAAACGGTAAATACATTTGGCCAATCTACGATAGTTATGACATTTTTGTTGCGGATTTAGAGGGTAATATTGTAAAACAATTAACCAATGAAGTTGGTTACGACGCTGAACCAACCGTATCTCCCAAAGGAGATAAGATTGTATTTACCTCAACCCGAAGTGGTGATTTAGAACTCTATACCATGAATATTGATGGAAGTGATGTTAAACAAATTACCAATGAATTGGGTTACGATGGAGGAGCATTCTTTTCACCAGATGGCACAAAATTAATTTTCCGATCGTCTCGACCTAAGACCAAAAAAGAAATAAAAGAATACAAGGATTTACTGGCTGAAGGTTTAGTTGAACCTACAGAGATGGAGCTTTATATTTGTAATGCTGATGGATCTGATTTAAGGCAATTAACTGATTTAGGCAACGCGAATTGGAGTCCGTTTTTTCATCCAAGTGGTGATAAAATATTATTCTCTTCTAATTTTGAAGCTGAGCGTGGTTTCCCCTTCAACCTATATTTGATTGATATCGATGGCAAAAACCTAAAACGTGTTACTCACGGAGAAACGTTTGATGCATTCCCTGTGTTTTCTAATGATGGTAAGTATTTAGCGTTTTCCTCAAACCGAAATAATGGAGGTGGTAGAGACACTAACCTTTTTATTGCTGAATGGCAGGATTAATTTAAGTCTTTAAGCCTTTTGCGCTCCTCTGCACTTGTAGTCCGTTCGTTTGTTTTTAATTTGGTATTGCCAAATTTGTAACGAAAGCCCAGTTTTATATATCTATTATCTGAATCTACAAAACTTGAACTGTATTGATTTAAATATCTCGTTGATGTTTCATAATCTTGTAAGTTAAATATGTCTTCTACAGAAAGTGTAATTACTCCTTTATCATTTAAAACTCTTTTAGAAACACTCAACTCCGAGACCAAACGGTTTTCCACTGTTTGCAGTCGTTGAAGACTTTTTCCTACCCAAGTAAAGGTTAAATTAAGGTTTAGAGTATTATCTTTTAAAAACGATAAACTATTTTGTAAAATGCTATAATTAGACCATTGGCTTAATTTTACAAAACCTTCGCCAAAATCGGTTTCTTCCGTAATATTATAAAATGAAGTTACAGCATATAAAAAATATCTACTTGTAATGTATTTGTAAAAGGCGAAATCAAAACCATAATCTACTTTTTTATCTAAATTGGTTGGTGTAAATGCAATAATGTTTGTTTCATTATTCTGTCGTGGCAATTCCACAATATCACCATCATAGTTCATGTAATAAGCTTCTACGGTAAAATATTTTAAAAAATCAACACCAACTTTGTAATGGTCTCTGTACGATGGCACTAAATTTGGGTTGCCTCTAACCACAGTATTTTCATTTATGAAAAATGTAAATGGGTTAAGGTCTGTATAACTTGGCCTATAAATACTGCGTTTATAACTTCCATTAATACTCACCTCATCTAAAAGTTGATATGAGAGGCTTGCGTTTGGAAACCAATTTAAATAATCCTGAAAATTAGTTTCATCTAGTGATATGGATGTTCCTTCTATTTCAGTTTGCTCAACACGCAAGCCTGCGTTGAGATCCCATTTGCTCCAAGATTTACTAAAATTGGCATACGCAGCATATACATGCTCATCATAATCAAAAGCGTCAGAGTTCTCTTCATTTAAAACTTCTTCACCATTAATTGCGTCCAATCTTGTAATATCACTTTTGGTATTAATATTTGAATATTTTACACCAACATCAAAATTTGCGCTATCATCAATTGGTAGGCTATAATCTGCTTTGGCAGTAAGAATTTTAGTCTCTTGATTGGCAAGTGTGTTAAATTCTGAAGTGCTGTCAAACATATTATTGCCATCATAAAAGTTGTTTACTACAGTTTGATCGCGCTCATAATCGTAAGTGGTAAAATGACCGTTAAGAGAGAAGTTACTTCCATCTTCAAAATCATGTCTAAAAACCAAATCTGTACCTATATTATATTTGTTGTCTCTTGATAAATTATTTGAAGTAAATCTTCGGATAAAATTAGAATTTTCATCCGCAATATTAGTATTGTTGTTGATTTTATATTTGAAGTAAGGAAGATATAAACCCGTACTCGTTAGGCTCAGCGTATTTTTTTCATCAATGAAATAATCAAAATTTAGGTTTAGATTGTGAATTTCTGTATATGTGTTTCTATTTACATTAGATTCCCAAATTTGGTCTATACTATTGTCATCATTGAGGTAGTTAACTACATCGTCGTTTACCCTATTAATTTTTTTATTGGTATAGCTGTAATTTAAGTTTAGGTTAATTTTATTGTTCTTAAAATAGTGGCTTGTTCCTGCATTATATCTCGGAAAAACACCTTGGGTATAGTTTGTTAAAACGCTACCTCTATAACCCGTTACCAAGTTTTTGGTCATAACTATATTTATAACAGAACCACTATCCGCATCATAGCTTGCTGGTGGATTGGTAATAACCTCAACTGATTTAATGCTGTTTGCTGGTGCGCTTTCCAAAAGTTGAATCAGTTCATTCGAAGTGAGCTGTACTCGTCTATTATTAATATACACAACAGCTGGTGCACTTTTTATATTAATGTTACCTTCTGTAACAATAATACCTGGTGTGTGTTTTAATACTTGGAGCGTATTGCCTTCTATTAAAGCTGTATTTTCTACATTAAAAATAAGGCGATCTGGTTTTCTGGTAATTGTTGGTTTTCTGGCAATAATATCTACTTGATTTAAAGTTTCGGAATCTTCTAAAAGCACTATATCATTTAACACAATATCTTTAGATATGTTTTGCTTATTTACAACAGGTTTAAAACCAATAAACGTAGTTTTAATAATGTATTCCCCTTTTATAACAGACAAAAACTCATACCTCCCTTTATGGTCTGTACTTGTGCCTTTGACCAAACTAGAATCTGCTGAATTAAGCAAAACCACATTAGCAAATGAAATTGGTTGGGTATTAACATCTACAACTCTTCCACTAATAACTATGTCTTGAGCATTGCTAACAAAACATAAAGCAAAAAGAAAAGTGCAGCAAAAAAGACGTAGGCAAGTGAGCATTAGAAAATTAGGTTTAAAGGTGCAAGATATAAATAGTTTTTTACTTTTTATTACGGTTTTTCCATAATTACAACCCTTATATTGCACCTTTTGATAAGGTTACGAGAAAGAAATCAACTATATTTGCACCCTTACATTTTGCTATAGAAAAAGAGATGAAGCATATTAGAAACTTTTGCATAATTGCACATATAGATCACGGAAAAAGTACTCTTGCAGATCGTTTGTTGGACTTTACAGGTTCTGTCACAGATCGTGAAAAACAAGATCAGTTATTGGATAACATGGATTTGGAGCGTGAGCGTGGTATTACCATAAAATCTCATGCAATTCAGATGGAATACACGCATAAAGGAGAACAATATGTGCTTAACTTAATTGATACTCCTGGACATGTTGATTTTTCTTATGAAGTTTCAAGGTCTATTGCTGCATGTGAAGGAGCATTGCTTATTGTAGATGCCGCACAAAGTATCCAGGCACAAACTATTTCAAATTTATATTTGGCATTAGAGAATGACTTAGAGATTATCCCGGTTTTAAATAAAATAGATTTACCAAGTGCAAGCCCAGAAGAAGTAACAGATGATATTGTAGATTTACTAGGCTGTGAACCCTCTGAAGTGATTCCTGCTAGTGGAAAAACAGGGTTAGGCGTTGAAGATATTTTAACAGCAATAATTGAGCGCATACCTGCTCCCAAAGGAAATTACGATGAGCCATTACAGGCTTTGATTTTTGATTCGGTTTACAACCCATTTCGTGGTGTTGAAACGTATTTTAGGGTTATTAACGGTTCTATTAAAAAAGGACAAAGCATTAAATTTATCGCCACAGGAAAAAATTATTTTGCGGATGAAGTTGGCACCTTAAAACTTAAACAGTTTCCTCGAAAAGAAATTAAAGCTGGTGATGTAGGTTATGTTATTACTGGCATAAAAGAAGCTAAAGAAGTAAAGGTAGGTGATACTATAACGGATGCAAAAAACCCAACTACAAATGCTATTGCTGGTTTTGAGGATGTAAAACCTATGGTATTTGCAGGGATTTACCCTGTTGACACAGAGGATTACGAGGAGTTAAGAAACTCAATGGAGAAATTACAGCTCAATGATGCTTCTTTAGTCTTTCAACCAGAAAGTTCTGCAGCACTAGGTTTTGGTTTCCGCTGTGGCTTTTTGGGCATGTTGCATTTAGAAATTATACAAGAACGTTTAGAGCGTGAGTTTGACATGACGGTTATCACTACCGTTCCAAATGTTAGCTATTACGCATACACAAATAAGAATCCTGATGAAGTCGTTATTGTAAATAACCCATCAGATTTACCAGAACCTTCTACCTTAAATCGTGTTGAAGAGCCTTTTATTAAAGCAACCATCATTACCAAGTCAGATTTTGTTGGCTCTGTAATGAGTCTTTGTATTGAAAAACGAGGCCAAATTACCAATCAAACATACTTAACTACTGAACGTGTTGAGTTAAGTTTTGATATGCCCTTGGCAGAAATTGTATTTGATTTTTATGATCGTTTAAAAACCGTTTCTAAAGGATACGCCTCTTTTGATTATACTCCTATTGGAATGCGTGAGTCTAAATTAGTGCGTGTTGATATTCTATTGAATGCCCAAACTGTTGATGCATTATCTGCACTTGTCCACACCGACAATGCTTACACTATTGGTAAAAAAATGACCGAAAAGTTAAAAGAGCTTATCCCAAGACAACAGTTTGACATCCCAGTACAAGCTGCTATTGGTGCAAAAATTATTGCTAGGGAAACTATAAAAGCATTGCGTAAAGATGTAACTGCCAAATGTTATGGTGGTGATATTTCGCGTAAACGTAAGCTTTTGGAAAAACAGAAAAAAGGGAAAAAGCGTATGCGACAAGTTGGTAATGTAGAAATACCTCAACAAGCGTTTATGGCTGTTTTAAAACTGAATGATTAAATTAAAACTCTTTTCCCTATTGAGCTTTTGTTGATGGGTTAAATAAGTTGGGTTACTTATCTTCCTCCTCCGCAACTACTTCTACGTCAAAAGGCTTACCTAAATACACAAGTTTATAATCGTCGCCTATTTCTTCAATTTCAGTATTGTACGATGAAATAATATGTAGTTCTCCCTCGTCATCTTTTAAAAACAAAGGAATCATATTTTTATCTTTATTAGTAATTTCAATAAGGCTTGCATAATGCTCTTTATCGTCCACATCAATTTCTTGTATAGATGGATATTTTCGTGTTACTTCCGTGAGAGTGACATAATCATCCGTGTGGGAAAATAAACCTTGTTTAGGATTGTTGTTTGGATTGTTCATTTCGCTAGCTGTCACCAACCTAAATGATCCATTTTCACCAAATTGTTTACTAAACTTATTGATGGCATATCTATTTATGTCAGCGTTTCCGGTCATTGCCATTAGGTAGCCGACATCGTTCAATTCAATATTATCCATTAAATTATCTGAATATATATTGGTTGTTAAAGCTTCAAGACCCAATTCTTTTGCCTTGGCAATATTACCTTGGTTACTGTCTATTAATACCACATGTCTTCCGTTTGTTTCTAAATAATGGCCTAATAAACGTGAAACTTTGGATGCTCCTACAATTAAAATTCCATTAGATTGTTTTAAGAACACACCCACCATTTTGGCAAAAAGTCTTGCTGTTGTTGCATTTAATAAAACCGTACCAAGTACAATAACAAACACTAAAGGCGTAATGTATTCTGCTCCCTCTACTCCTTTGCTCGCCAGTTTTAATCCAAAAAGTGAAGCAATACCAGCCGCAACTATACCGCGTGGTCCCACCCAGCTAACAAAGAGTTTTTCGTTCAACTTTAATGTGGATCCTTGGGTACTTAAAAAAACACCAACAGGTCTAATTACAAATACTATAATAGCAAATAGAATGGCTGTTTTCCAATTGTATATTAAAAGTAATTCATCAAAATTAATGTTTGCCGCCAGCAATATGAATAAAATAGAAATTAATAACACACTTAGTGACTCTTTAAAATATAAAATATCCTTTAAGTGAGGAGAGTTTGAGTTTCCTATGACCATACCCATTACAACTACTGCCAATAAACCAGACTCATGCGCAAAAGCATCGGACAGCACAAAAACACATAAAACCGCTGCGAGGGAAAACACATTCATTAAATAATGTGGCACCCATTTTTTATTTATAATTAAATTGAGTGCATGTGCAAACGCAAAGCCAAATGTAGAACCAAACAATACAATTTTACCAAATTCAATAAGTGCTGTTTTGGTAAATTCTCCACCAGCATCTACACTAATAAATTCGTAAACCAAAACTGCAACCAAAGCTCCGATAGGATCTATTAGAATTCCTTCCCACTTTAACACAGCAGAAACATCTTTTTTTAAGGGAATGTTACGCAAAATTGGCGTAATCACGGTTGGGCCAGTAACAATTATTAATGCAGAAAACAAAAAACAAATTTTCCAACTTAAATCAAAAATGAAATGAGCCGCAAAAGCAGCTCCAAAAAAGGTCACCAAAGATCCTATAGTAATTAACTTTGAAATTACTGGCCCAACATTCTTTATCTCGCTAAATTTAAGTGTTAAGCCTCCTTCAAACAGAATAACTCCAATGGCCAACGACACAAAATAAAATAAACTTTCTCCGGGAAAAAGCCCTTCTTGCTGATTCCATATTGGTTCTATCCACTTAGTACCATCCTCAGATAAAAATTCGGCAGCTATTGGGCCAACCAATAAGCCAATTAAAATTAAAGGTAAAATTGCTGGAATTTTAAATTTCCAAGCGACCCATTGTGCTAAAATTCCTAAAATGATAATTCCTGCTAATTCTAACATCTATATCTGTTTTTTGTGAAAATACTAAATATTTGCAATAGCAAAGGTAAATTATAAGTTTTACAGTTTTTAAAAAAATACTATCTTTCAAAACTGACTAAACCTAATATATAGCATTGTCTTTAGAACCTTTTAGAACCATAGGAATTGGAGTTACATTTTCACCAAACCTAAAAGCAAACATTTATGAAGCTGCTAGATTGGCGATAATGCTAAAATCTAAGCTGATTTTAATTCATGTGGGTAACAAAAACCCAGAAAAGGAGCAAAAGTTTGAATCTATTATAAAACCTTTTAAGGATAAAGGGCTGGAGTTTAAAATAGTCTTTAAGCCAGGCAATCCTGTGGATGCCATTCTTTCTGTATCAGAATCTGAGGCTATAGATTTACTGATATTAGGAGCTCTGAAACGCGAAAATTTCTATAAATATTATGTTGGCTCTATTGCACGAAAAATTACACGGAAAGCCACATGTTCTATTTTACTCCTTATAAAACCATCCGTTAAGCGCTTTCCTTGCGAACATGTTGTGGTTAATGGGCTTGAAGACCCTAAAACTCAAAGGACAATCGCCTCAGCATTTTATGTCGCCAATGCTTTGGGTTCTGAAAAAATCACTATTGTTGAAGAGGTAAAAGAAGGGGAAATAATTAAAGTTGAAGATGATAGATCTTTGCGTTTAGCCAACATTGTCAAAGAACGTATTAGAAACAGGGAAGATGCAAGAATTAAATCTATCATTGAAAATATTCCTAAAGAACACACTGAGAAAACAACAATAAAATCACAACCTATTTTCGGGAAGCAAGGTTATTCCATTGGGCATTATGCACAAATTGCTAGGGCAGACTTATTGGTAATGAACGCACCTACCAAAATGACCTTATGGGATCGTATTTTTCCGCATGATATTGAACCTGTCTCTTATACACATCTCCGAGCCCACGAGACAAGAGGCAATC
>OJHO01000311.1_pt1 | contig 21983 bp, 22 predicted proteins | sample 1595311 | NCBI WGS metagenome assembly OJHO01 (sample SAMN05416879, study PRJEB24817) | seawater metagenome | isolation source: Sea water | place: Canada:Atlantic | collected 2013-11 | reverse complement strand
CTACACGTAAGGAGTCGTCGGCAGCGTCAGATGTGTATAAGAGACAGAAGCTAAGGTTGATTTCTTTTTGAATTTCTATCAGTGCTGGACTGGCTTTGGTGACGGTGATTGCACCTGCAACGCCAGCGGCAAAACTAAACCAAACAGCGCTCCATTGTGTTTTTGTTACCTTGTTCATAAAAATAGTTGAAATAAAACTGAAAAATTAGGTGCTAGTAAAATGTAGCAAAACGTTCCCAATGTAAGGGCGGTGCAAAATAAAGCCGCGTCTAATTTAAAACGTTCGGCAATGGCAATGCCCACGATCACCGGAGGTGCTGCTGCGGTGATGCCTGTTGCCAGTAATACATCACCAGTTAAACCGATTGGAGCAGCGCTAATGACTGCTATAAGTGGGCTAATAATCAATTTAATCAATATTGCTGGAATCGTCAGTAACAGGTACTTAACACTGCTAATTTTAAAGTTAACCCCAACCATAATCAGCAATAAGGGAATGGCGCTTAAGCCAATCATCCGTAATGCTTCGATAATGCTGGCGTGGGGCTGCCATTGAAAGTACTTAAGTGCTAAGGCGATAACAATAGCCCAGACGGGTGGCATTAATAATAATTCCCGACCTAGGTGACCGCCTGCTATACGTGTGCCGAAATGGGCAGCGACCAATACCCCAATAATCCAAAAAAAAGGGATAGTGGCCAGCAGGTCATAAATTAAGGGAATACTCGTCATGCTGCCACTAAACAGGGCTTCAATAGTTGGTACGGCTATACCCATACCGTTTCCATAACTGGCGGCTAAAATAAGTGCGCCGGCTTGTGGGCGTGATATGACGCCGAAGTGAGACAATAGAGAAAAAACTAGCAGGCTAATACCTAAACATAGGCCAATGGTTATCAATCCGGCAAAGGGTACTTGGTACAGTTCTTCTTGCAGCGGTGAGGTAAACAAGATGTACAAAATAAGTGCCGGCGCCATGAGGTTAACGACTAAGGCGCTCAATGTGCCGCGTAGTTGTTGTGTACTAACGCCCGACGGTTCAAAACGCTGCCAAAGCGCGCCTGCTGAGAGGATTAACACCATGGGTATAAGCGTTGTCATAACGGGTTTAGGCCCTGCCGGCTATTTGAATAGAGATGCTAGGTGGTGTGTCGGCCTGATGTAAGGCCATAACGGCTTTCCGAACGGCTTGTTCGGCAGCCGTCATACGTTGCCGCTGGCGTAACACGTCTAGCCAAGATTCTGACATATACACTTCGGAATATAAGTTATGGTCAGCGGAGTCATGGAAAAGTTGCCAAAAATAAGCCCCATTTTTTTGCCGATTGAGCCGCATGTTCTCCATTAAACGTAGGAACTCATCGGTCTTATCGTTAGGGATATGGTATTGGATGGTCACCATCACAGGGCCCTTATCAGCTGGGATGGCGTCTTCTGGAATAGTTATTGGCCATTGTGTTGTGGGGCTTAGGTCTACGGAGTCATTTGCGAGTGTAAAGCGCTTGCTTAAAGCCAGTGTCGAAAGCAAGCCAAGTGAAGCGATGGCCATTGAAAAACCACTGCTGTAGGTGTCAGATAGATAGCCCCATAATAGACTGCCAAAGGCCATGCTGCCACCAAACGTTAACATCACGAGAGATATGGTCCGTGCGCGGACCCAGTTAGGTACAGCAGTTTGAGCGGCTAACATAAATGAAGAGAAACAAAAGGTCCAAGCGATGCCCAGTGAAACCAAGGTAAAAGCCAGTGAGTATAAGTTGGGCCAGTATGCGAGCAGTAGCATGGGCAGTGATAATAATACCGTTGAAAGGCTAATTATTTGATCACGGGTTAACACGCGATGGCATTTGGCTAATAAAAAGGCGCCGAGCAAGGTGCCAATACCAATGACCGCCATCGAAACACCATAGCTTTGTGATTCCATGCCCATGTCCCTAATAATGACAACGGGCAGTAAGGCCCAAGAGACGCTGGCAAAAAAGAAAAAAGTAGCGCTTCGGATTAACACCACTTTAAGGGCTTGTGAATTTCGGGTATATCGAAGCCCTGTCTTAAACGCTCCCATAAAGCGTTCTACAGGTAATGCTGAAGGGTTATTAGCGCGGAGCGGTTTCCATTGATATAAGGCATAGATTAACACGCTAAAAGAAACGGCATTCAATACAAAAACAGCCGTAGTTCCAGACAGATAAATAACAAAACCGCCTATAGCAGGGCCAATGGCACGTGTCACATTGGTGCTTACTGTGTTTAAGGTGATGGCGTTGGGTAAGCATTCTCGTGGAGCAAAATCGGGCACACTGGAGGCCCAAGCGGGTCGCATAATGGCATTGCCAGTACCCAAAGCAAAGGTAAATAAAAGCAATGATAAGGGCGTAACCGCGTCGTAAAAAGCGAACACAGCAAGCCCTGCGGCCGTTAGAAATAATAAAGCATGAACCCATAGCAGCATACGCCGTTTATCAACCAGGTCGGCTAAGGTCCCTGAAGGGTAGGCCAAAAATAGAAACGGTAGCGTGATAGCAGTTTGAATTAAAGCGATGTAAAGATCTGATGTTGGCATCGTTGCCATTAACCAGGTGGTGCCAATCTCATTCATCCACGTACCGACATTCGAGATAGTCATGGCCACCCACATGACTCTAAAGAGGGGGGCGCTGAAAGGAGAAGTGGAGGTGTTTTGGCTCACTGTGTACGCTGTGATAATGAGGATAAGATGCCAGTTATTATAGCAAATCTGGGCTAAACACAGGTCAGTATTTATGCTACCTTGCTTAAGTGGGCCTCAAGGCGTATAGACATTAACAAGTTGGAGTGAAACATGCGTAGGTTTGATAATAAGACGGTCATTATAACAGGCGGCGCTGGTGGTATCGGTTTAGCAGCCGGTCGATTATTTGCGGATGAGGGGGCTAATGTTCTATTAGTGGATCTAAACGAAAAGGCCTTACAGACCGCGGTGGCGAGCATTGCTTGTGAGCGAGTCAGTTATCAAGTGGCCGATGTCACACAAGCAGACCAAGTTCAAGCGTATGTTTCCACCGCAGTTCAGCGCTACGGCGCAATTAATTGCTTCTTAAACAATGCCGGTATTGAGGGTGTTGTGGCACCGATTATAGACTCGCCGGTTGATATGTTTGACCAAGTGATGGCGGTGAATGTGAAAGGCGCATGGTTGGGGTTGAAATACGTAATTCCAGCGATGCTGAAAAATTCGGGTGGTAGTATCGTGATTACCTCATCGTTGGCGGGACTTAAAGGCACGCCGAATATTTCGCCTTATATCACCAGCAAACACGCAGTAATAGGCATGATGCGTAGCGTTTCACAAGAGTATGCCGCCCAAGGTATTCGCATTAACACCGTTAACCCCGCGCCGATAGAAACTAGAATGATGCGCTCACTAGAAACGGGGTTTGCCCCTGGAAACGAAGCGGCGGCAAAAGAACAATTAAATAAAATGATGCCAATGGGTCGTTATGGTCAACCAGAAGAAGTGGCTAAGATGATGGCTTTTTTGTGCAGTGATGACGCCTCGTATTGCACTGGAGGTGTTTACGGGGTCGATGGAGGCGCATCGGCGCTTTAAGCAATTTGAGACCTGCTTCACAGAAGCTATCTTGACTTAATCAATTGAATTCCTTATTATTTTTATAATCCTTTGACGCTCAATAGGTTATTGAAATGACCCCGATAAGTTTTTTTGCCAGCCAAGCTCAGCCGAGACCTTCGCTCGGTGCATCAGCTGCGCCGGCAGAAAAAGAGGTTAAAAATTTAGACCCGCAGAAAGCCTCAACTTCATCTAACAACCTACCCGTCGATAAAGCATTGGCCTTAAGCCAAACAGAGGTTTTGCAACTTAAAAAGCTACAGGCTATCGATAAACGCGTTCGCGCCCACGAGCAAGCGCATTTATCAGCAGCCGGGTCTATCGCCAAAGGCGGCGCGAGTTTTAAAACCACAACGGGTGCAGATGGTAAGCAATACGCCGTAGCCGGTGAAGTAAACATTGATACATCAAAAATACCTGCTGATCCACAAGCGACCATAATCAAAGCTCGCCAAATTAGACGAGCCGCGCAAGCCCCCGCCGCCCCATCGGCGCAAGACAGATTAGTAGCAACAGCAGCCTACGCAATGGAACAACAAGCCTTAGTTGAGCTACGGCAGCTAAAATCAGAACAGATACCACCAGCTAACGCGGAAGCTGAAACAGCTGGTAGAGAAGAACAATCATCTGCTAGTATTGATGAAGTCGCTTAAGTAGTAAACATGTTCAATACTTGAACCAGCACTATCTTAGCCATCACGCCTGATGGCACGAAAAATACCGATCATCGCGTAGCACAAGGCAGCAGCGCCAAATGCAAAAACAATATCACCCGGAACCCGCGCCCAGACCATCGCTTCCATAAATGGGCTGTGGATAAATTCTGCGGACCGAACAAACCAGTAGCCACTTACATTAGCGTTATAGGCTTGCCACAGGCCGGCAGGTAATAAGGCAAAAACAATCATCATCGCTAAGCCAATGTTTAGGCTCCAAAAGGCCCCTTGCATCCAGCAGTCATTCCATTCAAATTTTTCCGTCATACCTCGAAGGCAAAACAACATGAGCCCAATACCGAGCATGCCGTACACGCCAAACAACGCGCCATGACCGTGCGCAGCAGTTGTATTGAGCCCTTGCATGTAATAGAGCGCTAAGGGCGTGTTTATTAAAAATCCCAATAAACCAGCGCCAACTAAATTCCAAAACGACACCGCGGCAAAAAACTTAAGGGGCCAGCGGTAATAACTGACCCATATGGCTTGTTTTTCCAGTTTAGTGTGTTGGTAGGCTTCAAAACCTATAACAGCCAATGGTACGACTTCTAGGGCCGAAAACACGCCGCCGATAGCAATAACTGAAATAGGGGTTCCACTCCAATATAAGTGATGAAAGGTACCGAGTACGCCGCCGATTAAAAAGATGATAGTGGCGAACAGTACCGATACCGCGGCGGTTGTGCCACGGAGTAGTCCCATTTTTACAAATAATACGGCGATGATGGATGTGGCGAATACTTCAAATACACCTTCAACCCAGAGGTGAACAACCCACCAGCGCCAATACTCCATAATGCTGATATGGGTATGTTCGCCCCAAACAAGCCCGGCACCATAGAGTAAGCCGATGGCAACGGAAGCAAGTAGTAAAAGAACGATTAGTGATCGATTTTCTCTTTCACGCAGAGCGGGTAATAAAGCGCGAAACATGAGGCCTAGCCAGAGTAGTAAGCCGATGAATAAGAATATTTGCCAGAACCTGCCTAAATCAACGTACTCATAGCCTTGGTGGCCAAACCAAAAGTTTAACGTCAAATTAGCGAAAAATTGATTGATACCTAGCCATTCGCCTGCAAAGGAACCCACCACGATAATGAGTAGACACACATATAAAAAATTAACGCCGATATGTTGATATTTGGGTTCATGATTAGAAATGAGCGGTGCGACATACAGCCCAGTGGCAAGCCAAGCCGTAGCAATCCAAAAAACAGCCAGCTGGGTATGCCAGGTTCGGCTAACACTATAGGGTAGGTAGTCAGCCAGTGGAATACCATAAAGCTCTTGCCCTTCTACTGCATAATGCGCGGTTATAACACCAAGGATAATTTGCAGTGCAAACAAGGCAAGAACGGTCCAAAAGTATTTGGCGGTGGCGCGCATGGATGCCGTTTGGGTTTTATGCGCCAATAGGTTGCTTTCAGCCACACCACCTTCGGGGACTAAGTCGTTACGCCAAATATCGTATTGTTGGGCATAAAACCACACCAAAGCGGCGGTTGCACCGATCAATAAAATGACGCTGAGTAAGGTCCATATTAACAAGCTGGGTGGCGGCGTGTTACCTACCAATGGATCATAAGGCCAATTGCTGGTATAAGAAATAGTATCATTAGGGCGTTCGGTAACGGCACTCCAACTGGTCCAAAAAATAAAAGCGGTAAGGGCATGTAGGTCGGCATCATTGATAGTAACGGATTGAGAAAATGCATATTGCTCACGCAATAATTTTGATGCATTTGTATCGCGAACTTGAAAAACATTGCCATAGTGTTCAGCGACTTTTTTGACAGCGGCAGCACGCTGCTCATTGATTGTTAAAACCCCCGTGTCTGGGCCCCATGTATTTGGCCGAATGTCTAAACGTAGTTGTGTTTTAAGCAGTTCTTGTTCGGGGGTATTTAGTGATTCGTAACTTTGTCCATAGTGCTGTACCGCGCTTAGTTGTAGCATGGCAACGGCTTCTCTATGTAGCCAATCGGCGCTCCAGTCGGGTGCTAAATAACTGCCGTGCCCCCAGATCGTTCCTTTCTGCATGCCACCGAGTGATTGCCAAACGTTTTGACCACGTTGAATATCCTGTAGAGAATAAACCCTGTCACCTGTAGAGCTTACAACTTGCTCTGGCATCGGGGGTACTTGTTGATAAATTTCGCGACCAAAAAATAGCAGCACTGCAAAACTAATGAGGGTTGATGTGGCTAAAATTTTCCACAAAAAAGATGTTTTAAAAACAGTTTGGTAACTCTTCATGAGTAGGTCTCGAGAAAAAATATCTTAGACAGGATAAAGGAAGTTTAGATAAGCGTTCTGACCTGTATCAAGTTGACGGGCATTAGTTTTTATTTGTTAAGAAAAAAGCCTAGGCCCTAAATCAACATCTCAATTCACCAGCAAAAACCAGCAAACTGTTGTGATGATGAGGGTGCCTATAATATTCAACACGGCACCTTCTTTGGCCATTTGCAGGGTGCTTATGCGGCCGCTACTGAAAACGACGGTATTGGGTGCAGTGGCTACAGGTAACATAAAGGCACAGCTAGCGCTGAGCGTGGCGGGGATCATCAGTAAAAGGGGGTCAATATCGGCATTGAGGGCGGTGGCAGCGAGGATGGGCATCAGCATGGCCGTGGTAGCGGTATTGCTGGTGGCTTCAGTCATAAAGGTGACACATAGTGCGATAATGGCCATCATCGCGATGATGCCTAATGTGGTGACGGCAGATAGTTGTGAGCCTAATTGGTCGCTAAGGCCAGAAACGATAAAGGCTTTAGCAAGGCAGATGCCGCCACTAAATAGCAATAAAATCCCCCAAGGAATTTTTTGCGCGGTTTTCCAGTCGAGTAATTTTTTTTGCTGGCCGTTGGGGATAATAAATAAGGCCACAACGGCCAATAAGGCAACCGAGGCATCGTTAGCTTGGGGTAGGCTCAGCCATGTGCTCCAGCCACCAAACGGTTCTTGGCGGCTAATCCATAGTGCAGCGGTAGTGGCAAACACGAGGGTCACGCGAATTTCGTGTGGACTCCATTGACCCACGTTGGGTAGGTGTAAATGCCCAGTATTGTTAAGTTTTCGGGTTAGCCAAAGCCAGATGATAGGAATAAAGATCAGCACTACTGGCAAGGCCCAAGACATCCATTGGACAAAGCCAATTTGAATGCCAGTATTTTCCTCATACACTTGCATAAATATCAAATTCGGCGGCGTGCCGATCGGTGTGCTCAAACCACCAACGCTAGCGGCATAGGCTAAGCCAAGTAAAAGCGGCAGAGCGAGTTTTTTATCATCGCTGCTTTCAATAACGGCCAGTGCAACCGGTAATAGCATCAAGGTGGCAGCAGTATTGGAAATCCACATACTCAGCGAAGCCGCGGCCACCATAAAGCCTAAAACCAGACGTTTGGGATTGTCGTTACCGAACCAATGCACCATGGTCAATGCCAAGCGGCGGTGGGCGCCACAGTGTGAAATGGCGGTAGATAACAAAAAGCCGCCTAATAACAATAAGATAAGTTTATTACCGTAAGCGGTGGCGACTTGGTCGGCGCTTAATACACCGGTCAATGGGAAAATAGCGATGGGTAATAAGGAGGTGACGGGAATAGGAACCGGCTCAAATATCCACCAGCTAATGCACCAAATAGCGACGGCAGCCGTTATGCAGATAGATGAATCTAAACCATTGTTTTTGCTAATAAAAAATACCAACAAGGCTAGCGCTGGGCCGATAAGGACGTTGAGCTTTTTCAATAGTCGCATACGCAGGGTTACTATGAGTTGGCTTTATATGATTTTTTTATGGGTTTATAGCCCTGTGAGGTATGTTTGGTGACGAATTTTCTGGCGTGTGTTTTTACCCCGCGCTTGCCGGCATTAGGCGAGTTTGGAATCAGGCAGTTGGGCCCATCTCCAATCAAATTCTTTTTCCCCATTTTTAGCAGTAAGTCTTTAATGATTTTCCAGTTTTTTGGGTCGTGGTAGCGCAGCAAGGCCTTGTGCAACTGACGTTGCTGTAGGCTTTTAACGGTGTTGATCTTTTCGCTTTTATAACTGAGACCTTTAAGCGGGTTGCGGCCCGTATGGTACATGGTGGTGGCCGTCGCCATCGGCGATGGGTAAAAGGTTTGTACTTGGTCGGCCTGAAAGTTATTGCGCTTTAGCCATGACGCGAGATTGACCATGTCTTCGTCTTCTGTGCCGGGGTGGGCAGCAATAAAATAGGGGATAAGGTACTGCTTTTTACCGGCTTTTTTGGTGAACTTTTCGAACATGACTTTAAAACGATCGTAGCTACCAATGCCGGGTTTCATCATTTTAGATAAAGGGGCTTGTTCGGTATGCTCGGGGGCGATTTTTAAATAACCGCCGACGTGGTGGGTAACTAATTCTTCTACGTATTCGGGTGATTCAACCGCTAAGTCGTAACGTAGTCCGGAAGCGATTAAGATACGTTTGACACCCTTAATTTCACGCGCTTTTCTATACAGCTTAATTAGTGGGTCGTGGTCGGTATTGAGGTTGTCGCAAATACCAGGGTACACACAGGATGGTAGGCGGCAGGCGGCTTCAATTTTTGGGTCTTTACAAGCCAAGCGGTACATATTGGCAGTAGGGCCGCCAAGATCGGAAATTGTGCCGGTAAAACCTGGTGTTTTGTCGCGAATGTCTTCTATCTCGTCTAAAATAGATTGTTCGGAACGATTTTGAATAATTCTACCTTCGTGCTCGGTGATCGAACAAAAAGTGCAACCACCAAAACAACCACGCATGATATTGATTGAAAAGCGGATCATTTCATATGCGGGAATACGTTTACCCTCATATTTTGGGTGTGGCACGCGTTGATAGGGTAAGCCAAAGACCTCATCCATTTCTTCAGTGGATAAGGGGATAGGGGGCGGGTTTAGCCAAACGTCTTTACCGTCGTTATTTTGTACGAGCGCGCGAGCATTACCCGGGTTAGTTTCTAAATGCAGCACCCGCGAAGCGTGTGCGTAAAGCACAGGGTCGGTGCTGGTTTTCTTGTATGACGGTAAGCGGATAACCGTTGTTGCGCGGTCAGTTTTGCTGTGTTTAGGCAAAAACTTTAGGCTGACGACTTGGCTTCCATCGGCAGTTTTATTGCTAATTTCACACTTGCCGCCGCTTGCCGCAGCGCGTTCTTCATCTGTTTGATATGGGTTTTGATGGGGATCAATAGTACCTGGCCTATCAACACGGGTCGAATCAATCAGTGTCCAGCCATCGGGCAGACTATTTCGAATAAAGGCGGTACCACGAATATCAGTGATATTACTAATGGGTTCATTGATAGATAAGCGGTGTGCTAGCTCGGTAATGGCACGTTCGGCGTTACCGTACAATAAAATATCGGCTTGAGAATCGACCAAGATTGATCGTCTTACCTGATTATCCCAATAATCGTAGTGGGCAATTCGGCGTAAGCTGGCTTCAATGCTACCGATGACGATGGGGGTCTCAGGAAAAGCTTCTTTACAACGTTGGGTGTATACAATAACTGCCCGGTCGGGTCGGTGCCCTGCTTTGTCATCGGGTGAATAGGCGTCGTCAGAACGCGCGCGCTTATCCGCCGTGTAACGGTTGATCATTGAATCCATATTGCCAGCAGCAATGCCGAAAAATAAGTTCGGTTGGCCTAAACATGAAAAGTCATCTGCACTTTGCCAGTTAGGCTGGTCAATAATGCCGACGCGAAAGCCTTGTTTCTCAAGCAAGCGGCCAATAACGGCCATACCAAAACTTGGGTGATCGACATACGCGTCCCCGGTCACGATGATGATGTCGCAACTGTCCCAGCCCAAGGCATCCATTTCCTTGCGCGTGGTGGGTAGAAAAGGCGAAGTACCATAGCATTCCGCCCAATACTTAGGGTATGAGGATAAGGGCTCGGCTGTGGGCATCATTGGATGATTCCTTGGTTTTTAAGCAGCGCCCTAAGTTTTTCGACGCGGCGTCGATTAACGCCAAAATCGTAATAACCGTTTCTTGACGCTGAGCGTACGTGAATAAGGCGCTTTTCGGTGAGCAGCAATAGGTCTAAGTCATCGACAAAACCAAACACCCGGCTGGTTATCTCTGCGTGAATGCGATGCTGGTCATGCATAACGCTAACATGGGTATCTAAGGTTGTTAACAAGTCGGCGATTTTTTTCATCTTAATGTCTTTGGCTAAGATAAAGGGTTCAATAGCGTGCTGGTCAGTCGTCGTGCTTAGAACACAATTAGGCTTATCAGGACAGGGCTTTAAGTCCCCATTAGTTGCAAAACCAAGTGTGCTTATTAGCATAATAGCCATTAGGATACTCCTTTTCATTAGGCGCTCTCGTTTTCCTTTGTAGGCACGAACTTTTTAGCCATTATTAAGCCTATTTCAAATAATAACCACATGGGCAGGGCTAATAAGGTTTGTGAGATGACGTCAGGCGGGGTCAATAGCATGCCAACAACAAACGTACCGACAATAATGTAGGGTCGTTTGTCGGCTAGTTTTTGTGGTGTGGATACACCTGTTTTCACGAGCAAAAAAGTAGCGATAGGGATTTGGAAAGCAACGCCAAAGGCGAAAAAAAGTGTCAGTACAAAGTCTAAGTATTTGCTGATGTCGGTCATTACCGCAACGCCTTTTGGTGCGGTGGCGGTCAGGAATTGAAAAATGAGTGGCATCACGATGAAATAGGCGAACAGCATGCCAGAATAAAACAAGCCAGTGCCAGCAGCAACTAAGGGCAGGGCGATTTTTTTTTCGTGCTGGTATAAGCCGGGTGCAATAAATAGCCATATCTGGTAAAAAATCCAAGGGATACTGATAAATACCGACAGCATTAAGGTTAGCTTGAGAGGCGTTAAAAAGGGTGAAATAACCTCAATCGCAACCATGCTGGTTCCTTCTGGCATGTGTACTAACAGAGGTTGTGCGAGTAGTGAGTATATGTCGTTTGCGAACGGTGCCAGTGGTAGAAAAATGGCGAGCATGCCCAGCAGCGCGTGTATTAAGCGGGTGCGTAATTCAATCAGATGAGAAACAAAGCTGCTCTCAGTGTCGTTGGTGTTGGGTTCAGACATTTAACAAGCCCCCATGTATGGGCTTAATGGTCGAAGTAGACTATTTTTTAGCGTCGTTTTCGTTGGACGCGTCTTTTACAGACTTTTGATCGTCAGGCTCTTTTTTTGCTTCGCCGTCTTTCATTGCGCCTTTAAAGCCTTTAATGGCACCACCAAGGTCGCCACCGAGGTTACGTAAGCGCTTAGTGCCAAACAGTAATAATACGATAACGAGAATAATAATTAATTGCCAAATACCAATGCCACCCATAAGAACTCCTGACTATAATTGTGTGAGTAAGCGCATTCTACTTGTTTCTACTGGCTTTTTCATCTAATCCGGAAAGCCCAAAGCGACGCTCAAGTTCTTGTAAAACGTCGGTGGAACTAAGTCCTTGTTGGGACAATAAGACCAGGGTATGAAACCATAGGTCGGCGGTTTCATAAATAACCTGACTTTTATCCCCCGACTTTGCCGCAATGACTGTTTCGGTGGCCTCTTCGCCAATTTTTTTAAGAATGGTATCTAGACCTTTGCTGTATAGGCTGGCCACGTATGAAGATTCGGGATCTTGCTGTTTACGTTGCTGCAAAACGTCTTCGAGTTGTTTTAGTATGTCGCTCATTTTGTGTAGATATTCTTTGGGTCTTTTATAACGGGTTCATTTGTTTGCCATTCGCCGTCAGTCAGTGAGCGATAAAAACAACGTTCGCGTCCTGTATGACAGGCAATACCGCCTTTTTGTTCAACCGAGAGTAGAATAACATCTTCATCGCAGTCTAAACGAATATCAATAACCTTTTGTTGATGACCGGATTCCTCACCTTTGTGCCAGAGTTTCTTTCGTGAACGTGACCAGTAGACGGCATGTTTATGTTCGGCGGTCAATTGCAATGCCTCTTTGTTCATCCAAGCAACCATTAGGATTTTACCGCTAGCGTGGTCTTGTGCAATGGCGGGCACTAAACCGTCAGCATTCCAGCGAACTTGGTCCAGCCAGTTGTTCACAAGCGCACCTCTATACCGTGGTTTTGCATGTGCTGTTTTGCTTCACCGATGGTGAACTCTGCAAAGTGGAAAATACTCGCAGCTAATACCGCATCGGCTTTTCCTTTGGTGACGCCTTCGACTAAGTGATCGAGTGTGCCTACACCACCAGACGCAATAACAGGAACCTCTACGGCTTCGCTAATGACGCGCGTGAGCTCTAGGTCAAACCCAATTTTGGTACCATCGCGGTCCATGCTGGTGAGTAAAATTTCACCTGCGCCGTAGGCAACCATTTTTTTTGCCCACTCGATAGCATCTAGGCCGGTTTCTTTACGCCCGCCATGGGTAAATATTTCCCAGCGTTTAGGCTCACCTTCTGCACTAACGCATTTTGCATCTATGGCCACGACGATACATTGCGAGCCAAACCGTTCAGCGGCTTGCTTAACAAAATCGGGGTTGACTATAGCCGCGGTGTTAATGCCAACTTTATCGGCACCTGCTTTTAACATGCGGCTAACATCCTCTAACGTGCGAATACCTCCGCCAACCGTAAGAGGAATAAAAACTTCGCCAGCAACCTGTTCCACGAGGTGAACCATTGTTTCTCGGTCATCGGAGCTAGCAGTAATGTCTAGAAAGGTGATTTCATCCGCGCCTTCTTTATCATAGCGACGGGCTATTTCAACAGGGTCGCCTGCGTCTCTAATATCAACAAATTGGACGCCTTTGACAACGCGTCCGTTATCGACATCTAAACAGGGAATAATGCGCTTGGCTAAGCCCATATTATGCGAATGACTCCGCCAATTTTTCGCCTTCGGCAAAGTCTAGGGTGCCTTCATAAATTGCACGGCCGGTGATAGCGCCCATAATGCCTTCGTCCGCTACTGCGCCGAGCGCTCTAATATCGTCTAGAGAAGTGATGCCACCAGACGCAATCACGGGGATGCGAATGGCACTGGCCAATTTGGCTGTCTCTTCAACGTTGACACCTGACATCATGCCGTCTCGCCCTATGTCGGTATAAATAATAGAATCTACGCCGTCGTCCTCAAAGTGTTGGGCTAGGTCAATGATGTCGTGTTTAGATAATTTAGACCAACCGTCGATAGCGACTTTACCGTTCTTGGCATCGAGCCCAACGATGATATGGCCAGGAAACTCAATACACACGTCACGGACAAAATGAGGCGCGTTGACGGCCTTAGTGCCAATAATAACGTATTGAACACCGGCATTCAGGTAAGCTTGAATGGTGTCTTCATCACGAATGCCGCCGCCGACTTGGATTATTAAATCGGGATGGGCTTCAGCAATATCGTGAATAACCTGTGCGTTTATCGGTTTTCCAGCGAAGGCACCGTCTAGATCAACAATGTGTAAACGCTTCGCGCCCTCGTTAACCCAGCGGCTTGCGACCTCTACAGGGTTTTCTGAGAAAATAGTTTCGTCAGCCATGCGGCCTTGACGTAGTCTGACGCATTTGCCGTCTTTAAGATCAATTGCAGGTATAAGAATCATAAGGGTAAGCTTCCAATAGTTTAGGACCGTCCGTCCCAGTTAAGAAAATTTGTTAATAATTGTAATCCAGCATGCTGGCTTTTTTCAGGGTGAAACTGTACAGCGACTATATTCTTGAATTGTAGGGCGCAAGGGAATTCTGAAGGGTACTTACTGATAGCTGTAGCAATACCCTTCCCCACATTGTCAGCAAAGTAGCTATGAACAAAATAAAATCGCTCATTATTATCTATATTATTAAATAATGGGCTTTGTTTGCATTTTATTACTTCATTCCACCCCATGTGTGGGATTTTTAATTTATTATTTTGAGAATCTTTCAGCCCTTTTGGGAATCTAACTACATTGCCAGGTAATATACCTAGGCAGTCGATACCGTCATTTTCTTCGCTGTGTTGTAGTAAGGCCTGCATGCCGATACAAATGCCCAATAAGGGCTTGTCTTTAGCGACTTGTTTGATGGTATCGTCTAAGCCAGTACTGCGTAAAGCATTCATGCAGTCCCGTATGGCGCCTACACCGGGGAAGACAACTCGGTCAGCAGATAAAATGGTGTCTTTGTCAGCACTGACGATAACGTCAGAGTCTGCTGAGGCGGTCTTTAAGGCTTTTGCGATGGAATGTAAGTTCCCCATTCCATAATCGATAACGGCAACGGTGGCCATAACTAAGTACTCTTAAGGTGGTTATAAACAACCTTTGGTTGAAGGCATAATGCCAGTCATACGTTCATCGCGTTCTAGCGCAAAGCGCAGTGCGCGTCCAAATGCTTTGAAAATAGTTTCTGCTACATGGTGAGCATTGACGCCCTTTAAATTATCAATATGCAGCGTTATATTGGCGTGATTAACAAAGCCTTGGAAAAACTCCCTAAATAAGTCAGCGTCGAAGCTACCAATTGTAGCGCGAGGGAAGTCTACGTTATAAATCAAACCTGGGCGACCAGAAAAATCAATCACAACACGAGATAAAGCCTCGTCTAATGGTACGTAGGCGTGTCCATAGCGATAAATGCCTTTACGGTCTCCCAAAGCATCAGATACGGCTTTGCCCAGTGTGATGCCTAAGTCTTCGACGGTGTGGTGAGCATCGATGTGAAGATCGCCTTTGGCGTTTATCTCCATGTCAATCATGCCATGACGTGCAATTTGATCGAGCATGTGTTCTAGGAAAGGGATACCTGTTGTAAAGCTTGTTTTACCCGTGCCGTCTAAATTCAGGCTGACTGATATTTGGGTTTCTAAGGTATCGCGATTAACGGTTGCCGTTCGGTTATTCATTGGTATTCAGTGTTATTGCTAGTAAGTTTGCATTTTCCCAGTAACAGATGGTGATAGCAAGTTAAGTTTGCGTGCTAGCCACCGACGATGGGTGGCCACAACGCAAGTACATCGCCATCTTGCAGCAATTTTGTATCGCGTTGGGTTTTATCAACATAGGTGCCATTAAGAATAGCTAAGTGGATGTTTTTATTTGCTAACTCGGCACGCTCGATAATGCTATTGATCGTATCGTGATCGTGTAGTGGGTATGAGCGTATTTCGCCGCCAATATTTTCAGCTGATGTTTTAGCAAGAGCGGCAAATAATTTTACAGTAATTTCTGGCATCGAATTTCAAAAGAACGAGGCGCTATTGCGCCTCGTTTATAGGGTTATTTAAGAAAGGCTTAAACGTTGTTTGGTATCGTCTTTTAAGGTGCCATCTTGGTTCCAGCCACGGATGTCGTAATATTCGGGTAACATTTTGTCGAGTTCACAAACGTGTCCTTTGGCCGGACCTTCTTTAACAGGCTCGGTCAATAAGCGTGGCGGTAATGTGTCGTCGGCAGACGTAAACCCAAGGCTGTTATTGTATTCGCGTTCTAAGTTCCAAACCCGTTCACCGAGAAGCATTAAGCGTTCTGCAGTCCAGTCGCCTTCACAGGCGGCATCAATTTGTTCAGCAACTTCTTCAATCCCCTGGGCGAATGATGAGAAGGTACAGATGCCTGCAGAGTCAAATACACTGGTGGTGTCTTGGAAAGCCATTAATAATTCGGCTTTGCCTTCGGTAGCTAATGGATCTGTTTTAAATGGTACGCCTGCGGTTTCTGAGCCGTTGGTGTAGCCACGTACATGACATGCGCCGCGATTAGAGGTGGCATAGCCTAAGCCCATGCCTTTAACCGCACGGGCATCGTAAGCAGGAAACTCTTGTCCTTTAACTACGATGGCTAAATCAGGGCGACCATATTTTGTGCAAAAGCGTAAAGAGCCTTCAGCCAGTTCGATACCGAAACCTTCGTGCTTGGCGAGTAGCTCAATACACTCTACCATCGCTTCGGCATTACCAAATCGCAAGTCAATTCCACCGGTGTTTTCTTTGGTTAAAAGGCCTAGTTCGAATAATTCCATGGCGGCAGCAATAGTGGCGCCTGCAGTAATGGGGTCCATGGCTTGTTCGTTACAAACAAAATTAGCATAGGTGACGGCATCCAAGTCATCAACTCCGGTATCAACACCTAGTGCCCAAGCTGCCTCGTATTCATTGCCGCCTGAATTGCCTTTGAAATGCTTGTGGATATCGTCCCTATTTTTGATGCTGAAATGTTCTGGGTCAATAGTTGAGATTCGCCCGCAAGAAATGGTACAGGCAAAACAACCTGCGTTACGGGTTAAATTAGGCTTACCATCGCTTTTCCTAGGAACTGCCATCGCTTCACTTGATAGCTTAGGCGCGTTTGCAAAAGTACTGTCTTGCCAGTTTCTAGCCGGTAATGCACCAACTTCGTTCATGTGATTCATCATGACGTTAGTACCAAGAGCGCTTAACCCTTGAACCATTTCATTATTGGCGATGATGTCTTTAGCTTTTTGAGTCGCCACAAAAAATCGTTTAGGATCTTTGATATTTCCGACACCTTTAGTGCCACGGAGAGTCACGGCCTTCACGTTTTTTGAGCCCATAACAGTGCCAACACCAGATCGCCCTGCGGCCCGATGCAAATCATTAACAATAGCAGAGTAGAGGTTGCCCCGTTCGCCAGGGATGCCAATGGCAGCAATTCGAAGTTGGGGGTCTTGGTGTTTATGGTGTAGCCACTCATCAGCTTCCCAAACTGATTTACCCCAAATTTCATCGGCGGGAAGGATCTTGCATTCGTCGTCGACGATGCTGATATAGACGGGCGAGCTGGCTTTGCCTTCAAGGATAATCATGTCCCAACCGGCACATTTCATTTCGTTGCCAAAAAAACCGCCTGAGTTTGAGCAAGCTAAAGCTTTGGTTAATGGGCTGATCGTAACGCAAGAATAACGGCCGCCGGTTGAAGCCATGGTACCAGTTAAAGGGCCTGTTACCATGTACAAGGTGTTTTCTGGCGCTAAAGGATCGGTCTTAGGGTCGACTTCTTCAGATAAGTATTTAGTTGCTAGGCCGCGTTGCCCAAGGTATAGCTTCGCCCACTCCATATTTAGAGGCTCAGGGGTTGCTGTGCGGTCAGTTAGATTTATACGTAAAATTTTTCCTGTCCAACTCATGATCGAATCCTCTTAAAAAATAGTGTGATTGGTTTGTCATAATAATAGTGATGTACAAAAAAGACAATAGCTTTATAGGGCTGAGCAAGTGTTGCCTGCTGTAAGCAAATGCTTACAGTAAATGAAAGCATCGACGATGTTGTAATGACGAGAGAGTGCCTATACTTTTACTGTCGCCAAAATAGTCAAGAAGGATCTTGATAGACAAGGATTGTATTTAACAAGGATTGTACTTAAATATAAGGAGATGCTAGGGACAGCATCATCAATAGGGATATTGAATAGGGAATACATATTAGCCAGCCAAGCTAGGCGACCATTGAACCGACGGAGCTCGCTCCGTCGGTTTTTTTTATGTTTATTTGCTGATTAAGATTTAGGGCCGCGAGATTGTCTTTTACGCTCATTTTCAGTTAATAGTTTCTTTCTTAAGCGAATGTGGTTAGGCGTTACTTCAACTAACTCGTCTTCTTCGATAAATTCAAGCGCCTGCTCCAGTGTCATCACGATATGTGGTGATAGCGTAAGCGCTTCATCGGTGCCAGAGGCGCGAACGTTGGTCAGTTGCTTGCCTTTAGTTGGGTTAACCACCAAATCATTGCCACGAGAATGAATGCCAACGATCTGCCCTTCGTAGACTTCTTCGGCATGGCCTAGGAACAACCTGCCTCGTTCTTGCAGGTTAAAGAGGCCAAAGGCGAGTGTTTTTCCTTTAACCATGGAAACCAATACGCCGTTTTGACGGGAGGTGATTTCGCCGACCTTTACTTCGCCGTAGTGATCAAAAATACTGGTCATGATCCCAGAGCCAGACGTTAAGGTTAAAAAGTGTCCGCGAAAACCAATCAAGCCGCGCGAAGGGGTAATAAATTCTAAACGAATACGGCCTTTGCCATCCGGTTCCATATTGGTCAGTTCGGCTTTTCGTAAACCCATTTCTTCCATAATAGAGCCTTGGTGCTGCTCTTCGATGTCGATCACTACTTGCTCGAACGGTTCTTGTTTTTTGCCGTCTATTTCTTTTTGAATAACTTCAGGGCGAGCGACACCTAACTCAAAACCTTCACGACGCATAGTTTCAATCAGTACCGAGAGGTGAAGCTCACCCCGACCGGATACGATAAACTTGTCTGGCGACTCGCCTGGTTGAACACGTAGTGCGACATTATGGATAAGCTCTTGGTCTAAACGGTCTTTAATATTACGCGAGGTGACATACTTGCCATCTTGGCCTGCAAAAGGCGAGTTATTAACAGAAAAGGTCATGCTAACGGTGGGCTCGTCTACGGATAAAGCAGGCAGTGCCTCGACGTGGTCGGGGTGGCATAAGGTATCTGAAATACCCAAGCCATCGATACCATTAATGCAGACGATATCGCCGGCGAATGCCTCTTCAACGTCAATTCTGTCGAGGCCTAAGTGTCCTTTTACGTTTAGTACTTTGCCTTTGCGTTGCTTATTATCGCGATCAACAATAGTTACCGTTTGACCAGGTTTTAAGCTGCCTCGAGTGATACGACCTACACCGATTACACCAACATAACTATCGTAGGCGAGAGATGAAATTTGCATTTGAAATGGGCCATTAACATCTACTTCAGGTGCCGGTACGGACTTTTCAATAATCTCGAATAAGGGTGTCATATCATCGGCTAGCTGGTCAGCTTCTGGGCCGGCAACGCCATTAATCGCTGATGCGTAAATAACCGGGAAGTCAAGCTGTTCATCGGTTGCGCCGAGTTTATCGAACAGATCAAATACTTGGTCAACAACCCAATCTGGGCGTGAGCCTGGACGATCAACCTTATTGATTACAACAATCGGCTTAAGGCCTTGTTCAAAGGCTTTTGATGTTACGAAGCGCGTTTGCGGCATCGGCCCATCAACGGCGTCCACGAGCAATAATACGCAATCAACCATCGATAGGACGCGTTCAACCTCGCCGCCAAAATCGGCATGGCCCGGGGTGTCGACGATATTGATATGTAAGCCATTCCATTCGATGGCGGTATTTTTTGCCAGAATGGTGATGCCGCGTTCTTTTTCTTGGTCGTTCGAGTCCATGATGCGTTCGGTACCCTGACTTTTGCGATCAAGCGTGCCTGATTGCTCAAGCAATTTATCAACAAGGGTGGTTTTGCCGTGGTCAACGTGGGCAATAATGGCAATGTTACGAAGATTTTGTTTCACAGGTGTGTATTCCTATTGGTTTAAGGGTGGCGTTAGCCAAAAATATCAGTGTGGGTAAGGTTTAGCTTTGCTCCCAGGGTAGACCATGAAAACGCCAGCCGCCTATATTACCACGGTGGTGATTGTCGTCTTTATCGCCTTCAAAACCTTCATCCATATTGTATAAAGACTGGTAACCGGCTTCTGCCAGTAACTTTGCGGCGGCCATAGAGCGCGCGCCACTGCGACACATTAAAATGATGGGTGTTGATTTGTCGGTTATATGGTCGGCTATTTTTTCAATAAAATCAGGGAAAGTCAGCCATTCAGGCGGTCTTTTAAGGGGAACATGTATAGCGCCTATTGGGTGACCAATAAACGAGTACTCAATGCTCGTACGCGTATCAATAAGCCGAGCGTTTGGATCACCTTGAAGAATCTCATGTGCCTGAGTCGGCGAGATGCTTTTTATAGTAGACATAACCATTCCAAAATTGTGTTAGCTGAGTATTATACAACGATTATTATTGACTAGGTTGAAATGAGCGTTATGGTTTTTGTGCGACCAGCATGGCCTCATTTCTAAGTCCGAGTTGGCTATTGCCAATATTGTCGTCTTCTCGATAAAAGACAGTGACTAATTCTGCAAACAGAGTTAGCAGCTCGTTCCGTCGTAATAAAAAATCAGGGTTGCTCGGCCCGTTAGAATGCGACTTGGCTACAGTAAATGTTTGGTAAAAAATAAGACCCTGAGGTTTTAAAGCGTTGATCAGCTTGGGAATTAATTGTCGGTCTAAAAAGCGTGATACGACGATGACGTCATAGTGGTTTTGTAAGAATTGAGCTTCAGATATATCGACAAGCTTGGGGTTAATTTGAGTTAACTGACAGGCTTTTTTCTTAACCTGCTCAATCGCGACACTGGAAATATCCCAGGCATCAACACATAGCCCATACTGGGCTAACAAGAAAGCATTAGCGGCAAGGCCGCAAGCGAGATCAAGTGCTAAACCTGATGTTGGCAAAAGGTAGGTATGCTGAGATAAAACACTAGCGGGTTCAGTGTTATTGCCTTCTCGTTGGCGATAAATGGCGTCCCATTTTTGGCTTAAGCTATTCATTTAGTCACGCCAAAACATGGGCGTAAATAAAATAAGCAAGGTGAATATTTCTAACCGGCCTAGCAACATGGCAAAGCAGGAAATCCATTTGCCGGCATCTGAGAGGCTGGCAAAATTACTGCTGACGCCACCCAAACCGGGGCCGAGGTTATTAATCGTTGCAGCGACGGCAGAAAAGGCGCTCACTTGATCTAGGCCGGTTGCCATCATCAGCATCATGAGTACGCCAAAAGACAATATATAAGCGGCAAAAAACCCCCATACTGCTTGAAGTACAGGGCGTGCGACCACGTGGCGGTCTAATTTTACCGGCATATTCGCATGCGGGTGTATCAGGTGGGTGGCTTCTTTGCTTAACTGTTTAAACATGATAAGCACCCGGATAACCTTCATACCACCAGCAGTAGACCCAGCGCAGCCGCCGTAAAAACTAACAAAAATTAATAAAACAGGGATGAAGGATGGCCACAGAGGGTAATTAGCAGTCGTGAAGCCGGCGGTGGTTGCAAAGGAAACGACTTGGAATAAGGTGTGTTCGATAGATGCGCTGATGCTGCCATAAGAGCTGTAAGCAAGTAATACGATAAGTACAAGCACTGCGTGTGATGTGAGAGTGAAAACGTAAGCTTTGAACTCACTGCTGCCAGTGTATAACTTGGGATTAAGTGAGTGGGCGGCTTTAAAGTGTAACGCAAAGTTGATGCCTGCAATAAACATAAAGCTTATGCAGATATAATTTAAAGCAGAGCTGTCAAAGAAAGCAAAATTCGCATCGTGGGTTGAGAAGCCACCAATAGATACGGTGCTAAAACTGTGGCTGATGGCGTCAAAAAAGGTCATGCCACCTGCCCAATAGGCGAGCGTACAGGCAATGGTCAATCCAAGATATATTTCCCATAACGCTTTTGCTGTGGCAGTAATGCGGGGGGTTAACTTAGCATCTTTAACTGGGCCAGGCGCTTCAGCTTTGTATAATTGCATGCCGCCGATACCTAACATGGGAAGGATGGCGACGGCGAGAACGATAATGCCCATACCGCCAAGCCATTGTAATTGCTGGCGGTAAAAAAGGATGGATTTGGGTAAAGAGTCAAGCCCAGTCATCACCGTTGCGCCGGTGGTGGTTAAGCCTGAAATAGACTCAAAAATGGCGTCGGTCAGTGAGAGTGAGTGTATTGATGTGACGTAAAAGGGGATCGAGCCAGATAGACCAAGGCCTGTCTCTTATACACATCTGACGCTGCCGACGACTCCTTACGTGTAG
>OJHO01000293.1_pt1 | contig 22675 bp, 22 predicted proteins | sample 1595311 | NCBI WGS metagenome assembly OJHO01 (sample SAMN05416879, study PRJEB24817) | seawater metagenome | isolation source: Sea water | place: Canada:Atlantic | collected 2013-11 | reverse complement strand
CTGCTTCATAAACAAAATGCAATGTCGCATTGGGATATTTAGATTGATATTGCCTAGCAAGTTTAGTGATTGCGGCTTTAGTTGTTTTAATTTTTCCTTGATGAACAGTTTTTGCGCCACGTTGGTCTTCAATATGTGCCACTTCAGTCGATACTTTATGGGTATCTAATCCAATAAAAACTATGTTATCTTTACTCATGCTAGCCTCCAGTTTTAGTTGTTTAACACACTAATTATGGCTCTGGTTTTACTAACCCACGAATTTGGAGGCTAGCACCTCGTGGGGAGTCATTATGTCTAATGTGTTGTGTCGCTGTCGAACCATTTTCACCCATTTCAACTAAAATAGTAGGGATTTTTTCTGCTACTCCTTGTCTGTTGAGCGAACGCTTTGTATCGATTTGTTGTTGGGTATTCATCTTGTATCTTACAATGTTTGGAAAATTAAACCCTTTTGCTACAGATAAAGCTAAAGGAAGCTGCGATTAAGGTTTTTGCGATCATAGGGGTTTACGTAAATAGAGCGCTCCTCAAAGGCCGGAACATGCGCAACCCTAACAATAATAACACTGCCGCTCATTTGTCTAGGGTTAAGCGCAGCAATCCATTTGTTAACCGCGATGATCGACGTGTATTCGTATCCGTGAACGCCTTGAGCTATTTCTAAAGTGATATTTTTCAGAGTACCAGGCGAAATAACCGTATTTGAAAAGTTTAATCGTTCATCATGTTTTGCAAAATCCTCTGCGAAACTTGTATGAGCGGATAACAAGCACATAGTAATAAACCAGCGCTTTATAAACGTAGCAACATAGCTTACCTTTATATAAAACAATTCTCATTCTCACTTTTATTTAGATTAAGTTTACTTGTTATTTGTTATGTTATAACATTTCAAGTAAGTAATAAACGTTAACCTCCTGATAATTTTTGATACCCGTTCAAAAACAGTGGTTTATTCAACATATAAATAGAGAAATAAATGCAAAAAGATATGATTGTTGCGTCATCACTATGTGTGCGCTTTGCCCAACAAATTGTGCTAAATAAAGTTAATTTTAACGTCGGACAAGGTGAAGTATTTGCACTGTTAGGCGGTAATGGTGCAGGAAAATCAACTACCTTGAAAACATTTCTAGGTACAATAGCGCCGCTATCAGGCACAGCTACGGTTATGGGGATGTCGGTAACAAAAGATATTGATTTAATTCGCCAAAAAGTAGCTTATTTACCTGAGTCAGTGATGTTGTACGGGCATTTAACTGGCGTTGAAAACATAAAATACTTTTTATCACTTGCTGATATCGAAAAGTCAGCGCCTGATATCGAACAAGCCTTAATGCGTGTGGCGCTACAAAAAAGTGCGTGGCATAGACCTATGTCGAACTATTCAAAAGGCATGCGTCAAAAAACCGCAATTGCCTTGGCGTTACTACGTGAAGCACCGGTTTTATTTCTTGATGAGCCAACCTCAGGCTTAGATCCAAACGCCATAGACGAGTTTAACCGCCTCATTAAAACGTTAGCCGCTGACGGAGCAACCGTGTTTATGGTAACTCACGACGTATACGGTGCCTGCCAAGTAGCACACCGAATTGGCTTGCTCGATAATGGCAAAATTGTTGGTATGTTTGAGCGTAAAGACCAAGCCCATATTGACACTGAAGAAGTACACGCGGCTTTCTCTGCGAGAAGCCAACAATGAGCGTTATTAAACAAGTAACTCGAGACGAGTGGCGCTTTTGGCATCGCACTAAGCTTGCCGCCACCATTATTATTATTGGTACGTTATTAACGCTTGTTTCTGCTGTTGTTAATACCCTTGAAATGCAGCATGCAAGTCACGAGCGTGAACATTTACAGCAAAGTGCACAAGCGCAGTTTTTAGAGCAGCCAGACCGTCACCCGCACCGTATGGTGCATTATGGTCACTATGTCTTTCGTACACCTTCTGCGCTCAGTATTATTGAACCAGGCGTAGACGCATTTACTGGCACGTAAAACTTTCTTGAAGGCCATAAGCAAAATACTGCGATGTTTTCTGATCAGCGCCAAGCGTCAGGCATGACCAGATTTAGTAGCTTAACGCCTAGCTTTTTACTGCAAGTCCTTGTGCCGCTATTTATTATTTTAATTGGCTACGCTAGCGTAACGCGAGAAAAAGAGGCCGGCACACTTAATATCATGATCACTCAAGGGATTAATGTATGGCACTTATTGTTAGGTAAATATTTTGCTTTAGTCAGTAGCGGCTTATTGATGCTGCTACCACTTATTGTTGCGGCTATTTGGGCGAGCATAAATGGTGAATCTGCACTGATCACTAGCAGTTTTGTGGCAGGTTATATTCTGTATATTTTAGTCTGGAGCGGCATTGTATTAGCGGTTTCAGCAATAAACAAAAAGAACAGTGCTAGCTTTGCCATATTAGTTAGTTTATGGATTATATTATGTATTTTACTTCCTCGCATTGGCAGCTCTAGTGCTGCGGCTATTGCCCCTTCACCCAGTAAACTAGAAGCAGACTTTGCCGTTAAAGCAGAACTGCGTAAACTTGGCGACGGACACGATGCTGCTGATCCTGCATTTGAACAGCTGAAGAAAAACCTATTATCAAAATATAATGTCGATAAAGTTGAAGACTTACCGATTAACTTTCGCGGTACTGTCGCTCAATATTCAGAGAGGAAACTTACTGAAATACTGAACCAATTTGCAGAAAAACGCATGCAAGAAGAGCTTGAACAAGCCCATGTTGCTCGACAATTTGGTTGGGTAACCCCAACAAATGCTATTCGTTCTTTCTCAATGCTAGTTGCCGGTACAAGTTTAGAAACTCACCATAGATTTTTGCGCGAAGCTGAGAAACTACGCTTTGACTTTGTGCAATCACTTAACAAAGTACATCAAGACAACCTCAGTTATGAAGCTGACGCTAATCGCAACAAAAATGCTGATGCAACCAAAGCAGCGCGCGTTGATGCGGCTAATTGGCAAGTATTGTCTGAGTTTTCATTCAAGCCCGATACTGCACAAACAAGACTGTTTCGAAGCGCTATTTATGCGCTTCAATTATTTTTTTGGTTCGGTTTGATTGTGCTTTTATTAAGGTTTGCCGTTAGGAGAATAAGCTAATGTCAGCATTTTCAAATATTAGCAGAGAAGCTCGTTTTCTCGTGAAACAGTGCTACTTTTTGGCGCTATTAAGTATCGTATTGTTATTATCCGTATTTTCAGTGTGGTCGGGGATTAGTGAAACCAAGACACAATTAAGCACCATTGAAAGACTGCAAGAAAAAGATGACGTCGACAGAGCCAACGTACTGGCGAAACAATCAGATTACGGCAGTGCTGCTTATTACAGTTTTCATTTAACGCACTCAGCTCCTTCAGCAATGGCTTTTGCTGCTATGGGACAGCGCGATATTTATCCATGGAAACATCGTATTCGCATGTTGGCTTTAGAAGGGCAAATATACGAAACCGATTCCGACAATCCAGAATTGTCGTTTTTAGGACGCTTTGACTTTGCTTTTCTTATCAGTGTGTTATTGCCATTGTTTGTTATTTTGCTGCTACATGATCTTCGCTCTGGTGAGCGTGAAGCTGGCCGTTATGACTTACTCATTGCCACCGCCAGCAAACAACAGCGCCTTTGGCTTTCAAGAGCTAGCGTGTTATGCGCGGCTTTAGCAACTGCTTTACTCTTGCCATTTGTTATCGGCGCAATAATTATGCAGGCACAGCTTGTGTCTACCCTGCAGGTTATTGCGGTTACACTCGGCCATATTTTATTTTGGATGTTGCTAACGCTTTGGTTTACTTCTAGTAAGGTCGCTGTTAAGCAGAGCTCAGCCCAAATTGCCTCAGTGTTACTCGCTGTTTGGCTTGGCGTAGCCGTATTGGTGCCGGTTGTAAGCGATATAGCTATTGATGAAATGGTGCAAAGCCCCAATGGCGGTGAAATCGTATTAACACAACGTGAAGCGGTTAATGATGCTTGGGATCTACCGTTTTCTGACACTTGGGCTCCTTTTATTGCGACTCACCCGCAATGGAAAAACAACACTGAAATGAATTCACAATTTGAATGGAAGTGGTATTACGCCTTTCAACAAGTGGGCGATCAAAAAGCGGCAGCGCTTTCAATAGCATATCGCGATGCTACTTTGGAAAAAATCAATTTAGCTCAACGTTTTGCCTATATTTCTCCCCCGATGTTGGCGCAAAAGCTTTTATCGTCGATAGCAGAAACAGATGCATTGGCTGCCATGAAATACGAGCAAAAAGTGCGAGATTATCATCAGGCCTTGCGTCTATTTTACTACCCGTTACTGTTTGGCGCTGCTGAACTCAATGAAGCACAAAATAATAAAACAAAGGTGAAAAAAGTAGAGTTTGATGCCAAGGCATTGTCAAAATTACCGAGTTTTTCAACTTTTAAAAATACTATACATACCGCTAAGGAAAACATTTAGCATGAAACACGTTGTTAACAAAAATCGCCTGAAACCATTAAGCCTTTTTATATCAACTGCCTTAGCATTACCGGCGGTAGTTCACGCCGCTGACAATGCCTCAGCAGTTCAAAATAACCTAGAAGTTATTGAAGTACACGCATTACGCCAGGCTTATCGTGGCAATGTACCAGTGAAAGATCTTCCTCAAGCTATCGCAACGTTATCGTTTGAAACCTTAGCGCTTAACGGTATTACCGACCTACAAGACTCTTTAGAGCTTGTAAGTGGCGTAGCCCGACAAAACGATTTTGGCGGGCTTTGGGATATGTTTGCTATTCGCGGCTTTGCCGGTGATGAAAACCTGCCTTCAGCATACTTAATTAATGGTTTTAGTGCAGGCCGTGGTTTTAGCGGTAATCGTGATATATCGAACGTTGAGCGTATCGAGGTTTTAAAAGGCCCAAGTTCAGCGCTATATGGCCGTGGTGAGCCCGGAGGTACGGTTAATATTACCACCAAAAAGCCACAATTTGAGCAAGAAGGATACTTCAAGTTAACGGCTGGCAGCTTCGATACTTATCGTGCTGAGGCTGATTATACCAACGCTTTATCAGATGATTTAGCATTTCGCATTAATGGTGCCTATGAAGATGCTCAGAGTTATCGCGATACGGTTGAAAAGAAAAAAACGATTTTGACGCCGTCATTTTTATATAAGGTCAACGATGACACATTGATCAGTTACGAGCTTGAATATCTAGACCAAGAAGCAGATATGGACCGCGGCATAATATTTGTTGAAGGGAAAAAGTTCTCAGATTCAAATTTTTATGGTGAACCAGCAGACGGCCCCGTTGAAATAGAAGCTATTGGGCATCAACTACAACTTCAACATGAGCTTTCAAACGACTGGTTGTTAACCGCAGGTCTAAGCTATCGCACATCTGCTTTTGAAGGCAGTGTGTCTGAGCCTCGTTGGTACGATGCTCAAAGCGATACAGTGGTGCGTCAACGCCGTTACCGTGAGTTCGATGCTGAAGATTTATCAGCACGTTTCGAGTTCAGTGGTTCAACCGAGTTATTTGGTTTACAGCACAACTTGCTTATTGGCGCTGACGCTTATCAATATGAATTAGACCGACTTATTTTACGCTATCGTCATAGTGGTGCAGAAGGAGACGGCGCTGACGCTTTCGCGATTGATTACGACAACCCGGTTTATCGTAATAATTTACCTGACATGGGGCCTAATACTTCCGATTTAGAAGAGCAAAATGGTCAAGGAATATATTTTCAAGATCAAATCGACTTTTCTGATAACTTAAAAGCTATGTTTGGTATGCGTTACGACAGTTTTGATCAAGACATTACCTACCGTTTAGACAACGACCGTAAAACCAGTACCTCAAAGTCATACTTTAACCCTCGCTTTGGTTTGGTATATGCTCTTTCTGATGAAACCCGTATTTACACCAGTTATTCAGAAGGCGCGCGCCCTAATTCAGGCACAAACGCCAATGGCAACAGCCATGATCCTGAAGAAAGTAAATCTTATGAAATAGGTTTGAAGTGGGATCTTGCAGAGCATGGTTTTAAAGGAACTGCGGCAATATTTAGTACCGAAAAAACCAACATACTTGCCAGTAGCCCGAACGGTGATGGTACAACTGAAGCATTAGGTGAAGCAGAAAGTTCAGGTATGGAATTTGATCTCTCATATGCATTGGCAGACGATACTATATTGTCAATGTCGTACGCGTATATCGATGCTAAAAACGCTAAAGAAATAAAACTGTGGGACTATTATGTTATTGAAGACGGTGCAAGGCTAGGTAATGTGCCAAAACACAGTGGTAGTATCATGCTACGGAAATTCACTGAGTTTGCAGGTTATGAAGGTAGTGCTGGCTTTGTTGTGCAATATGTTGGCGCCCAATTAGGTGATTTCTTAGAGCAAGACTTTGAATTACCAAACTACACCTTAGTTAACCTATTTGCCAACGTAGCATTAACCGAGAAGCTAGCGTTAAATGTTAATATTGATAACTTACTTAATGAGGAATACTACGCTAACTCTTATTTTGAAGCTTGGACTATGCCCGGTGCACCACGCTCAATTAAAGCCAGCGTGAAATACTCTTTTTAAGTTAGTTAGGCTTGATTAGCCTAAGCTTTATTTGTATGACGATTTTTATGAGCGCTTAATATACCAGCACTTGATATAAATGCTTGATATCAAGTGCTCTAAAAATAATGTACATAAGCACTATATAAGTCAATGGCGTGATAAGGCAATGGCTGGCACTAAACACAGCTAGCAATGCCAGCATGGCTGCTATGGATATAAAACTAGCATTTTATATGATGTGAGCAAAGGCGAGGAAAGCATTTCCTCGCCTTTTTTATTCCAGCATGATTACGTTTTTTGTGATGATGATGCGGTGTTCATATTTTAAATCTCAAGCGACTTTCCTTTGATAGACCACCAATTGCCATATTGGCACTATTTTATCTGCAGTGTTCGTTATTTGTCGCGCTTGCGTACTTTTCTTTCATGTCATCAACAACTAACAATACTAGTTCAACGTGTAACTTTAAGCTTAATGTAGCAATGGCTGAAAAGGTCTGTTATAAACTTGACAACTTAAAGCGATATGTTGGTTCTTACAATATAAAAGTATTTACAGTGATTACATTATTATAAATCACTCAAGGATGACGTTTGATTTGAAGCATTTATCTTTCCTAACATTGTATATAGTTTGTTTATGTATACTCCCCACCAGTAACGCCAATTTGGGTCTGGCTGCAGATGAAAGCGACGCATGGAAATATCTCTACTTACTTTGCTTTTGCGGATTGATACTTATCCCCATTTTAGCGGTATTTTTTGTCTTAAAAAGTAGGCATATGGCATTAGAATACCAAGAAAGATTGCAGAAAAAACTGAATATATCGCTAATTGTTCTTGTTGTCTTGATGCTCTTAGCGGAGCTATCTTTGATGCCAAGCACGAATATTAGAGTCGATCTGTTATTGGTTATCCCTGCTTTGGTGTTACATGGCATTACTTTTTTCATGTTCACATTCAATATTAAAAGCATCAGTAAAGCTGATGATAAAACGTCGAGAAAATAGCTGTGATCTCTTGCGGATCTGTATGTACAGATTTAGTCATTGTTAGGTTTACTATAGGGTTTGTTGAATAACATGTTTTCAAAATTTTTAGAGATGGATACTACGTACCCGACCCAATTACGGGATTTTCCCGAGTGGCATAAAGGCATTAAACATTATGGCTTTTGGGCTATTGAAGTATCATCGAAGACTTGTCGCGAAGAAATAGACAAGCATAAAGCATATTTTGCGGGTAAATTACATCCTGGTTATTCACGACAGCCTCACGTTACCTTGGCGGCATCTGGTTTACTGTCGGATACACACTGCAATCAAGCCTTAATCATCAAACAGGTTAAGCAATTAAATGAAAATGCTATTAAAGCATTTTCATTAAAACTGTCACATTGCAATAGCTTTTCAGTTTGCCCATATCTTTCTGTGCTTGACCCACAAAATAATTTAAATGCGATACGGGAGTGCTTGACTAAAACCGCTGAAAAAAATAACCCTGAAAACTATACCCCACACGTAACACTCGGTTTTTATGATAAAGCGTATGCAACAACAAATATAGTTAACAAAATGTCTAATTTTGATTCTAAAGATATCGAATTTATGGTCAAAGAAATAGTTTTCGCGCAATACGAAACTAAAGATATTCAAGGACCTTATCAAGTGCTTCATCGCATTAAATTAGCTGATGTTAACGCTTAAATATTACCAAAGGGTCTACAATACACTTTAATTTCAACGCTTAATATTATCAAAGCTATACGAAAATGAACAAATCGCTTATTTACTATCTACCAACAAATTAAACGTTTTAACATCACAGTTATTGAGTGCGTCACACCCTTTAATAATAAATTTTAAACTCGATAGATGTTCATCCAAAAAGCCCGCACTGCCTACAAAGTTATGGTCGATCGAACAAGACAAGGTATTGTCGTCAATAATGCATTGAACTTCGCCGGTAGCGTTAGGGCAGAGTGAGAATGAGTCACTGCCACATCTAAGTTCGACTATTTTATTGTCGTCAGAGTGTTTTTCACCGTTAGTAGATAAATATAAATCTATTTTGTACGTCGCAGAGCTTGGAGATACCCATTGCACTTCAAAGCTAGTACCTTCTTTAATGCTGACTTGCTCTTGGTCATAATAGTCTTTCGCATCAAACCTAACGTTATGTAAAACAAATTTTTCGGGGTCAACGGGTAACGGGTCGATTTCTGTCTCAGTTTTACTGCCACTGCTACCACCTCCGCAGGCGCTTAAAAGTAAAAAACTGAGGGGAATTAGAATTCGTTTCATAAATGTCCTTATTATTAAATCAACTGTATTTCGACAAAATCATAGGGTTACTGAATAAAATAACCAACAGGTAACCATTGCCCGCTACTTTTACTTAGCGTTAAAGTTTCGGTAGAGGATTTTTTATTTTGAAACTGAGTTTGAAATTGAATAACCAGGTATTCACCGTCAGGAACACCAGGAAGAGATGAATATTCTTTAGAACTTAACTCTTTTCGAGAAATAACCTTACCTAGTGGCGTGCGAATACTCTTGAGGGCATTGTGCCATTTATTTTGTGATAGTTGCGTTTGAAAAAAAGCGTCGGCACTTTGCCAGCTTTCATTATACTTTCCAGCATCAACAATATTAAGCCATTGCTGCGCAGCACTTGTACCTAATGTGGGATTTGCCCAGACAAGAGCCGGGCTGCACAGTGCTAATATTAATATAAAATTTTTCATGCTAATTCCTTTTATACAAATATGGTTATCGAAGGTTCTAAGGTTGAATATTTAAATATAGTTAACAGTCTATCATGTAGACGCAGCATTAATATCGACGACTTTGCAATTTAACAACTTATCATAAAGCACTGTCAAACCAAATGGTTAATAATATGTGCAAGCCTAAAAATATTCTCATAAATAAGCGCAGTTAACGGCTTATTCTATAGAGCGAGTGTAGTACGACAGATTTGCTGGAGGTAAAATTTTGACAGCTAACTCAACGGCTTGACAGTCAAGAAAGTATGGTCCAAATTTGGCGCTAAAGCCTATGTCTGCAGGGTATTATGATAGGTTTAAATTACAGCTCACACGACATAAATTGACTATTGGCATCTAACTGATAATCGCCGAATGGTCCGCAGTATTCAAAACCAAACTTAGTATAAAGTTGCCTTGCGGGTTGGAAAAAATCCATCGAACCTGTTTCTAAACTTATTTTTTTATAATTTCGTTGTTTCGCTATTGTTAAAATATGCGTCATTAATGTAGAGGCAACACCAAGTTGGCGTGCATTTGAAGCGGTGCGCATTGATTTAAGCTCTGCGTGGGTGGCATCAAGCTCTCGTAATGCCACGCAGCCCAATAATGTAGTGTTCCTCCAACAGCTATAAAATGTTATTGAGGCGTCTTTTAAGGCGTTAATATCAAGTGCATGAACGCTTTTAGCAGGTGATGTGGCATACATATCAGCTAAATGTTCTTCTAATAATGAGATCACTTCACCGCCAGTTAAATCATCAATTTTTATTTCCATCTTGCTTTAAGCTGCCTTGATATTTATCGCCATTGTTAATGTGCTCAACTTACCATTTTTTACGTGGTAAAAAAGCTTTGTGTTGCTCAGTATCGTGGGTTTGATTATAAATCTTGCGTTGCATGTTTTTACCCATCATGACTCTGATTTGATAGTAAGACTCACGAAATAGAGCCCAGCCCTTACTACCTTGCCAGCTTTTATTATAAAGCCTTTTGTTAGCAGCAACGGCGTCAGGCGATTGAGTCAGTAACGACTCTGCAAAGGCTTGTGCATCGGCCAATGGCGTTTCAGTGACTTGTGTCACTAAATTTAGTGCTAGTGCTTGCTGTCCGTTAAACATTTCAGCTGTCATCGCCAGTTTTTTTGCTTGGTCTATTGCGATTAAATCACGTAAGGCAACTGTGCCGCCCATGTCAGGTATTAAGCCCCATTTTCCTTCTAATATAGACAGTGAACTATCAGGTGTGGCAAACCTAAAATCAGCACCTAAGGCTATTTGTAAACCGCCACCCCAGCAGCGACCATGAATGGCACAAATCACCGGCGCCGGAATATCTTGCCAACCAGTAGAAACCACTTGTGCTAAATTAGCTCGCCATGGTGAGGCTTTAAACAGGAGTTTTACCATGCTCATGGGGGATTTCATGATTGACTTAACATCTAAACCAGAACAAAAGTCGTCGCCATTACCGGAAACAATTACTGCGCGAATGGTTCTATTTTTACGTAATTGTTTTATCGTGCTACGAATGGCAATAAACATCGCCATATCTAAGGCATTAAGTTTGTCAGCACGATTAAGTTTAACGTGTGCTATGTGGTTAGTGATCTCTACAATTACTCGTTGCTCAGTCATGGGCGTCCTTGGCTTTTCGCTAATTTGGCTACAAATATAATAATGGTATGACCAGTACCATAGCGAAAGCATTTATTAATGTCTATATTGCGGTGAGGTGAATACTTGTAAATGACACTGATTTATCGCACATTATCAGCATATATTTTTACACTACAACAATTTATGGCGAGCTTTTATGAAAAATAAACCGTGGTTAACGACAGTTTTAGCTTTAGCAAGTATGCAATTATTTATGGTTAATACCGTACAAGCTCAGCAGGCTTATGCCATTGCCATTCATGGTGGGGCTGGCACGATAGATAAAAGCAAAATGAGCAAAGAAAAGCGTGTAGCGTATGAAACTAAGCTTAAGCAAGCGCGCGATACAGGTTACCAACTGTTGGCTGCCGGTGAATCTAGTCAAGCGGCAGTGATAGCTGCCATTCAAATACTGGAAGACTCGCCATTGTTTAATGCCGGTAAAGGGGCTGTTTATACCTTTGATGGCGAGCATGAACTTGATGCGTCTATTATGAATGGCAAAACCTTAAATGCCGGCGCTGTTTCAGGTGTCAAAACAGTAAAAAGCCCAATAGCATTGGCTGAAAAGGTGATGGAGAACTCTGTTCATGTCATGCTCAGTGGTGAAGGTGCAGAAGTCTTTGCCAAGCAACAAGGTTTAGCTTTGGTTAATAACCATTACTTTGATACTGATGCCAGATACCAATCTTTATTAAAAGCTAAGCAGCAGTTAGCCGAAAAAGAAAAGCAATTAAAAGACTTTCAAGCTGCTCATCAAGCCCTAAATAATGAATATAAATACGGCACAGTGGGGGCGGTAGCGCTTGATAAATCAGGTACACTAACGGCAGGTACCAGTACCGGCGGTATGACAGCGAAACGTTTTGGTCGTGTTGGTGATGCACCTATTATTGGCGCAGGCACTTATGCGAATAACGATAGTTGTGCAGTTTCAGCTACTGGCCATGGTGAGTATTTTATTCGTTATCATGTTGCCGCAGACATTTGTGCGCGTATGCAATATCAAGGGATCAGCCTTGAAAAAGCGGCAGACGTGGTGATTAACGATGTTTTAGTTGAGGCCGGTGGCTCGGGTGGTATTATCGCTATCGATACCGCAGGCAATATTACTATGCCATTTAATAGCACAGGCATGTATCGTGCGAGTAAATCGTCAACAGGCGAAGAATTTGTCGGGATATTTAAAGATGATTAAACATATGAAAACTTCAAAAAATAACATGATGACAAAAAAGCGTATGGTTAAAAAAAATAGAATGGTTACAAAAGCGTTAGCAAAATTTATCACGGCACCGAGTGCGAAATTTTGTTTGGGTTTACTGGCATTAACGGCCCTTGCTGGTTGTTCAGATGAGGTTGGTAAAGTTAGTTTAGGCCTATTTACCACCAAAGACGTCGTGATAACCGCGAAACAAGATCCGCTCGTTGCAGGGGTTACTTGTCATATTAGTCATGTTGAGGCCGATTTAGACTTTTCTGACCCGTCAGATATGAGCATAGCTTGTCGACAAACCGGTGAAATAACAGCAGAGGCTTTAGCGAGAATAGATCGCTCGAAAAACGGCGAAGTCGTCTTTAAAGAGTCTAAAAGTATTTTGTTTAAAAGCTTAAAGGTAAGACGTATTTATGATGCTGAACATAAAACGTTAATTTACCTGTCTTATTCTACAAAAGAATCGTCAGGTAGCCATCATCACTCCCTATCAACCGTACCTTTGTATAACACTAAGGCTTGGCAGTGGGCATTGGCGCAAAATATTAAGCATTAATTTGCTAAACACTCTGCTGAATGTTGTTTATTGAATTTTCTTTGTTCGCGATTCAGCTAAATTTATTGATTTTAAAGTAGTAGAAACTATGTTGGCAAAACTGTTTAGTCCGAAAGAAATTATTGATCAAAATACTCAACGTTGGATATTGGATACTTTTGCTTGGGCAATTGAAAATTTTGATATAAATGTCTTAAAAAATGATGCACGTTTGATCTTACCTACCAATGACTTTTACCCCGGCACAGTGTCGAGTATTGATGAAATGGCGCAAGCGATGTTTGTTAAGACAAAAAACTACGCCGGTATGCAAAAGTGGCCAATTGAACTGGTATCGACCGCACCGACTTCAGTCACCACCATTAATGATTTGGCGCTAGGGACTTCATTGCGAGGTGAGCAGGCTGAGGTATCATTGAGCCCCGAAAGTTCACCGCTAATGTTAGGTTTTACACCTCAACAAGTAAATCAGCCTCAAGACTTTATTGCTGCGATCACGCAAGCACTCGCGGGCATTTTAGTGACCTCAAACAAGGTATTGCCTCCGGGTGGTCAAGCATACCTACCTCAAGCGATAGATCTTGTGGCCTGCTTTATGGGCTTTGGTGTTATTTTTGCTAATACGGCCTATCAATTTCGAGGTGGTTGTGGCACTTGTAATAATGCCAGTTTAAACCGTCAAGCGGCATTAACAGAACCCGAAACCTTATATGCTTTAGCACTTTTTTGTGTACTAAAAAAACAACCCATGAAAAGTATCAAAGGGCACTTAAAATCACATTTAAGAAAAGATTTCGCCAGTGCTTACAAAAGTATTGAGCAATCACTTTCATCAAGCACACAACCGGCATTGTTAGCCATGGTAAGTTAACGAATAGTTAAAACAAAAAAGTGAAGAATATTTTTCTAAACGGATGATTTATTTGCAAATGCGTCTACAGTTAATGGTATGCATGCAAATTAAATTATTTGTAACTTGGTTATTTTAATTTTTAGGAAATTTCTATGGAATCATTACTAGTCAAAGAATATATGGATCATTATCCAGTGACTTTTACACCAGAGATGGTGATAGAAGAAGCGGCGATGCGGTTTTTGAAAACCAAACAAATTGGCGGACCTGTTATTGACAAGAATAATAAGCTTATTGGCTTTTTATCCGAAAGTGATGTCTTAGCTAAAATGATTGAAACGATTTATTATAACGAACATATTTCTGATGTTGCTGACTTGATGAGTAAAGATGTATTAACCGTAAAGCCTTACGATAGTGTCATTGAGTTAGGCCAACAAATGCTGAAAAATAAACCTAAAATATACCCCGTGGTGGATGATGGTGAAAACCTCGTTGGCATAATATCTCGCATGGATGTTTTACGTGCAATCGACCTGCATTTACGTTCAGGTTATAAAACTTAAGCGCTGTTGAAGTTCGAATTTTTTATCGACAACGATTGGATATTGATACAAGGCAGAGCGTTTGTCAGGTAGCTATTCCAGATAAAAAACAATAAAACTTTATGCTCCAGCAAAACTACCTGACCCCACATTTATGTGGGGTAATGCATTAAATACCCCCGCAATTATTATCCTAAGTTGTGTTGGCGAGTTTATCACTCGTTGATTTATCTGCCACTGGCTAAATTATTAATGATATTTTTTAAATGTAATATAAGCAAAAGTGCAATCTAACTTAAGCTGGACTGGCGTGATGATAATGACAGAATAAATCAGAGTAAAAGCTGGCTTACAACACGGATACGTATTCATTTGCTATTGTTTACCTGTTAAACTGCATTTTTGCTATCTGTTTTGAGTCTTGTTTTGTCCACTGTTACCTCTGCACATTCTGCTAATGAAAAAAATAATGCATCATCTCCTGAAAAAATAACCGTAAAGTCACTTTTCGATGCTTTACATCAGGTTAAATTATCCGATAAAGCGCGTATTCGAAAACGCTTATTAGGGGTGAAAAAAATAACGGATGTAGATAAACAGCAAAAAGCGTTACAACAAATAGCCGTGTCTATTGAACAGTCAATAGCTAATAAACAAGTACGTATTGCTAATTTACCTCGGGTGAGCTACCCAGAAGGTTTACCTGTTTCTCAAAACGTTGATGTGATCGCTAAAGCTATTGCTGAAAATCAAGTGGTGATTATTGCCGGTGAAACGGGCTCGGGTAAAACCACGCAAATTCCGAAAATATGTTTAGAGCTTGGCAGAGGCATTGATGGCATTATTGGTCACACGCAGCCACGACGTATTGCTGCGCGAACAGTGGCGAACCGTATAGCAGATGAACTTGATACTAAATTAGGTAACGCTGTGGGCTATAAAGTTCGTTTTAATGATCAAGTCAGTGAGCATAGCTATATTAAGCTAATGACAGATGGTATTTTGCTGGCTGAAATGCAAAAAGACCGACTGTTGCGTCAATACGATACCTTGATTATTGATGAAGCCCACGAGCGTAGTCTAAATATTGACTTTATTTTAGGGTACTTGCGACAAATATTACCCAAACGCCCCGATTTAAAAATTATTATTACCTCGGCAACGATTGATCCTGAAAAATTTGCTAAACATTTTGCCAGTGAAAAGGGTGAATTAGCGCCAATTATTGAAGTGTCTGGACGAACATTCCCAGTAGAAATGCGTTATCGTCCGTTGAATGAAATGAGTGATGATAACAGTGGTGATGCTGATATTATTTCTGGCATTCTTAATGCTGTTGATGAGCTGAGTTCAGATGGCCGAGGTACCACGAGTGATGGCGACATATTGGTTTTTCTTAATGGTGAGCGAGAAATTCGAGATACTGCCCGCGCACTAGAAAAAGCCAACTTACGTCATACCAATATTTTACCTCTGTATTCACGTTTAACGGTTGCTGAGCAAAATTTAATTTTTAAACCGCATAGTGGTCGTAATATTGTGTTGGCAACCAACGTTGCTGAAACTAGTTTAACCGTACCTGGCATTAAATATGTTATTGACCCGGGTACTGCGAGAATTTCTCGCTACAGTTACCGCACTAAAGTTCAGCGTTTACCTATTGAACCTATTTCACAAGCGAGTGCCAATCAACGTGCGGGCCGTTGTGGTCGTGTTTCATCAGGTGTTTGTATTCGTTTGTATTCTGAAGATGACTACTTAAACCGCCCTGAATTTACCGACCCTGAAATATTGCGCACCAACTTAGCCACCGTTATATTGCAAATGCTGGCGTTAGATTTAGGTGAAATTTCAGCTTTTCCTTTTGTTCAGCCGCCAGATAATCGCAATATTAATGACGGTGTTCGCTTGTTGGAAGAGTTGGCGGCAATTGATGCTAGCGCCAGTCGCGTTAAATTAACGTCGGTTGGTCGTTCGTTATCGAAATTTCCAATCGATCCACGTTTAGCTAAGATGATTTTAACGGCGGCAGATCTAGGTTGTATTGAACAAATTTTTATTATTGTTAGTGCATTAAGTATCCAAGACCCGCGTGAACGACCACATGAAAAACAACAAGCTGCAGATGAAAAACATGGTCGTTTCAAAAACAAGCAATCTGACTTTGTTGGATTATTGAAGCTGTGGAACTATGTTGAAGCGCAACAAAAGCAGTTAACAAATAATCAATTTCGTCGTTTGTGTCAGAAAGAGTTTTTGTCTTATGTACGCATTCGTGAATGGCAAGATATTTACAGTCAGTTAACGCACTCGCTTCGTGAATTGAAAATTCCGATGAGCCGTATTGAGCTAGATTTATCTGAAGAAGCGGAAAAAAATCCAGTAAATGCCAATGTAGATATTGTTCACCAAGCAATATTGTCAGGATTATTAAGTCACTTAGGCCAACAAGATGAAAACCGAGAATACAAAGGTGCAAGAGGCAGTAAGTTCTTTATTTTCCCCGGCTCTGCATTAGCTAAAAAATCACCAAAGTGGTTGATGGCAGCTGAATTAGTTGAAACCAGTCGTTTGTTTGCTCGTATGGCCGCGAAAATTGATCCCTTATGGCTTGAGCCCCTAGCAGAGCATTTAGTTAAACGTAGCTACAGTGAACCGCACTGGGAGAAGAAGCAGGGCGCTGTGATGGCGTTTGAGCAAGTAACGTTATACGGCTTGATTATTGTCGGTAAACGTAAAGTTAATTTCAATAAAATTGAGCCAGATACATGCCGTGATATTTTTATTCGTGAAGCGTTAGTTAATGGCGATAGCACGATAAAAGAAGCGTTCTTAAAAGCTAATCGTCAACTGGTTGATGAAGTTGAAGCCTTAGAGCAAAAAGCTCGTCGTAAAGATTTCTTAATTGAAGAACAACAACTTGTTGATTTTTACACTGAAAAATTACCTGAAAGCGTGATTTGTCAACGTAGCTTTTTGGCATGGTGGAAAAAGCAAAAACAAACTGATGCCAAATTATTAAACTTTACTAAAGCCTTTTTATTAAAAGAAACTGCCGTTAAGCTTTCAGCTAACGAATACCCTGAAACTTGGCAGCAGGGCAGTTTAACTTTGCCGTTAAGTTATCATTTTAGTCCGGGCGATGAAGATGACGGTATCAGTGTTTTAATTCCTGTGGGCATATTAAACCAAATAGAAAATAAAGGTTTTGATTGGTTAATTCCCGCCTTAAGACTTGAGTTGATCACGGCATTAATTAGAGGATTACCTAAGTCATTAAGACGCAACTTTGTCCCTGCACCTAATTATGCACAAGCTTGCTTGTCAGTAATTTCGAATGCCGATACAAGCTTAACGGCTGCGCTTGAAAAACAATTATTAAGAATGACGGGGGTGCGTTTACCTGAAGACGCTTGGCAAGGCATTGAGTTAGTGCCACATTTAGCGATGAATTTTAAAATTGTTAATGAAAACGGAAAATTGCTTAAGCAAGGTCGAAACCTAGATGTATTAAAAGATAGTTTACAAGGTCGAGTGCAAGCCTCAATTAAAAAGGTTGCAGACAAAGGTATCGAACGTAGTGATATTGCTAGCTGGGACTTTAAAGATTTACCGAAAAGTTACGAAAAGAAAGTCGCTAATATCACCATAAAAGCTTTCCCTGCTTTAGTTGACAAGAATAAGTCGGTCGCGATTGAGTTATTTGAGCATGAAAGCTTAGCGGAACAAGCAATGTTGGACGGTGTCAGTCGTTTAATTTTATTAAGCATACCGTCACCAGTAAAATACCTACAACAGAAGCTGCCTAATAAATCGAAATTGGGTTTGTATTTCAATCCATTTGGTTCAATTAATGATTTGCTTGATGATTGTATTGTTGCTGGTTGTCAGTTTTTAGTAAATCAATACGGTGAGTTGCCACGCGCGCAACAAGCATTTGAAGCGTGTAAAGAGCATGTACGTGCTGAAATTGCTGACTGTGTATTGAGTGCAGCGATAAAAGTTGAGCGGGTGTTGAGTTTAGCCCATGATGTGCGCAAGAAAATGAAAGGTAAAATGTCGCTTAATGTTGTGCAGTCGCATGGTGATATAAAAGCGCAATTAGAAGCTTTGGTTTTTAAAGGTTTTGTCACCAAAGCCGGTTATCAGCGCTTAGATGATATTGCGCGTTACCTAACGGCTATGGAGCGTCGATTAGAAAAACTGCAAATAGATCCCAACCAAGATAGATTAAAAATGTTGGAAGTTGAGAAAGCACAAAAAGCTCTAGACAGTGTGGTTGCTCAACAGCCAAAAGGTCAGCCTCTGCGACAAGAGTTAGTGCAAGGTTTTTGGATGATTGAAGAATTACGCGTGTCGCTTTTTGCGCAAAACTTAAAAACCCCTTTTCCTATTTCAGCAAAACGGATATTGAACTACCTCAAAGAATACAGTTAAATTTAGTACAATGATTTGACAGTGATGGTTGTGGTGAGTATAAATAATAGCAATATTAATTATAGATACACCTTGGAGTAGTAATGGTTAACTACGATGACAAACGTAATTTTTATCGCATGATGGTAAACAGTGAAGTAACCGTGACCATTATTGATGACGAAGCTAATAGCAAAATTTTAGCTACATGTCGTGACTTGAGTGCCACGGGTATTGCCATTGAAATGGAGCACCCATTAGAAATGAATACCGCGGTACATGTTAGTGTGCAATCAGCTAACAGTGCGGTTCAACCACTTGATGTTAAAGGTAAAGTGGTGAGAGTAACGGAAGAGAGTGCTAACTGCTTTTTAATTGGTGTTAATATCTCTGAAATTGATTAATGATTCGCTGACTCATCAATTTCAGCACAAACGTAGCTAGGTTAATTAGCTAGCTACGATGTGTTTTCGCTTACTAAGCTACTCGACTTGGCACACTAGTCCTTTAAGATAGTAACCTTCAGGGTAATTAGACGAAACTGGGTGATCCGCAGCTTGGTGAAGCCTATCAACAAAGTAAACATTTCTATTGGCATCTAATGCCGCATCAGCAACCACTTTTTGAAATAAGCTTGATTCCATTAAACCTGAGCATGAGAACGTTAATAATGTGCCGTTAGGTTTAAGCAATTGCATCGCCAGCATATTGATATCTTTGTAACCACGACAAGCACCCGTTAATTGTGCTTTTGATTCAACAAATTTAGGAGGATCGAGGATAATCATATCAAAAGTACGCTTTTCTTCACGGTACTGGCGTAATAATTTGAAAACATCAGCTTTCACGAATGAAATATTCTTATCGCCCAGTTGATTAAGCTCAGCGTTGTGTTTTGCCAGTGCTAATGCAGATTCTGATACATCAACATTAATGACTTCTTTAGCGCCATTTGCTGCACAATGGAGGGCAAATGTACCTGTATATGAAAAACAATTTAATACGGTTTTATCTTTGGCATACTTGCCAGCAGCGAGGCGAGAGTCACGTTGGTCTAAGTAGAAGCCTGTTTTATGTCCTTGAGCAATATCAACATGAATTTTAATACCGTGCTCTTCGATAATACACTCTGTTGACTCTTGTGGCTCAGTTAACCAGCCTGTTACGGGCTCTAAGCCCTCTTTTTTACGCACATCAACATCAGAGCGTTCATAGATATGACAGCCAGGGTAGAGCGCTTTTAAACACTCTACTATGGTATAGCGATGAAAGTCAGCGCCAGCACTGAGTAACTGACAAACAATAAAGTTATCGTATTTATCAATAGTGATCCCTGGCAGACCATCTGATTCGCCGGCAATAAGGCGATAGCCGGTCAATCCACCAGCTTCAATAAACCAATCACGTCTTTTTTGTGCGCTTAACAATTTATTACGAAAAAAATTGCTGTCAATTTCTTCATTAATATCAAAACTCCAGACACGAATTCTAATTTGAGACTCTGGAGAGTACGCACCTTTAGCCAGCCAATTCCCTTTATTATCATAGACATCAACTGTGTCACCAAGTAGGGCGTTACCTTTGATCTTATTGATCGCTTGTGAAAAAATCCACGGATGTTTTCGGCGTAATGATTTCTCACGCGCAACTTTTAAATAAATTCTTGCTGACATATGGCTATACTTATAATTAACAATAATTGCGCGAGTGTAGTCAATGCGTGGCATAGGTGCAATGCTCTATTTTAACTATTTTTGATTTCACTAACTTGATAGAAATGAAAAGTAAAAATAATAACAGCGATCAGTTAATAATAAGGTAAGAATTATGAATGTAAGTTACATGGCGCATGTAAGTGGCAAGGTTCAAGGGGTTTACTTTCGAGCTTCTAGTCAACAAATTGCTATTGATCATGGTTTGAGTGGTTACGCACGTAACTTAACCGATGGTAGCGTTGAAATATTAATGTGTGGCGAAGAACAAAGTGTCGATAAAATGTTGGCGTGGCTAGCACATGGGCCACCGCAAGCAGAAGTTAACGCTATTGAGTCAAAGCAAGTACCTTGGCAAGAACATCATTTTTTTGCCATTAGTTAGTTTCAGCTGTTCTTTTTTATACAATTTTTACTTAGCAAGCTTATTTCAGCGCTTACATGCTTTATTTCAGCGGTGATCGCTGGCTAGTGCCCGGTCAATACTCTTTATTTAATCGGCTACACACTTAAATGTTATCACCGAGGCGCTGTTAATTCATTAGCTAAAAAGTTATAGTAATAAATTGAATCAATAATAATATAAATCAATTGGTTATCGTATTTATAAACCAAAATAAGATGGCCTGTAAGCTACCAAAAAGGAAATACATTGCGTTATATTGCTATTAATGATCTACAACAATTGAGTTTTAGTGAAACCGAAAAGCCTGCTATCGCTGCTGACGAGTGTTTGATCAAAGTTAACGCTATTGGCATCAATCGCGCCGATATTCTGCAAAAGCAAGGTCAATATCCACCTCCACCAGGTGAGTCAACCATATTGGGCATTGAGGCTTGTGGTGATATTGCTGCGCTTGGGGGCGAGCAAGAAAACTGGCATGTTGGTGATCAGGTTTTTGCTATTGTGCCCGGTGGCGCTTATGCCGAGTATGTAAAAGTTAAAACCGAACATTTGATCAAGTTGCCTGAAAATTTAAATTATGTTGAAGGTGCAGCAATAGCAGAAGCTTATTTAACGGCTTATCAATGCTTATTTAGCATTGCTGATTTACAGCCGAATAGCCAAGTGCTGATCCATGCTGGTGCCAGCGGTCTCGGTACTGCAGCTATTCAATTGGCAAAGTCTCTTGGTTGTCATGTCAGTGTTACTGTGGGCAATGATGATAAAGCCGCAATGTGTAAAACGTTAGGTGCTGATGAAACAATAAATTACCAATGCACTGATTTTGTTGCTTGGAGCAAACAGCAAAAGCGTAGCTATGATGTTATTTTAGATGTGGTGGCCGGTGAATACGTTAGTAGAAATATCGATGTTTGTGCGCTGGATGGACATATCGTGATTATTTCATTACTGGGTGGGCGCTTTGCTGAAAAAATTGACGTCGGTAAAATGCTCGCCAAACGGGTAAATATTCACGCGACGACATTACGTAGCCGAACTGATGACTATAAAACACAGTTAATTAAAGCATTTACACAAAATTTTTATTCATGCCTTGTGCAAGAGAAATTGAAGCCGGTTATTTATCAGCAATTTGCTTGGCAAGAGGTGGAACGCGCACACCAAGTCATGTTAGATAACCAGAATATTGGTAAAATAATTTTAACGGTTGATCACGAGTAATGATTTTTATTCGTTTTATGATGATGTCTTGCTAACCAAGTATTGAATAACAAACCGTAATCATATTGGTCTGTCCATTCGCCACCTATAAGGTAGTGTTGCTTGAAAAATGCTTCTCGAATAAAGCCTAATTTTTCCATAATACGAAAAGAGGCAATATTTCTAGGATCACATCTCGCCATCAGTTTAAAGAACCCGAGCTCTTGAAATAAGTAATCGACAAGTAAATTTGCAGCCTCAGTGCCTATGCCTTGTCCTGCAACTTCTCCACTTAAGCGATAACCTAATTCTGCTCGTTGGTTCTGCCAATCTTCAATACGAAAAGCTATTTCGCCAACTAATGAGTGATCACTTTGTAAACAGATAGCTAAACCGTTCCAGTGACCAACAGAAAAATGCCAAGGTTGAGATAATTGATCAACAATTTCCATCGTTTTAGCATCATTTTCTGCAGGGCGAATATAACGACAGTTTTCAGGATCTTGGCGGTAAGCTTTTATCGCCGGAAAGTCGGATGTTCCTATTGCTCTAAGGTAAATGTATTTAGCTGATAAATTCGGCGCTATTTGTTGAGCATTTAATGCTATTTTCATAGTCATGTGTTTCTTTTTTATTGTCGTTAGTATTATTTTTTACATGATATGATTGAGTTGTAAATGATTTTTTGAGTAATCACTCAGTTCATTCACTAGGCCTGTCTCTTATACACATCTGACGCTGCCGACGACTCCTTACGT
>OJHO01000289.1_pt1 | contig 22804 bp, 21 predicted proteins | sample 1595311 | NCBI WGS metagenome assembly OJHO01 (sample SAMN05416879, study PRJEB24817) | seawater metagenome | isolation source: Sea water | place: Canada:Atlantic | collected 2013-11 | reverse complement strand
AGATTGCCTCTTGTCTCGTGGGCTCGGAGATGTGTATAAGAGACAGCTATTAAATTGTTAGCATGCAAAAGGAGAATATGGTGCAGTGGTCACTTGTAGATTTAAAAAATACCATTTCTGACTTGTATGGTAGAGAACAAGTTAAATTGATTTCTCCTTCATTAGAATCAATTTTTCAAAACCAAGATTTTGCACGTTATCACTACTCAGAGCTTAATCGTTTAGTTGAAGAGCATTTTGATGTATTAGATGATAAGCAAAATTACTTAAAATTAATTTTAACAAACGATGCTGATGTCAGAAATAAGGAACACGATTATGGTATAGCTTATAAAGCTAATATTATGGCGTTGCTCAAAAACCTGCATAGTATATCTGACCTGCTAGCCCATACTATTTATTTTGCTTTAGGTTTAAATTTAAAAGCACAAACTAAAATTAATCCTAGATATTTAAACCTCCAAAAGGTTGCTGATAAATTAACCAATATTAATGGCGCTAGTGACTTAGTTAATGAACTTAATGCGTTAACTTCTCACGAAGACAGCATATATTTAAACTGTCTAGTGAATCACTCTAAACACAGATCCAATATCGCACCTAACTTGTCTTATGAATTAGAAAAAAACGGGAGTTGATGCATATAAATTTTCTTTCCAAGAGTTCAAATACGGTGATGTTTATTATGGTTCTAAGTTAGTTAAACCGTTTTTAAATAATATGTATAACTATCAAAGTGAATCAATCATAAGAATAGGAAACAAACTAAATAGTTTGGCACAAGTTGCATGCTAATAACCTGTAACCTGCGGGGTCAGGTTCGTTGAAATGTCAGCAATGTTGTTTACCTCATTAGTAAAATAAAAGAGGGTGTCCTAGTTGATTTTCGTATTCACTTGGGTTGACATCAAGGAAGCGTCCATATATGTCCTAGTTGATTTTGGCAAGTACAGTTCTTAACAGAGAAAGGGCAAAACATCAGTCACACTGACAGAATGAAGTTAAAAACAAACCTGCGGGGTTAGGTTCGTTGAAATGTCAGCAATGTTGTTTACTTCATTAGTAAAAGAAAAGAGGGTGTCCTAGTTGATTTTCATATTACCGTCAATAAAGGTATGAATAGTTTCACCTTGCGCGGACAAGATAAAATGAATACCCAATGGCAAATGTATTGTCTTGTGCATAATATTTAAAAGTTAAGCAATAGCCTGCATTAAGGCTTAATAGCCCAACATCACACGGCTACCCCCCTCAAAAACTACCTATTCAGTGCAATGTTCGACATTATTGACTATTTAACAATGTAAAAATTAAAATTGCCAAAAACGTAAACGTTTTTGATTGTTAAAAGAAAACAATCCGGTTAGAGTGTTTTGATTACAAATAATATAAAAAACGAGAAATTCTACAGCCTCGTTAGCTATCTGTCGTAATCTGAGAGTGTGATGAATAACGAATATTATTGGTGGGATTTAGAAGAATCAACATTCAAAGGTGTTCTCTATGACTCCATAAATATGTACTTCCTGCATGATCACCCTTATAAGGATTGGGAAGAGTTCTCAGAAGCAGATCCTCATATGGCATATGCGCATTTAACCTATGTTAGGTTTGATGCACTAGAGCAACAATTCGTTGATTTAAGGGTTATTCCTCAAATGCTTGGAGCTAAAGAGGTGCCTTTAAAATCGTCAGTTCAAGATATAAATAGATATGATTGGCTAAAATCGATTGTAGATTTATCTCTATTTAGGTTTTCAAGTTTAAGAGATATTGCTTTTCATTTTGTAAATGAAGTTTTAGAGCTTAATCTTCCCGATTATAAATTGAACATAAAACAGTTAAAAAAGGTGCTCAAGGACAATTATCCAGAAATTCTAGAGCACTTAAAAACATTAGATCAAACTGGAGTGCCACTGCGTTTGGATCGAAACGAAAGAGCACATAAAGGTTTCTGTAATTTATACACAGAAGATGACCAAATGTTTAAAAGTATGGCGTGGTCGGAATCGCACAATTCAGAAATACAAGGGTATGATTTAGTTGCTACTTATGAAAAATCTAGAGATAAAATTTATAGTATTTTGGTTAAAGAGGTGAAAGACGCACTTCGTGCTTGTATTGAATTAGTTGATGAGCTTTATGTTCATTACCGAGATAAGCATGATGAATTATCTAAAAATTCTAGAAGTGGTGTTTCGGGACATTTCCATAGTTACCATAGAAAATAACCTGCGGGGTCAAACCTGCGGGGTCAGGTTCGTTGAAATGTCAGCAATGTTGTTTACCTCATTAGCGTCTGATATTTTGAATTCACTTAAGTCTTATTTGTCGGTTCACTTGTCGCTAGATAATCCTAGGCTAAAGCCCGCTATCGTATCGTAAATTCAAACGGACACTCACTCTAAACTAGCGTTGATGCCGATATGGTTAACGGCCAAAGGCGTTAGTTAACTTAAATTATCGCAAAGTTAATGTTAATCCCTGCCGCATTTTCTATAAAGTTGATAGTGACAAAGTTTATATTTTGCATGTTATGCGGCAAGAACAAGATCAACGTAGATTTTTTCACAGAGCTAAATACGGCTAGCAACGTTTAAAAGGACAATGCTCCTCCTTTGTTTTAGTAGAAACGTGAGCTTAGTCGTCTTTTCTTACCCCCCTTTGAGCAGCCTTAATTAATGAAAGGCCAAGAGTAACTTAAACTATTTTAGCTTAAGTTTGTTGTTAAATCTGAATGATAAAAATCTTCAATCTGCCGCGAATTCTCACCTTAAGTGGCACTCGTCAAATAGCAATATTTCGCTTACGCTTGTGTCAACTGTTTGTTCTGGTACAATCAGTTTCAATTACAGTTAACCCAAGCGATGTGGAGCCACATGGTCATAAAAGCGCACAGTCCAGCAGGATTTGCCGAGCAGTATATTGTTGAATCTATCTGGAATGGTGGATTTCCACCGGGTACTATATTACCCGCTGAACGTGAATTATCAGAACTTATTGGCGTCACAAGAACGACATTAAGAGAAGTATTACAGCGATTAGCACGTGATGGTTGGCTGACAATTAAACACGGCAAGCCGACCAAAGTGAATAACTTTTGGGAAACATCTAGTCTTAATATACTTGAAACCTTGGCGCAACTTGACCAAGAAGGTATTCCTGATTTAGTTGATAACTTGATGTCAGCGCGTACCAATATTAGTGCTATTTACGTACGTGGTGCGATTAAAAATAATCCTGAAAAAACCATTGAGTTACTATCAGCAATTGAAGATGTTGAAGATAATGGCGAAGCTTTTGCTGAGTTTGACTATAAACTTAATAAAGAGTTAGTTGTAGCGTCAGGAAACTCGATTTACTTATTGATTTTAAATGGTTTTAGAGGCTTGTATTCGCGTTTAGGTAGTTTGTATTTTGCCCATCCTAGAGGTCGTGAAATTACCCGTATTTATTATAAAAACCTTATTGAATTAGCCAAGGCTGAACAGTTCGATGAATCAGTTTTCGCGGTAAGAAAATATGGTGTAGAGTCAGGTAAACTTTGGCTTGAATTAAAAGATGAAGTGTTAAAAGAACTCGCTGAATAACCTTTAAAACAAGTCAATCGATTATATGAAAAAAAGCAACTGTGCTGATAAAGCAATACAGTTGCTTTTTTTATAGTTTTTATTTATTTTTTATTGATTGAAGACTTTTAAGGGCTGGTGTTTACTTGTTATGGCAGGGATATTTCAGGCAAATAAAAAGGCCAGAAAATGATTCTGACCTTTTAACATATAAACTAATTTACTAACGATAGATTATGCGAAGTTTGCTGCCGCAAAATCCCAGTTAGCTAGTGCCCAGAAACCTTCCATGTAGCTTGGACGAAGGTTACGGTAATCAATGTAGTAAGCATGTTCCCATAAATCAACTGTGATAAGTGGTGTAACACCTTCGTCAGTCAATGGTGTAGCTGCATTTGAAGTATTGACGATAGCTAGGCTACCATCGGCATTTTTCACTAACCAAGTCCAGCTTGAACCAAAGTTGTTGATAGCGCTATCAGTGAATTTTGCTTTAAATTCTGCAAATGAACCGAAGCTTGCAACAATAGCGTCTGCTAATGCGCCAGTTGGTTCTCCGCCACCGTTAGGGCTTAAGCTATTCCAGTAAAAAGTGTGGTTCCAAATTTGTGCTGCGTTATTGAAAACACCAGCAGTAGATGACTTAACGATATCTTCTAAAGATTTACCTTCAAAATCAGTGCCTTCAATAAGACCGTTTAGTTTTACAACATACGTGTTGTGGTGCTTACCATAGTGAAACTCTAATGTTTCTTGTGAAATGTGTGGTGCTAGTGCATCCATTGCATATGGTAGTGCTGGTAACTCGATAGCCATTATATTCTCCAGGAAGTGATTATAAAAATTTATTCTTATGCAAAATTTAAAGAAGTAGTTTGTTTTTTTCTAAAACCTAGTAAACTACTCAGGTATTAAAGCTTCATATAGTCTACCCAATATATAGGTATTACCATAGGTTTTATCAAGGCTATTATGTTTTAATATATAAATTTTTTGCTTTAGTATTTATTGTTCTGTTTATTTTGTCAGTTTTACTCTAAGTATTGAGCACAGTAAGTATTAATTTTCGAGGTTATTATGGATACAATTGAACGCATTAAAGAACAAATCAGTGAAAACACAATTCTCCTTTATATGAAAGGTTCGCCAAAATTACCAAGTTGTGGTTTTTCTTCTCAAGCATCTCAAGCGTTAATGGCGTGTGGTGAAAAATTCGCTTATGTTGATATCTTACAAAACCCAGATATTCGTGCTGAATTACCAAAATACGCAGATTGGCCAACATTCCCACAACTATGGGTTGATGGTGAACTTGTTGGCGGTTGTGACATTATTATGGAAATGTATCAGCAAGGTGAATTACAAACCTTGATAACTGAAACTGCCGCTAAGCATAGTTCAGAAGAAAGTTCTGAATAACTATTGAATTATCACTTAACATCACCATACTAGGTGTTGTTAACGTTAAATAACCCGGGTTATTAGAATTATCTAAGGCTTGTTTTTGATAAGCTTAGATGTTCAATAAACCTAAATAATTATTTTAAAAATTGGAGAATATAATGAGTGTATTAGTCGGTCGCGCAGCACCAGATTTTACAGCAGCAGCAGTTTTAGGTTCAGGCGAAATCGTTGATAGCTTCAACCTAGCACAAGCAATTAAAGGTAAAAAAGCCGTAGTTTTTTTCTACCCACTTGACTTTACTTTTGTTTGTCCTTCAGAGTTGTTAGCATTCGATCACCGCATGGAAGAATTCAAAAGCCGTGGTGTTGAAGTTATTGGTGTTTCAATCGATTCACAATTCTCTCATAACGCATGGCGTAACACAGCAGTAAACGACGGTGGTATTGGCCCAGTTCAATACACTTTAGTTGCTGATGTTAAACATGAAATTTGTCAAGCATATGATGTTGAGCATCCAGAAGCTGGTGTTGCTTTTCGTGCTTCATTCTTAATTGATGAAGAAGGTAATGTACGTCATCAAGTCGTTAACGACTTACCATTAGGCCGTAACGTTGATGAAATGATCCGTATGGTTGACGCTTTACAATTCCACGAAGAGCACGGTGAAGTTTGTCCAGCGGGTTGGAATAAAGGCGATAAAGGCATGACAGCAACTACTGAAGGTGTTGCAGCTTACCTTACAGACAACGCAGACAAGCTTTAATCATTAAGTAAAATTGTTTGTTTAAAAAAGCCGCTTTTAGCGGCTTTTTTTGTTTGTTGAATTTACTGCACTGTTAATTGTTGCGTTGAAAGTCGCGTTGAAAACTCGTGTTTTATAGCTATGCTGATAATACAAAGTGAAAAAATACCACAAGGAGCGAGGGTGTTTTATCCAAAGAGTATCTATGAAAATTCTCCGTATTTGTGTTTTCTGATCAGTGCGTACCTATTGGCGTTTTATGATACTTGGATGGTATATGCGTCGGTGGGGATATTTTATTTTGTCGGTTGTTTTATGTTAGTTCAACGTTCAAACTACCGTCGAATTGATCGCTATAAAGGTACGCTAAACTCTCAGCAAGCGCTTCCTGTACTGATTTATGAATACTTACCTTACGTGTATGCTGCAACTGCTATGATCTTACTACTGAAAACTGAACAGGCAATATTACAGTTTTTAGCTTTATGTTTGATGATTGTTGCTTTACGAAATTTACTTTTTAGGCGTAATAACCGACGCAAAGCTAAGTCGTTATTTTAGACGCTTAGCTTTGTTAATTAGATTTGACAGGTTATTCACGTGTGCTTAATTTATGTCGTTATTGCAGGGGCTTCGTTATCGTCAGCAATATCAGCTAAAGGCCAACCACCTAATTGCTGCCATTTATTAACAATATAACAAAATAATTCAGCAGTTTTTTCCGTGTCATATAATGCTGAATGGGCTTCGCTATTATTAAAGTCTATTTGTGCGGTGGCACAGGCTTTCGCTAGAACGGTTTGACCTAGCGCCAAGCCAGACAAGGTAGTGGTATCAAAACTAACAAAAGGGTGAAAAGGTGAACGTTTAATTGAGCATCGCTCGGTTGCCGCATTAACAAAACCTAAATCAAAAGCGGCATTATGCGCCACCATAATCGCGCGTTGGCAACCTGCCGCTTTCATTTTTTTACGAATAAGCTTAAATGTTTCAGTGAGCGCTTTTTTTTCATCAACCGCGCCGCGTAATGGGTTTGTTGGGTCGATGCCGGTAAATTCTAAAGCTGCTGGCTCAAGATTGGCGCCTTCAAATGGCTCAACATTGAAGTGTATAGTTTCGTCTAAACTAAATTGTCCGGTATGTTCGTCTAAGGTTAAAGTAGTTGCTGCTATTTCTAACAATGCATCGGTTTGGGCATTAAAGCCGGCAGTTTCAACATCAATGACAACAGGGAAGTAACCTCGAAAGCGTTGAGAGAGTAAATTTTTTTCAGCAGTGTTCTGCAGAGCTTTGGAATTATCAGACATAAAGGCGATGAGCATGAGTTAACAAAAATAATGTTCGAGATTATCGCAGAAATCAGGCTATAAGACATCACCGAAATTAAATGCTGTGAAATTAATTTTGGGTAAATTTTATTTAACTGTTAAAGTTATTAGTGATTCTGTCGATAGTAAAAGATGTCGCTATTAAACTTAGATTAATTGACATGAAAATTATTGTTATGAAAAAAATTATTACCTTAGCTATTTTATCATTATTTACTTTGCATTCTCATGCTGGAATTCGACAGTACCGTGCCGATATTGAAAACTCAACTTGGCAATTAACTGATGATTCTCGGCTGCAATGTACATTGTCGCATCAAATTCCTCGTTACGGCGAAGCTAAATTTTATAGTTCAGCAAACCGCAAGATGAATATGGAGTTTGAACTACAGATGATGCGACTGCCTGATAGTTACTCGTTAGCTGAAGTTCGTTCAGAAGCGCCTAACTGGCGACCAGGTGTTGCTGGCCGCGTACTTGCTGATATGAAATTGCATAAACAGTTTTCACCGAGTTTACCGAAAAAAATTGCTTGGAATATGCTCAACGAATTGGATCAAGGTATGAGTCCAACGTTTTATTACAATGACTGGTACAGTGATAATGATAAAATTACTGTGGGCTTGTCGACAGCGCGTTTTCAGAAAGCTTATCAAGCTTTTGTAAGTTGTGTAGGTAACTTACTTGATTTTAGTTTCGATGATATTTCTTATACGGTATTAAACTATCAATTTGGCTCTGATAAATTAACTAAATCATCACAGAAACGCATGGATATGATTGTCGAGTATTTGTCACTTGATTCTGAGCTTGAATTGGTATTAATTGACGGTTATTCAGATAGTTATGGTGGTCGAAATACTAACTTAAAAATGTCAGAACGTCGTGCGAATAAAGTGAGAGAGTTAATTGTTAGTCGCGGTATTGATGCGAGTAGAATCGAAGCAAATGGTTACGGAGAAAAACGCCATGTTGCTTCTAACGCCACCATTATTGGTCGTAGTAAAAACCGTCGTGTTGTTATCCGCATGGAGCAACCTTAAGGCTTTTAATTAAACGATTTCAAGATGATATTTGACATCGGTTAGCAGCATATTATAAATAGCACTTGAAGAGGCCTGTAGATTCACTGTAATCTACAGGCCTTTTTAGTTTGGGGTACAATTTATGAAAATTTTTATTCGCCTTGTCGCCATATTGTGCTGTGCTGTGCAGCTCAGTTGGGCTCAATTAGCCTCAGCACAAGTTGCTGATGCATTAACTTATGCAAATTATGATCAAGTTAAAGTTAGTCACCTTTACTTAGATCTTGATGTTGATTTTGATAAAAAATCATTAAAAGGTTTTGCTGAATTAACACTTAATTGGCTTAACGATGATGTTGCCGATGTTTATTTAGATACACGTGATTTAGAAATTCACCGTGTGATGGCAAAAAATGCTAATAACCAATGGGTAAAATTAAATTATAAGTTGGCTAAGCGTGATGATGTTATGGGGTCAAAACTGACTATTAAAACGCCTTTTCAAACGCCAACCATTCGAGTTTATTACAACTCATTACCGCAAGCGTCAGGGCTACAATGGCTAACTCCTGAGCAAACAGCCGGTAAAGACAAGCCATTTATGTTTAGCCAAAGCCAGGCTATTCATGCACGCTCTTGGATCCCAATTCAAGATACGCCAAGTGTGCGTATGACATACAATGCTCGTATTACTACTGCTGATGATTTACTTGCTGTGATGAGCGCCAATAACGTGCCGAACACAGAACGCGATGGCGATTATTCATTTTCAATGCCGCAAGCGATCCCTGCTTACCTTATTGCCATAGGCGTGGGTGATTTACAGTTTAAAGCCATGAGTAAACAGACGGGTATTTATGCTGAAGCGTATATTTTAGACCGAGCGGTTGCTGAGTTCGATGACACGCAGTTGATGATCGACGAAACAGAAAAGCTATTTGGAGCTTACCGTTGGGGCCGTTACGATTTACTTATTTTACCACCAAGCTTTCCTTTTGGCGGTATGGAGAACCCAAGATTATCATTTATCACCCCAACTGTAGTTGCTGGTGATAAAAGTTTAGTAAATTTAATTGCTCATGAATTAGCGCATTCTTGGTCTGGTAATTTAGTGACTAATGAAAGCTGGCAAGATTTATGGTTAAACGAAGGTTTTACCAGCTATGTTGAAAACCGCATTATGGAAGCGGTATTTGGTGCCGACAGAGCGTTAATGGAACGTGCGTTAGATGCACAGAACTTAAGTTATGAAATTGCTGAGTTACCACCAGGTGATACACAGCTATATATCGATTTGAATGGCCGTGATCCAGATGATGCGTTTTCAGGTGTGCCTTACACAAAAGGGCAGTTATTTTTAGTGTACTTAGAGCAAAAATTTGGTCGTGAAAAGTTTGATACTTTCATCATGCAATACTTTGACGATCATGCTTTTGAAAGTTTAGGTACGAAAAACTTTGTTAAATATTTAAAAGCTAATTTAACGCACAAATACCCTAATATTGTTAGCGATAAAGAACTTAACGAATGGATTTATGAGCAAGGCTTACCTAGCTATACCCCTAAACCACGTTCTGATGCTTTCGTTAAAATTGATAACTATATTGCTAAGTGGACTAGCGGACAGCTTGAGCTAGCGCAAATTCCAACTAAAAATTGGACATTACATGAATGGTTGCACTTTATTAATAACTTGCCATTAAACATTGCTAACGAGCGTATGAGCAATTTAGATGAAATGTTTAATTTAACGAACAGCACTAATGCTGAAGTAGCACATGCATGGTATTTATTAGCATTACGCTCAGGTTACGATGTTGTGTATCCGGCGATGGCAACTTATTTAGAGTCGATTGGTCGTCGCAAATTAATTGTGCCATTGTATAAAGAATTGGCTACATCAGCTAAAGGTAAAGAGTGGGCACAAGCGGTTTATAAAAAAGCGCGACCTGGCTACCATCCATTAGCGCAAGGTACAGTAGATGCTATTTTGTTAAACTAATGTAGACTTGCTAGTCATAATAAAAAAACATCGCAATTAGCGATGTTTTTTTGTTTATAAATATTGAAATCTGGTTGTAGTTTATGACTTTAAATCACTAATACCAGTTAGCTTGAATTTACGATGACATCGACTTGTCGTAATTTATCTTGTGGTGAAATAACCACGCGGATCTGTTGAGGCCCTTGTTGATAATGTAACGTTAATCGACCTCGTTTACGTTCGCTATGACTTGCTTGGCCATAATTATAATTGTAAAACGCTATTATTGCTGTCTCAGTTTTTGAGGTGAAGTAGTTTATTACTGCTGGCGTAGTATCATCAAATTGAGCAAATATACGTGCATTATCAAGCACCGGAATATGCACTTTTCTATTGTCACTTCTATGACTTTCTAACTCAGTCGTTGCGGCATTAAGGTTGGCACTGACTGCTAAAGCGACTAATAATGTATAGCGCAAAAATTGGCTCTTAGTGATAAAAAACCGAACTCGCATGAATAGATCCTTATTGATAATGAAACTTTAGCTTGCTAGATGCATGTAGGTATTGAGGTTTGCATTATAAACCTGTGTTGCTACGCCTTTATATTTGCTCAAGGGCGTGCTTTTTTTGATATAAACAGATTGGTATCAGTGTGCACGTTGATCATTTTTCTGTCAAATGTCGGCAAAAAGTTGCAAGCGGTGCGAAGATGCTAACTTGGCTGGCTGTGTAAACAAGCATCAAATTATGCTCGATGCTTGTTCGGTTTGTTTAAATCTTGATAATATGTTGATTATTAATTGATTTTTATGAACGGTCAACAAAATCATCACGGTAATGGTCGACCCATAGTGCAGTGGCACCACAAATTGCGACTGGCATAACTACTAGGTTGACGATAGGGATCATCGAGAATATTGCCGTGGTTATACCAAAACTATAGCTTAAACCTTGGCGTTGTTTTAGTGCTTGTCGCATACGATCGAAACTGATCTTATGATTATCAAATGGATAGTCTTTATATTGTACAGCCATCATCCAAGCAAGAAATAAGAACCAGAGCACTTGGCCAATTACTGGCAGTAGCCAATAAAGTAAAAAGAAGCCTATTGCTCTTGGCAGATAGTAACCCAGCTTACTGAGTTCACGTGAAAGTGTTCTTGGAATATCTTTGACCACATCAAGAGCGCCACCACTATCTAATGGCTGATTAGTTAACAAGGCTTCTATTTTTTCTGATAGTAAGCCATTAAACGGAGCTGCTAGCCAATTGGCAACTGAGCTGAAAATAAATGAAAAAATAATTAAAATAAACAACACCGCTAATGGCCAAATAAAGTTACTTAACCAAGCAAAAGACTCACCAAGCCAATCTTCTAGCGTCAACATATAGCTCTCTAGTTGTAAAAACATATAATAAAAAGCACAGCTAAAAAGCACTAAATTTACCGTTAGTGGGATAAATACAAAGCGGCGAATTCCCGGTGTGCGAATTAACTCAAAGCCTTTGATAAAATATCCGGCACCGCCGTTTGCTAAAGGCTGGGGTCTGTTATTGTTCATTGCTGATTTATTAACCTAACTAATTGATATTCATGGCTCGATTATAGGATCCTTCGCGTGATATGAACAGTATTGTGATGTTACAAAATACATCAATCTCTGGTACAGTGGCGGCAATTACACGGGTTTTAATATATTTTTTCTAATTGTACGAAGTTTGTAAAACATTTACTAAAATTTTGGCAATAGATAGCAACGATTAGGTTATTCGATTTAATGCGACTCAAGCATATAAAATTGGCAGGTTTTAAATCATTTGTCGATCCAACAACTGTGCCATTCGAACAGCAGATGACCGCTATTGTTGGTCCTAATGGCTGTGGAAAATCAAACATAATTGACGCTGTTCGCTGGGTGTTAGGTGAAAGCTCGGCTAAAAATTTACGTGGCGATGCCATGACCGATGTCATTTTTAATGGTGCAGCAACGCGAAAACCAATTGGCCAAGCTAGCGTTGAATTAGTGTTTGATAACACTCAAGGGCGTATTCAAGGGAATATGGCGGACAGAAGCCAAGTGTCTGTGCGTCGAGTGGTGAACCGCGAAGGCATAAATAGCTACTTTTTAAATGGCACAAAATGCCGACGTAGAGATATTACTGACATTTTTCTTGGTACCGGTTTAGGGCCTCGCAGTTATGCCATTATTGAACAAGGCACCATTTCACGATTAATTGAATCAAAACCGCAAGAGCTACGCGTTTTTATTGAAGAAGCTGCAGGTATTTCAAAGTATAAAGAGCGTCGCAAAGAAACTGAAAACAGAATACGCCATACCAGAGAAAACTTAGCGCGATTAAGTGATATTCGTCTCGAACTTGATGTGCAAATTGATAAGCTTCATCAACAGGCTGAAGCCGCCAAGCGCTTTCGTGCTTTAAAACAGCAAGAACGTAAGTATAAGGCTGAATTAGCGGTATTACGTTGGCAAAAATTTGATCAGCAACGCCAGCAGCATCAAACGCGTATCTTAGCGCTGGAAAATAAAATTGAGAGTCAAAATACTCAGCTCAGTCAAAATGATTTGGTCATTATCGAATTAAAAGAGACGTTGCTGCGTTGCAATGATAATAACCAAACTTGGCAACAAGAAAAACTCAATTTAACGCAAGATATTGCCCGTGCTGAGCAACAAGTAAAACACTTAAAAGAACAGACCGAAAAAACACAGAGTGATAATGAATTAACTCAACAACAATTGCTTAATGCCCAGCAGTTAATTTTAGCTGAGCAAGAGCAGTTGCAATTGGGTGATCAGCAATTAAATGAGCAACAACCACAATTGCAAAAAGTAGAAGCAGAATTAGCACGTTGCCAAGCTGAGCTGAAACAGCAGCAAATTGCGCAAAAGCAATTGCAGAGCCAGTGGCAGCAACAACAGCAACAGCGTACAGATCTGCAGCAGAAAAAACAGACAGTGCAGGCAAATATCACGCAGCAACAAACCATTATTGAACAGGTTAAGCAGCAAGTCATAAAACTACGTGAACAAGTTAGCCTGTTACCATTAACGGATATGCTCGTTGAACAGCAACTGCAACAACAAAAAGCTACCGAGTTAAGTGCGTTAAAACAAATACAAGCGCAGTTGACTTTACTGGCCAGTCAAGAAAGTCATTTACAGCTGCAGAGCCAAGAGCTTCATCAACAATTAGCGGTAGTTACGGGGCAATCAACCGTGAAAATACAAGTGATTGATGAGCGACAAAAAAAGCTAGCTGATAAATCTCCTTGGAGTGAAAAACAAGTGAAATGGCTGAGCACTCAAGGTATCAATGATATCGTTTCGCTGCAAAGCCAATTAACGGTGGCTAAAGGTTGGGAACTGGCCGTTGAAGTTGCTTTATCGCATTGGCTTGCGGGTCATGTTTTGTCAGCGTTACCTGAAGCTGATACCGACGGTAGTTTAGGTGCAGATAACTTATGCTTTGTATATCAAACGGCAGAGTCTACAGCCGCTCACGATAATATAGTAGCCACTAAAGCAAAGACATTAGCGAGTAAAGTCACAGGTGTTGCCACGTTAAATAGCTATTTTAATCGTATATTGATCGCTGAAACATATCAGCAAGCAAAACGTCAGTTAGCAACATTAGCTGACGGTGAAAGTATTATTTGCCCAGATGGTACTTGGTTAAGTCATCATAGGCTTATCAAAGGAAAACTTGAGCAAGGCTATGATTATATAAGTTTACAGCGAGATCTTGAAAACGAACAAGCTGCACTACTGCAGTTACAACAACAGCAACAAAAGCTTGAGCAGCAGCAAGATAATTATAATCAACAACTTAAGTCTATCGTCATAGAGAAAAAAGCTCAAAGTGAACGTTTAGCATTACAGCAAGATAAACTCAATACACTAGAGAAAACGATTTCCGCGGGTGAGCAAGACAAACTTTATCAACAAGCTCAGCACAAAAAATTAACCGCAGAGATTGCAGAGTTGCTTGAAAGTGAGCAGTTTGCCAAAGAAAAATTAACGGCGTTTGAAAGTCAATTAACGCCATTGCTTGACGATAGTGAATATGATCTTGAAGGGTTTTCGCAACAACAAACGCTATTACAACAGTCAATAGAAGAAATACAAAGTCGCAGTCAAGACTTACATCAACAGCGTCATCAGTTGAGTTTGGTTGTTGAGCAGCTAAAAAACCAACGATTACAGCACGAGCAAAGTATTCGAGCGAATCAAGAAAATATTAATTTATTGACGCAAAGGCTAAGTAATAACAGCCAAGTTTTTAGTGATAACAGTAAACCGTTGCAAGCGTTTGAACAGCAATTGCCAAAGTGGCTTGATAACCTATCTGCGATTAATGAAAAGCTACATGTTAATCAAAAAACCTTGAATGACAGCCAAACACGTTTGGCAGAGGTAGAATTAAGCCAGAAAACCAGTCAAAATAAAATAGCTGTACTGAATGAACAGTTAGCGCGTTTGCAGTTAGACAGTGAAGGTTTTAAATTAAGAGCTGAAAGTGCATTAGAAGTGTTAGCTGAGTTAAAGCAAAGTATTGATGATGTTATTGCGGCTATGCCAGACAATGCCAAAGAAGCGTTTTGGCAAGCCCATTTAGTTAAGCTGGCTAAAGATATTCAGCTGTTAGGGGCGATCAACCTAGCCGCGATTGAAGAATATGAAACTCAGTTTGAGCGTAAAAGTTATCTTGACCAACAAGATCAAGACCTTAATAATGCCATAACAACTTTAGAAGCAGCCATTGCAAAAATAGATAAAGAAAGTCGACATAAGTTTAAGTTAACTTTTGATCAAGTAAATAAAGATTTGCAACGGCTATTTCCTAAGGTTTTTGGTGGTGGGCAAGCATACTTGTCACTAACAGGTGAAGATCTTTTAGAAACAGGGGTTACTATCATGGCAAGACCCCCAGGTAAAAAAAAATAGCACAATTCATCTATTATCTGGTGGAGAAAAAGCGCTGACCGCATTATCATTGGTGTTCGCGATTTTTCGGTTGAATCCAGCTCCATTTTGTTTACTTGATGAAGTGGATGCACCTTTAGATGATGCAAATGTCAGTCGTTTTTGTAATCTAGTGCGAGAAATGTCGCAAACAGTGCAATTTATATATATAAGCCATAATAAAATAGCTATGGAGATGGCGTCACATTTAACCGGTGTTACTATGTTTGAACCAGGTGTTTCACGTATGGTAGCGGTTGATATTGACGAAGCAATCGCTATGGCAGAAGTATAAGAATAGGCTAGGTAATGGAAGATAATTTCAGAAATACATTAATTATTATCAGTGCTCTCGTAATAGCAGCTATTTTCATTCATGGTTACTGGACCATCAGGAAACAAAAAAATCCGTACAAATTAAAAACCAAAGAAGAGCCTATAGCGCCACAACCGCGTGGCTTTGATGGTTCGGGTTTTGACCAAGACGGTGTTAGTAAGCCGAAAGTTGTTGGTGCCAACCCAATATTAGATGATGTCGCAGTAAAGTCGCATACACTTGAAGATAATGACGAATTTCATAGTGATGTGCCAATGCCAAATGACGTACCCCATGCTGACTTTGAAGATAAGCCATTAGATCAAAGTTTGAATTTTGGTGCTTTGCTTAATGATACAGAAGAAGTACCTGCGCATTTAAAGCAACAAGCGTTATCAGATGTTGATCGTTATGCTGATAGACAAAACTATCAAGACAATGGCTATGCTGAAACTACGGTTAATGAGTCAGTTGAGAACGACATTATTGAGAAAGAAACAGTTCAATATGAACCGGTTTACCAACAGCCTGTTACTCAAGCAAAACCAGAGGTTATTCGAAATAAGCCACTCGCACGTAAAAAAAATGTGCGTGAGCCTAAAGCGAAACGAAACCAAATGGAGATCAATTTTGGTGATGAAGCCGTAAAAGATATGCCAAGCATGTCGGCGACTGAATCCTCTAAAAAACCTGCGAATGACATTGAACCGCAAGTTATTGTGCTTTCTGTTGTCATGCCTGAAGGGCAAACGATGTCAGGTGCAGCGCTTTTACCTATATTGCTTACTTTAGGCATGAAATACGGTGAAATGAATATATTCCACCGTCATCAAGACAATGCAGGTAACGGTAAAGTCACGTTTAGCTTGGCCAATATGCTAAACCCAGGAACGTTTAATTTGGATGATATCGAGAACTTTACTACCCAAGGCATTACGCTATTTATGACCTTGCCTAATGCCGGAGATGCCTTTGAAGTATTTGAACAAATGCTTAATGCAGCTAAACAGCTTGCGGTTGAGTTTAAAGGGCAATTGTTAGACGACAAACGCAGCGTCATGACCAAGCAAACTGAACAACATTATATGGGTATTATTCGAGAGTTTGAGCGTAAGAGTCGCATCGGCTCGCTTTAAACCTACACCTCCAGTAATCATGAACCTCTGTCAATAAATTGCAGCAACAACTAAGTTAATCAGTATTTGTTGCACTTTATTGACGCTAGTACACTCACTTTCAAAGTAACTAAAACCTATGTCTGAAGAAAATATTATTAATCGTATCGCTGAAATATGTCAGTTAATTAGCCATTATAATCATCAATATTATGTGCTTGATGAACCGACTGTACCTGATGTTGAATACGATCGATTAATGCGCGAATTAACAGCTTTAGAAACTGAGTATCCGCAATTTAAAACGCTTGACTCACCTAGTCAGAAGGTTGGTGGTGAGGCGCTTAAAGCATTTAGCCAAGTTGTACATCAACTACCTATGTTGTCGTTAGATAATGTTTTTTCTGCACAAGAATGGCAAGCCTTTGTTAAGCGATTAAAAGACCGATTAAAATCACCGTTAGACTTTGCCATTTGTGCCGAGCCTAAGCTCGACGGTTTGGCGGTAAGTTTACGTTACGAAAATGGTATTTTTGTTCAAGCAGCTTCACGCGGTGATGGTACAGTAGGTGAAAATATTACTGAGAATGTCCGTACGATAAAGTCGATCCCTTTGCGTTTACAAGGCACTAATTTTCCCGATGTGTTAGAGGTTCGTGGTGAGGTGTTTATGCCAAAATCGAGCTTTGAAGCATTAAACCAACAAGCGATTAAAAAAGGTGAAAAAGGCTTTGCTAACCCACGCAATGCCGCCGCTGGTAGCCTAAGACAATTAGACTCTAAAATTACCGCTAAACGAAATCTTGCTTTTTATGCCTATGGTATTGGTTTTGTCGGCGCAAGCGAGGACGGCAATGGTATTGATGAAAACTGGCTAGCAGATTCACATTATCAGCGTCTTTGCCAAATAAAAAGCCTTGGTTTACCTATGTGCCCGGAAGTTAAGTTACTGGAAAATGCCACTGAAGTTGAAGCATTTTATCAAGATATTTTGCAGCAGCGTGAAAACTTGAGTTATGAGATAGATGGCACGGTATTTAAAGTTGATGATATTGCTTTACAGCAAAAACTTGGCTTTGTTGCCCGAGCACCTCGCTGGGCTACTGCCTATAAATTCCCTGCACAAGAAGAATTGACGGTATTAGAAGCCGTTGATTTTCAAGTTGGACGAACAGGGGCAATAACACCAGTGGCTCGCCTTAAACCGATATTTGTTGGCGGTGTTACGGTGAGTAATGCCACCTTACACAATCAAGACGAGATTGACCGCCTAGGCATACAAATCAAAGATACGGTGATTATTCGCCGTGCCGGTGACGTAATTCCTCAGATCGTCAGTGTTGTCGTTGAACGAAGACCTGCAGATGCTGAAGTGATTACCTTTCCATCGGTATGTCCAGTGTGTGAATCTGCGGTGATGAAAGCTGAGGGTGAAGCTGTACTGCGTTGTACTGGCGGTTTATATTGTCAGGCGCAGCGTAAAGAGGCGATTAAACATTTTGCCTCGCGTAAAGCACTTGATGTTGATGGTTTAGGCGATAAATTAGTTGAACAATTGGTTGATGAAGGCTTGGTAAAAACCCCAGCCGATTTATTTAAGTTAACCACGCTTGATGTCAGTACGATGGCGAGAATGGGAGCAAAGTCTGCAGACAACTTAATTAAGGGCCTTGAGTCGGCAAAAAATACTACCTTGGCAAAGTTTGTTTATGCTTTAGGTATTCGAGAGGTTGGCGAAACGACTGCGTCGAATTTAGCGCAGTATTTTCATACTTTTTCAGCAATTAAGTCGGCCAATGAAGAGCAATTACAGCAAGTGCCTGATGTCGGTGTCATTGTGGCAAAAAATATTGTCAATTTTTTCGCGCAAGACCATAACATAGAAGTGGTTGAAGAGTTAGAAGCGATAATGTCTTGGCCTGATATTGAAGTGAAAAGTGACGATGAATTACCGCTTAAAGATCAAACCTTTGTTTTAACAGGTACCTTGAGTAAAATGGGGCGAAATGAAGCAAAAGCCGCCTTACAAGCTTTAGGAGCAAAGGTGTCTGGTAGTGTTTCAGCAAAAACGCATTATTTAGTCGCAGGCGAAAAAGCGGGGTCTAAATTGGTTAAAGCACAAGACTTAGGCGTCAGCGTATTAACTGAAGATGAAATGATTGCTTTACTAAATAACTAAATAGGATCTGATTTTAGCCTTTAAAAGGCTTTGGTCATGTAAATAAACTGTTGAGGTAGTATGACTGAGTTACTGATTGATATTGGCCAGTGGTTTCGCGGATATCAATATCAAACGGCTATGGCGATTGTGGCCACGGTATTAGTGATTTTTGGTAATGATATTAACAATGCTGTGCGTAAGCTGGTTGCTAAACAGCATTTTATTATTCGTTGTTTCACTTTTATTGTGGTTTGTGCGTTTGGCTATGGCTTGTTAACGGTTTGGTTAACTCGACTGTTATCGCAGCAATTATCACAAGTACCTAATAGTTATGTACTACCTTTGATCGTGGCGATTTTTAGTGTTTTGGGTGTTTATGCACAAAAGCGTCGACATATTTAAGTGCTAGGGGAGATAATTTATTTTTATCTGCCCTTTTTTATCTGCCCTTTATAGCCGAATAAAAGCATAGCAAAATAATACTATGGGTAAGGGCAGTAGTATGGCAAAGAGGATAGTTTCGCACCATTCAATTGTGCGATAAAAGCGATACCAAGAGGCTTTTTCTTCACGGGTTGACGGTAACACCTGAAAGAAAAACATAAATGCCGAAATCACTAAACTTTCAATGGCAATAAATAAAATAAGTATAGCTAACCAGACTAATACGCTGGGGGTTTGCATCTTTATTTGTGATTGCAAGCCAATAAAAAGTACAAAAAAGAACAAACACCAGGCTAAAAGTTGCCATTTAAAACGAGCGAAAGTAATAGCAATATAATTAAAAAGTTCAGGGCTAATTGAGAATTTCATTAAGTGAAAAATAACTCCAATAGGTGATTGAATGACGAAGGTGTTAACTAAAATAAAGTAACTATTACTATTACACTGTGTTTAAAACCGTTAAATTAAACCGTATCAAGTATAGCGATTTATGTGAGCAAATGTCAGTAATAGCATGACATTAAATGCTTTTATCTGCCAGTATCAAGGCGACTCGTTAACGAAAATTATAGCTAGCGCCGCCAAGGTATTAATTATCATCAAACTTGCCGGCACTTGTTGTCAGCTAAGGTGAATTATTCACCTTGAAGTACCCATAATTAGGAAACCGAAATTAGGAAACCGAATGAATAATAAAATTAGCCATTTTTTTAGTGTCACCATAGTAATGACAACGTTTATGACACAGGCTGTAATGGCAACGAGTATAGGTGCTCAAGCTGATACAATTCAACAAAATCTAACCGTTACCAAGGAGCATAAAGCAACACCTTTAGCGAGAGTGATGTCACAGTCAGCCAGTGAATCATCGGTTGATGAAAGTCATACGGATAAAACCTTACGATTAGCAATCAGTGAGCTTAAAGATAGTAGTGGTTTAGTTTATTTTGGCGGAAAAGTGTCTGAGGCTGAGCTGAGTCATTATTTATCAGCGTTGAAAAACGAACTAGGTGAAGAGCAATATGCGACCTTTAGGCAGCTGCAAGCGGCGCGTGATCATCAATCTTTTCACGTTACTTTAATTAATCCTTACGAATATCAAACTATTGATAAAGAAAAACTTAACTTATCACAAAACTTTAGCGTTACCTTACATGGCCTAGGTACTGCAGAAAAAGCAGGAAAACGCAGTTATTTTGTTGTTGCATCGTCTGCTGATGGACAGTTTATTCGCCAAAAACTCTTATTAAAAAACAAAGACTTCCACATAACATTGGGCTTTTCTCCGACAGATGTTTTTGGTGTTAGTAAGGGCCGAGACACGCTAATCAAGAAATAAATTTCATTACTTTTCATTGATAAACTTGTGATAGATTTGTGATAACTCTGTGAAAGTTTAGCCATGTTTGCTTTGCATACTGAATGCGAAATCATTTAGTTATCAAGGGAAACATATGAAATACTTTAAAACAGCATCAGCAATCGCATTAGCGCTTTCAAGTTCAGCGTTAATGGCACAAGAATTAGAAATAAAGTTTACTAACCTCACTCAAGGTATTTACTACACGCCTATTTTAATGTCAGCTCATGATGACACTATGTCACTTTTTAGTGCTGGTACTGCCGCAACACCTGAATTACAAATGATGGCTGAAGGTGGAGACATTTCTGGCCTTGTTACCTTACTTGACGGTGCAAATGCAAATAATGCCACCAACCCAGCTGGCGGTTTACTTGCACCGGGCCAATCAACAACTGCGATGCTAAGTACTGATGACAGTAATACTTATTTGTCGATTGTAACCATGTTACTACCAACCAATGATGGTTTTGCTGGTGTAAGTAGTTGGAAAATACCGACTGAAGCTGGTAGTTACACGTTTAATGTTAATGCATACGATGCCGGTACTGAAGCAAACAACGAAGTTGTTAATGGTGGTGGTGCTCCAGGTGCTTTAGGTATTCCAGCGGCTCCGGGTATGGATGCGGGTACAGGTGGTACAGGTGTAACGACTGAAGAAGCGAATAAAACTGTGCATATTCATCGTGGTAGTTTAGGTGATGATGATCTAACAGCAGGTAAAAGTGATTTAGATAATACAGTTCATCGTTGGTTAAATCCGGTTGCACGTGTCACTGTTACAGTAAAATAGGGGACTATTATGACTATTTTTTATAGAAATCAGTTTGCCCGTAAAGGTATCTGGTCAGCATTAGGTTTTACGGTTTTGCTGTCAGCCTGTGGTGGTAGTGATAATAATTCAACACCTGAGCCAGTAACGCCTACACCGCCAACACCGGTAACCTACACTTATGAAGTTAGTGTAACTAACTTAACGCATGCACAGCCTTTATCACCTGTGGCTGTTGTTTTACATAATGAAGGAGCTTTATTTGAACTCGGCGCCAGCGCGACAGTGGCATTGGAAAATTTAGCTGAAAGCGGTGATAACTCGCAAGTTCTGGCACAAGACATGGTGTTAGCGGGCGCAAGTGGAGCGGGTGTTATTATGCCAGGGATGAGCGAAACGGTATCTGTCAGTCTGGTTGATACAAAACCTATGTTGCTATCTGCTGCGACCATGTTAGTAAATACCAATGATGCTTTTAGTGGCATCAACGCTATGTCGCTGGAAAATATGGCTGTTGGCGAAAGTATTTCGTTGCGAACAAGTTCTTATGATTCAGGCACAGAGAAAAATAGCGAAACAATGGCAACAATACCGGGTCCTGCTGCTGGCGGTGAAGGCTTTAATGCTGAACGTGATGATGTCGACTTTATCGGTATGCACGCGGGTGTGATCACTAGTGACGATGGCTTAATGCAGTCAGTATTAACCCAAGCGCATCGTTTTGATAACCCTACTTTAGCGATATCGGTTACTCGTGTAGAGTGATCATTAACGCTAAATCATGATGTTTACATGATGGTTTAGCCGCTATTTTTGTATCTGTGCTTCGTTCTTGTCAATAAAAGATAATAATAATGGAGCAAAGCATGGATACCATACTGGTGGTTGAAGATGAGCAAGACATTGCTGATTTGGTGACCTTAAACCTACAAGAAATTGGCTTAACAGTTGATCATTGTTTATCTGGTGAAGTCGCCTTAGAAAAGTTAAAAATTAATCAATACGACTTAGTGATGCTTGATGTCATGTTGCCAGGTATATCGGGTTTAGATGTCTGTCGACAGTTACGCGAACAAAAGCCGGAGCAGGTGATTTTAATGGTAACCTCAAGAAATAGCGAAATCGATCGTGTATTAGGCCTTGAACTCGGCGCTGATGATTATATGACTAAGCCATTTAGTGTGCGAGAGTTACAAGCTAGAGTGCGCAGCCAGCTTAGACGTGTGCATTTATTATCAAAAATAAGTCAGCAACAGTTAGCGCAGCAGTCGCCTGAGCATTACTTAACTTTAGGGACCTTGCAAATTGATAACATTACTCACAGTGCTACGCTTAATGGCAAGCATATTGACTTAACTTCAACCGAATTTGATTTGTTATTCTATTTAGCCTCTCACCCAGAACAAGTTTTTTCCCGCGAACAATTGTTAAGTTCAGTCTGGGGATATCATCATAGTGGTTATGAACATACTGTTAACTCACATATTAACCGTTTACGTAATAAAATTGAACGTAATGCCACTAAGCCTGAAATTGTACAAACTGTTTGGGGCGTGGGCTACAAGCTTTGTCGTCAAGGGGTTTTAGCGTGAAG
>OJHO01000281.1_pt1 | contig 23385 bp, 17 predicted proteins | sample 1595311 | NCBI WGS metagenome assembly OJHO01 (sample SAMN05416879, study PRJEB24817) | seawater metagenome | isolation source: Sea water | place: Canada:Atlantic | collected 2013-11 | reverse complement strand
CGGTGGTGCCGTGGTCGGTCAGGTCCCCCACGGGGATGACGATGTTGGCGCCCAGCGCCTGTTCTTTATCCAGCACGGCTTTCATCGGGTGCATGGCCACATTGTCGCCGCCACCCTGGGTATCGGGCAGCAAGCCGATGCGCAGGGTGGTTGTGGTGGCGGGGGTGCTGCCTTTATCAGTTGTGTCGGTGTCGTCTGATGAGGACGACGAATCGCCCCCGCAGCCGGTAAGCGCAAGTGCGGCAAGCAGAGCCGCAAGGTTGTAATTGAGCCGTTTCACAATGGATTCCCCAGTCAGATAAGAGTCGGTCGGGGGATTGTGGAGAGGGCGTGTGTGTGCGGATTGACGATCCAGTGAACTTTATTTGAACGTTCGTGCTGAATATGGCTCAGTGCGGATCAGCACTGAGCCAGAATGGCTTGCCGGACGCAGTGAAGGACGCCGGTGGGCCAGTCGTCGGCGAGCTGCTCCTTGATCTGGCGGTAGCTGAAGGTGTCTTCCGCCAGATTGGCTTGGCTAAGGAGGGCGTCCTGGATGATGCCGATTTCCACGTCGCTGAGGCCCAGCGCCTGTTCCAATGACAATTTGCCGTTGACCACCAGTTGGCTCAGTGCTCGATAGATGGTTTGTTCGTTCACGTTTTGCTGCCGGGCGATGGCGGGTGGATCCATGTTGGCCAGGGCCAGGGTGAGAATCTCGTTGCTGTCCGGGCCGGCGTCCTCGGCCACGGCGTTGCTTTCATCGTTGCTATCCCCATTGAGAACCGCCAGGAATTCGTCTCCGTAGCGCTCCAGTTTGCGATCGCCTACACCGCTCACGGCGGAAAACTCCATGCGGTTGCGCGGGCGGATGGCGAGCATGTCCATCAGGGTGGCGTCGTGGAATACCACGTAGGGCGGCACCCCTTCTTCTTCAGATAACCGTTTGCGACAGGCGCGTAGCGCTTCCCACAGGATGCGGTCGGCTTCCGCCACGTTGGACTGGCTTTTACGGGTGCCGGCTTTTTTCGCTTTGGCGATTTCCTTGCGCAAGTGCAGGGGCTGTTCCCCGCGCAGGTAGGGGCGGCAGATGTCGGTGAGTTGCAGGGCGCCGTAACCGTTCATGTCTACGGTGAGCAGGCCGCGGGCCACCAGCTGTCGATAAATACTTTTCCACTGGTTGGCGTTGAATTCGTTGCCAATGTTCCAAGTGGATACATGGTCGTGGCCGGCGCTGGCGACTTTGTCGGAACGGTTGCCGGTGAGCACGTCGATCAGGTGGCTGACGCCGAAGCGTTGCCCAGTGCGATAGACGCAACTCAGGGCTTTTTGTGCGGCTTCGGTGGCGTCGAACGTTTCCGGCGGGTGCAGGCAGGTGTCGCAGTTGCCGCAGGGTTTTTCCAGGGTTTCGGCAAAGTAGTGCAGTAATGCCTGGCGGCGGCAGTGGGTGATTTCGCACAGCCCCAGCATGCTTTCCAGACGCTGGTTTTCATTGCGTTTGTGATGCTCGTTGCCGCTGCCCTGGGCGAGCATCTGTTTCAGTTTGATGGCGTCTTCCAGGCCATAGGCCATCCAGGCGGTGGCCGGGTTGCCGTCACGGCCGGCACGGCCAGTTTCCTGGTAGTAGGATTCGATGCTTTTAGGTAAATCCAGATGCGCGACAAAGCGTACATCTGGTTTGTCGATGCCCATGCCGAAGGCAATGGTGGCCACCATGACAATACCGTCTTCGCGTAGGAACCGTTGTTGGTGTTTTTGTCGCACTTGGGCGGACAGCCCGGCGTGATAGGGCAGGGCATTAATACCTTGTTGGCATAGCCATTCGGCGACACGATCCACCTTATTGCGAGACAGGCAATAAACGATTCCCGCGTCACCGGGGTGTTCGGCACGCAACAGGCGCAGTAGCTGATTGCGGGCGCCGTCCTTGCGCTCAATGCGGTACTGAATGTTGGGGCGGTCGAAGCTGGAAACAAAATGCCGGGCTTGGGTCAGGTCCAGCCGTTCGGCAATTTCTGTGCGGGTGCGCTGGTCCGCAGTGGCGGTCAGCGCAATGCGTGGCACGTCGGGAAATTCCCGGTGCAGCAGGGACAGTTGTAGGTAGTCATTGCGGAAGTCATGGCCCCATTGGGAGACACAGTGGGCTTCATCAATGGCGAACAGGGCAATTTCGGCCTGCTTCAGTAGCGCCAGGGTGCGCGGCTGTATCAGCCGTTCCGGTGCGATGTAGAGCATGTCCAGCTCGCCCTGTAGCAAGGCACTTTCCAGCTCGCGCACCTGATCCAGTGACAATGTGGAGTTGAGAAAGCCGGCCTTCACGCCCAGCGCTTTCAGTGCATCCACTTGATCCTGCATCAGGGCAATCAGCGGGCTGATCACCACACCGGTGCCCGCACGGACCAGCGCCGGAATCTGGTAGCACAGGGATTTACCCCCGCCGGTGGGCATTAGCACCAGGGCGTCGTCGCCCTGTATCAGGGTATCGATAATGGTCTGCTGTTCACCGCGAAACTGGTGGTAGCCGAAGACATGTTCGAGAACGGAGTGGGCATTGGATTGCATGGCCGGGAGTATACCCGTGGGGCCGGAGCGATGACATCCGGGCGACCTGCATTCGATTGTCATGACGGTGTGGTAGCGTTTTGGGTACTGTGGACGGGAAAGTGTGTAGGTGATGACCGAAATTTTTCGTCAGTTTTTGCTGCTGGGTTTGATTAGTTTTGGTGGTCCGGCGGCCCATGTGGGGTATTTCCATCAGCGTTTTGTGGTGCAGTTGCAGTGGTTGAGTGATGCCGACTTTGCCCGCTTGCTGGCACTCACTCAGTTTCTGCCGGGCCCGGCGTCCAGCCAGTTGGGGTTCGCCATTGGCCGGCTGCGCGGCGGTGTAGTAGGCGCTTTTATGGCCTTTATCGGTTTTACCTTGCCGTCTTTTTTGTTGATGGCGCTGCTGGCGATCTATGCAGCAGGGTTGCCGGCTTGGCTGCAGGGGGGTGTGGTCACGGGTCTGAAGTGGCTGGCGGTGGTGGTGGTGGCCGATGCGGTGTGGAATATGGGTGTGCGCTTTTGTACTGCCCCGCTGACAAGGGGGCTGGCACTGGGGGTGGCTTTGCTACTGGTGCTTTGGCCTACGCTCTGGGGGCAAGTGGCGGCCTTGTTGTTGGCAGCAGCGTTGGGTTGGTGCTGGTTGCGGCCTGCGCACGCCAAGCCGGTGCAGGGTAGGCCGGCCTGGCGTTGGCTGCCGTTGGTGATTTTTACGCTGCTGGCGTTATTGACGCTGTTACCCGTCGGTCGGTTGCTGAGCCTCTGGAATGATTTTTTCACCGCCGGTGCGTTGGTGTTCGGCGGGGGGCATGTGGTGCTGCCATTGTTACAGGAGCTGGTGGGGCCACAGATGACTCCGGATTCGTTCCTTACCGGCTATGCGGCGGCCCAGGCGGTGCCCGGGCCGATGTTCTCGCTGGTGGCCTATCTGGGCGCAGTTTTGTTGCCGGTCAGCCCCTGGTGGGGCGCCTTGCTGGCCACATTGGCGATTTTTTTGCCCGGTTTTTTGCTGGTGCTGGGAATGATGGATGGGTGGCAATGGTTGTCTTCGCGCCCGGCGCTGGCCGGGGCGGTGGCGGGAATCAATGCGGCGGTGGTGGGCTTTCTGCTGGCGGCGCTGTATCAGCCGGTGTGGGTGTCTGCTGTTCAGGGTGTTTGGGATTTGGTGATCGTGTTGGCGGGATTCATGGTACTGCGCAGTAAGAAGGTGCCCTTGTGGGGAATGGTGTTGGGCATGGCGGCGCTGGGAGTGTTGGCTGGCCTGTTGTAGGAGCGGCGCTTGAGCCGCGAACCGCGCGTCAGCGTGGGGTCACTCAAAAGACGATCCGGTATCACATCACAGCCGCTTTACTTTGCGTTCTAGTGAGCACTGATATGGTATTTCCTCGCCAGGGCTCGGCTTCGCGGCTCAAGCGCCGCTCCTACAGCCGCTTCGTAGAAAAAGAGTGGGCAGTTTTACTGCTCGAGTTAATCGCACGACCGGCGGCGCTTGCCTGAAAGTCGGAATCATGATTCACTTCTTTAAAGAGATGAATGTGGATTCCGTTCATGGCGTACCGGGAAACCGACAATGTGAAAGCCCGCAAGGCGGCCCAGCGTACCCACTTGTTGCGTAATGCCGAGCAGCTGGTGCGTGGCAGTGGTTTTGCCGGGCTGACCATGCAGACGCTGGCCAGCCAGGCCGGAGTCGGCGTGGGTACCTTGTATCGCTATTTCGAGAATAAGGCGGTGCTGGCGGCGGAGGTGTTTCGCCTGGCCACGGAACGGGAAGTGGCGGCGGTTGCTGAGGCGATGGATCAGGACGGCGATTTTGCCCAGCGGCTGGGATACGTGTTGCAGGTGTTTGTACGCCGGGCCCAAGCCGCGCCCACGCTGGCTTGGTCGCTGATCGCCGAGCCGGTGGACCCGGCGGTGGACGCGGAACGTCTTATCTATCGCCAGCGTTATGCTGAGTTGTATCAGCAGCTGTTGAGCGATGGCGTCAGTCAGGGCGCCTTGCCCATGCAGGATACGGCGGTCAGCGCTGCCGCACTGGTGGGGGCCATTGCTGAGGCGCTGGTGGGGCCGTTGTCGGAACCACTGCCCAAAGCCAGCCTGGCGCAATCCCTGACCCAATTTTGTCTGCGCGCGGTGGGTGCTCCACGGGCACAGGCGGAGGCGGTTGAGCAGCAACAGACTGCGTAAAAAGCGGCAACGGCAGCGCGCTTTAATAAACCGGGAGAGCTCACATGAATGCCAAGCACGACACCCTGAAAGTGGACCCGTTGGCCCAGACCCATGAGGTCTTCAACCAGGCCCGAGCGCTGGAAGACTACAACGCCTACGATAACGATGCCGCCCTGCGCGAGGCGGTGCGTCGTCACGGTGCGGGCTGGGCGGAGGCTGATCTGTCCGCCCACGGTGCCCGCACCGGCAGTGCAGAGGTGATCGAATGGGGCTTTCTGGCCAACGAACACAAGCCCCAGTTTTTTTCCCATGATCGTCAGGGCTATCGGGTGGACCTGGTGAAATACCACGAGTCTTACCACCGGCTGATGGCCCTGGGCCTGGAATCCGGCATGCATTCTTCTCCCTGGGCAAACCCCAAACAGGGCGCCCATGTGGCCCGGGCGGCGCAGAGCTATTTGCAGGCCCAGGTCGATGCAGGCCACGGTTGCCCACTGACCATGACCTTTGCGTCGGTGCCCTCCATCAGCCTGACGCCGTCACTGGCCAAGGAGTGGTTGCCCAAGATTCTCAATAACGCCTACGATCCGCGCAATGTGCCCCATACCGAGAAGCAGGCGCTGACCATCGGCATGGGCATGACCGAAAAACAGGGCGGTTCCGATGTCCGCGCCAATACCACCGTTGCTACGGCTATCGGTAATGAAGGCCCCGGCGAGGCCTATGAGCTGGTGGGGCATAAATGGTTTACCTCCGCGCCCATGTGCGATGGCTTTCTGGTGTTGGCACAGACACAAAGCGGATTGAGCTGCTTTTTGGTGCCGCGTTGGCGCCCGGATGGCAGTAAGAACCCGATCCAGGTACAGCGCCTGAAAAACAAGATGGGTAACGTGTCCAACGCCTCCTCGGAAATCGAATTGCGCGGTGCCTTGGGTTGGTTGGTCGGCGAAGAGGGCCGCGGGGTGCCGGCGATTATCGAAATGGTGGCGATGACTCGTTTCGATTGCATGATCGGATCGGCATCCGGACAGCGCCAGGCGGTGGCTCAGGCGGTGAATCACGCCGCTGGCCGTGCCGCCTTCGGCAAGACCCTGCTGGATCAACCCTTGATGCGTAACGTGCTGGCGGACCTGCAGTTGGAAGTGGAAGGCTCGCTGGCCATCGCCATGCGCATGGGGGAGGCGCTGGATCAGTCCACCCTGGACCCTTCCAACAGCCACGAAAGCCTGCTGTTGCGCTTGGGCCTGCCCGCCGGCAAATACTGGATCTGCAAGCGCACCCCGTTCCATGCCTATGAGGCCATGGAGTGTCTCGGCGGCAACGGTGTGACGGAAGATTTCATCATGGCGCGCCTGTATCGCGAAGCGCCCATCAATGCGATCTGGGAAGGTTCCGGCAATGTGCAGGCGCTGGATATGCTGCGCGCTTTAGGCAAGACCCCGGCGGTGCTGGACACCTGGTTCGCGGAACTGGGCAAGACCCAAGGCAGCGATGCGCGCCTGGACAAGGCGGTGGAGGGGCTCAAGCGCGAGTTCAGCGATATGGACGAGGCGGAATATCGCGCCCGCGATATTGTCGATCGTGTTTCGCTGACCATGCAGGCCAGCCAGCTGGTTGCTGCGGGCAACACCGCCGTGGCGGAAGCCTTCATTGCGTCACGCCTGGGCGAACACGGTGATCGCAACTACGGCACTCTGCCTAAAGGGCTGGATTTGGACACTATCTTGCAGCGAGCCAATCCTTGGCAGAGTTAAAAGTTAAAAGTTGAAGCGCGAGACGAGGGGGGCGATCTGGCAGGCCAAGCTGCTGCGCTTCAGGGCAAATTCGACGGCGCTCATCGACGGATAAAATGGAGACAGGGAAGTCTTCTCTTTGCGTTGAGAGTAGTCAGAAACGGCTTGGCTAGTGGCCACCCGTAGGAGCACCTCGAGAGGTGCTCCTACGGGTGGCTGTCGAGAAGTTAGAGCTTCAGTTTCCCTGCGACCTCGAACCACATGGCGCGGAACGCTTGGGCGGAGGGGGTGTAGGGGGCGAATTCGCCGACGGGGGCCCGATGATCGCCCATCTGTTCCACATGGGTTGAGTAGGGGATCCAGCCTTTGAGCCCGCCTTTCATTACCTTGGGGCGTTTGACCAGCATTTCCACATGCAAATCACGGTGGCGATCCACCATGTTGAAGAACGGCACTACGGTCAGGTTCTTGTAGTTCTTGCTGTCCAGCCAGTCCACAACTTGTTGGAAGGCACGGACGGACAAGTGGGTGGGAATCACTGGGACAAACAGATAATCCACCGCCGCAAAGATGCTTTCTGCCAGTGGGCTTAATGTGGGCGGGCAGTCCAGAATCACCAGTTCGTAGCTTTCCCCTAGCGGGGCAATCAGTTGCTTCAGGCGGTTTTTGGCGCCGCCATTTTCAATCAGTTTGATATCCGCATTGCGCATGGACAGGTCGGCGGGGATCGCATCCAGGTTGGCCCAGCGGGTTTCCCGTTTCAGCCGGCCAATGGGCTGCTTGCCCTTGATCAGGTTGGCGGCCTTGTAGCCGTCGCCATCGTCCACGCCCAAGTAATAGCTGGCGGCGCCTTGCGGGTCCAGGTCCCAGAGCAGGGTGCGGTGTTTCCAGCGTGCGGCATGCCAGGCCACGTTGACTGCCGTGGTGGTTTTACCTACGCCCCCTTTCAGGTTGTAAAAGGCAATGGTTTGCATGGCGTCCCTTTCCTGTAAGCTTTGAGAGTGGAGTGCCCGGGGCTCCCGTCTGCCTGCCCGCGCGACCAACCATTATAGCGGCCCCGGCCGCGTTATAGGCTGGGCTCAGGCTAGCACGAACCGATTAAATGTCCCATGTCACGCCCAGGCTCGGCTTTCGGGTCAGCAGGCTGGCTTGTGATCGGGGCAGTCAGGCGCTTTAATAGCCCTCCACAGGCACGGCCCAGCGGGCCGGGATAACAAAGAAAGAGGTTTTGATCAGGGTGAGCGCGACAGCCAACAAACGCTATCAAGTCTTTATCAGCGCCACGTTTCCCGATATGCAGGGAGCACGCCAGGCACTGATGCTGCCCATGTTGGAGCACGGGCTGATTCCTACCGGCCTGGACAGTGCGGCGGCGGACGGTAATACCCTGTTGCCCGTCATCCAGAAACTGATCGAAACCAGTGATTATTTCATCCTGATTGTGGGCGGTCGCTACGGTACCTTGTCACCCATGGGGCTCAGTGAGATCCATCGCGAGTACATTTTCGCTGCCACCAAGCGTAAACCGATTATTGCCTTTATCCATGAAAATCCCTCGGCATTGCCGGAAGCCCAGCGGGAGCCGACGCGTGACGGGCAGGTGCGAAGGGATGATTTTGTGCGCCTGCTGGAAGAGAAAGTGACCTGCTACCGCTGGAGCACCGAGGCGGGCCTGAACGAGTTGGCTGGCAAGGTTATCCCCCTCCTGATGCGCGAGCACCATGCCGTGGGCTGGGTGCGAGCCGATCAGGCGGGCGAGGGCGGTGGTGCCCAGGTTGAGGCGCTCAAGGCTCGCATTGAGCTATTGGAAAAAGAGCGCGAAGAAGCCCTCAGCCAGGCGCGTCCTCCCTTGAAGACCCTGGCCCGTGCCGGTGACCAGGTGGCGTTGGATTATTCCTGCAATGTGTATGAAGGCGGTGACTGCAAGCTGGCCATGGTGACCACAAAGATCAGCTGGGACCAGGCGTTCTCCTGTGTGGCTCCATTGATGCTGAACCCGGCAGCGGAACCGGTTTTGCAGAAAGCGCTGGAAGATTTTATCGGCCGCAAGGCGCTGGGTGATGTGCAGAAAGATTTCCCCCGTGCCCACGCCGTGCGCAACGTGGTATTGGCAGCCCATGCCTTCAACCAGGTAAAAATCCATCTGCGGGCATTGGGCTTGGTTGCTCGGTCGGCACAGAAAGACAACCGTGGCCTGCCGCTTTGGCAGCTGACCGCCCATGGGGATAACACCATGAGCCAGGTCATGGCGGTAAAGCGCTCAGTCAAACTTTAGCCTCTCTACGACGCCCATGTAGGAACGCCGGTTGAGGCGCGAACAGGCCTTTCCGATTGGCAAGACCTGTCGAGTGCTGCAATGACTGATCGCCCTACGGACGATTTCCTCGCTTCGCGAGGTTCGCGCCTCAAGCGGCGCTCCTACGGTGGGTTTAGGAAAGCTTCGCTTTCAGGAACGCCACAACCTCATCCATAGCCACCTCACTATTCTCCGCATCCCCACGTCCCTTGTACTCCAGAACGCCGTTGTCCATGCCACGTTCGGCGATGACGATGCGATGGGGGATGCCGATCAGTTCGCTGTCAGCCAGTTTGACGCCCAGGCGCTCCTTCTCGCGGTCATCGAAGATCACCTCAATGCCGGCAGCGGTGAGCTCCGCGTAGAGCGTTTCTGCCAGCTCACGCTCCCGGGGGCTTTTCTTGATGTTCACCGGGATCAGGGCCACCTGGAACGGGGCAATGGCTTCCGGCCAGATGATGCCCCGGTCGTCGTTGTTCTGTTCAATGGCGGCAGCGACCACGCGGGTTACGCCGATGCCGTAGCAGCCCATGGGCATCACCACGGACTTGCCATTTTCATCAAGAACGGTGGCGCCCAGTGCTTCGGAATATTTGGTGCCGAGCTGGAAGATATGCCCCACTTCGATGCCGCGCTTGATGCTCAGGGTGCCTTTACCGTCCGGGCTGGGGTCACCGTTTACCACGTTGCGCAGGTCAGCGATTTGCGGCAAAGCCACGTCCCGTTCCCAGTTGATGTTGAAGTGGTGTTTGCCATCTTCATTGGCGCCGGCACCGAAGTCGCTCATCACAGCCACGCTGCGATCCGCAATCACGGTGATCGGCAGGCCCACCGGACCCAGTGAACCGGGGCCTGCGCCCACGGCGCTACGAATAGCTTCTTCGCTGGCGAATTCCATTGGCGTGGCTACGGCATCCAGCTTCTCGGCCTTGATGTCGTTCAGCTCGTGGTCGCCGCGTACCAGCAGGGCCACCAGCTGGCCCTCTTCGGCGCCTTTGACTACCAGTGTCTTAATGGTTTTTTCGATGGGTAGATCGAACTGGGCCACCAATTCTTCAATGGTCTTGGCATTGGGGGTATCCACTTTTTCCATGGCGGCAACCGGGGCTGCGCGCTCTGTAGTGGGGGCCAGGGCTTCTGCCAGTTCCACGTTGGCGGCGTAGTCGGAGCCATCGGAAAAGGCGATATCGTCTTCACCGGATTCGGCCAGCACATGGAATTCGTGGCTGGCGGCGCCACCGATGGCGCCGGTGTCCGCTTCCACTGGGCGGTAATCCAGGCCCAGGCGGTCGAAGATGGCGCAGTAGGCCCGGTGCATGATCTGGTAAGTCTCTGCCAGGGAATCCATGTTGCTGTGGAAGGAGTAGGCGTCCTTCATGATGAATTCCCGCGAGCGCATGATGCCGAAGCGCGGGCGAATTTCGTCACGGAACTTGGTCTGAATCTGGTAGAAATTGGCCGGCAGCTGTTTGTAGCTGTGCAGCTCGTTACGCACCATATCGGTGATCACTTCTTCGTGGGTAGGGCCCAGGCAGAAGGGATTGTTGTGACGATCGGTGATGCGCAGCAGCTCCGGGCCATAGGCCGGTGCCCGGCCGGACTCTTCCCACAGCTCCATGGGCTGTACCACCGGCATCAGCACCTCTTGAGCACCGGCGCGGTCCATTTCCTCACGGATGACCTGCTCCACCTTGCGCAGCACCCGTAACCCGGATGGCAACCAGGTGTACAGCCCTGAGGCCAGTTTGCGCACCATGCCGGCACGCAGCATCAGCTGGTGGCTGGTCACGACGGCATCTGCCGGGGTTTCTTTAACGGTAGCAAGCAAGTATTGGGAGGTGCGCATAAACGGTGTCTTCGGCCGGTTGATTCGAGAGCGCTCCATTCTATGGGCAAAGGGCATTGCTAACCAGTCATGCGGCGCTTCTCGTACTGTGTTTATGCGGTTGGCTCTCGTATGCTTGGGGTTTGCCGTGTTGATTGAGGGGTGGATATGCTGAATGCTCAGCAGGTGCAGGACGTGATTTACCAAGGCCTTCCTGCGGCCTCTGAAGAGGGGTTGCGGATTGAAGTGGTGGGAGAGCGGCGGGCGCGGTTACGTTCGCCGTTCCGGCCTTCAACGCTGCGTCCTGGCGGTAGCATCTCTGGACCCACCATGATGGGGCTGGCAGATGCGGCCATGTACGCAGCGATTCTGGGGGAGCTGGGGCAGGTTGAAATGGCGGTGACGCAGAATCTGAATATCAATTTTCTGTCGCGTCCGGCGCCGGCGGACTTGATCGCCGAGGCGGTGATTCTGCGTTTGGGCCGTCGTGCGGCGGTGCTGGAAGTGCAGCTGTTCAGTGAAGGGAGCGATGAAATGGTGGCCCATGTTACGGGTACTTACGCGCTGCCGCGATAACCTGTATGACTGTTGATAGGTACGGCATAGAACAACAATGAAGCATGTGATCTTCTCTCTGCGCGTGGTTGTTCATTTTTTCGTTTCTTGGCTGATAAAAGCCGTGGGCATTATGTCTACAGGCGTAAAGACAGCGTCGATTCCTGTTTTTATTGATTTCTGCTAGAGTGCCCCGCTTATCTGGCTTTTCAATAGCCTGCTATAGCGTGAAATTTGCGCATCCTCACTTCCGGTTTGTCCGGCACGTCATCATTTCGTTTTTCATGTTTTTAGCTGGTAGGTAGGGTTGTCGCACTCTATTGGCTTTAACTTCCACCGAAAGGGAGGTTAGGGCGCAGCGTGCTTGTCATTGCTGTTGCTTGGGCGATTGACATGGAAGCTGTTTAGGAGTCGCTATGTTTCAGTTTTCAACCAGCGCGATTTTGTTGGTTTTATTAGCCTTTTATGGCCTGACCTTCTTGCTCACTTTGCGCATCGGTAAAAAGCAGGAAAATGCCGATGGTTATATGACGTCCAATGGTTCGGTGGGTTTCAGCATGTCAGCTGCCAGCATGACAGCTACCTGGATTTGGGCCGCTTCGTTTTATGCCGCGGCTAGCTCGGGCTATAAATATGGTCTTTCTGGTGCCATCCATTATGGATTTTGGGGCGCATTGATGATCCTGTTTATTTACCCCTTTGGTCGGCGCTTTCGTAAATTGGCCCCTAACGCCCATACCTTGGCAGAAATTATGCACGCCAGGCATGGTACTTCCAGTCAGATGATTCTGGCGGGTTCAAATATCGTTGGCAGTGTGATTAGCCTAATGGTCAATTTTACTGCTGCCGGTGCGCTGGTTGATATTTTGTCGCCCTTGAGCTTTAGCCAAGGGGTGATCATCGCCGGCAGCGGTGTGTTGTTATATACCTTCTGGTCGGGTTTCCGGTCATCCGTCTTTACGGATTTCGGTCAGCTAATGGCGATGATGGTTGCCGCGGTTATCATTATTCCGCTGATTTTTTTCAAGCTTGGTGGGCCGGAACTGTTTGAACAGGGCATGGGAAATTTGACTATTGAACAGGCAGACTTCTTTTCTACCACCGCTATTCTAGAGCAAGGTGCGCCCTTTTTTGTTGCTGTGTTGGCCTATGCCATTGGTAATCAGACGATTGCCCAGAGGTTATTTGCCGTGCGGGAAGATTTAATCAAGCCCAGCTTCATTACGGCAACCGTTGGCTATGGTTCCATTGTTATTGGCTTGGGTATGTTGGGGTTGCTGGCCTTATTGGCGGGCGTTCAACCCATTGACGGTGATTTAAATAATCTGATTCCGCAAATGGCTGCGACGTATCTGTCGCCGGTGATGGTCATTTTATTGTTTGTAATGATTATTGGCTCATTATCGTCCACCGCAGATTCTGATTTGTCTGCGCTGTCAGCCATTGTCATGACGGATGTTTACGGCAAGCATATCAGTAAGAACAAGCCCGACCCGAGCAAGATGATCTGGGTGGGGCGTTTGACCATGGTTGTTGCCACTACTCTTGGCGTGGTGTTTGCCAGCCTCAAGCTGGATATCTTGTCCATGCTGATTTTTGTTGGTGCACTCTGGGGAGCGATTGTGTTCCCGGTGATTGCCAGCTTGTACTGGAACCGGGTGAGTAACGCTGCGTTCACCGCGGCGGTGGCCGTTGCGTTCTTGATGTTCGTCGTTGCTCGTTTTTCCTGGGTTCCGATTACCGGTGCTACAGCGGTATTTTTCGAAGTGGTCGCGACGATTGGTGCCGGTGTGGTGATTGGTTTGATGAGCTTCGGTTTTTTTGGACAAAAAATCGGGTTGTTGCTGGGCATACTTACCAGCCTGGTGATGCTGGTGTTTACGGTGGGCTTCTTGCGCGAATACGAAGTGCTTCTGAGCTCATTAACGGCTTATGGCGCCAGTGCTATCGTATGCACGGCAGTGACACTTTTTAGTAAGAAACAAGATTTTGATTTTGATGTTATCGACCAGCGAGTGGTCGAATTCCATAGCCACAACTAAAGGAGAATGCCCATGTCATCAACATTATTGACAGCATATGTCTTGGTATGGCCTGTGATTGCGGGCCTGGTTTTTTTGATGTTGTGTGTTGGCCTGGTGAAGGATATCCGCAAGGCCAGAAAAGAAGGGAAGACCCTCGTTTAGTTTGGTGTGAGCGTCTGAAAATGCTGTGTGCGGCCGTCGTGTCGTTCATTGAGGTTTTGGACGCTCAGCGTTACAGCAGGCTGCCTGCGGCCGGATGGTAAACGGTTCGCCTGCATGTGGCCTTGCGCTGTGCGCTGATAGCAATGACCGGGCGAGGTCGTTAGCCATATTGACGTTGCCGGGTTGGACTGCAAGCCTGAGTGGAGCATAGGTAGTCCTCTCCGGTGTTGCTTTTCCATTGTGATTTTCAACGGCTCGTTCGCTGGCAGTGCAGAGTTATGGCGCCTGCCTAGCTCCTGTAGCGCCTAGAGACGTCTCGCTTTCCCTTATCTAAGTTCTTTTTCCCAGATCAAATCGATGCTGTTGGACTCGCTGCTGGAGCGGGCTTCCAGATGCAGGCTACGGGTCAGGGTGTAGCGCAGAATGACGGTGGAAATGGCGTCGAACAGGCCCACCGCGTAGGTCAGATAGAGTCGTTCGGAAAGCTGCTTGCCGAGCATCAGGGCGGCGTCGTCGCTTTCCCAGTCGCTGCCCACACTGATGTCGTCCACGCCCAGTTTGTCACCGATTTTTTCGGTCACACCGCTGCCTCTTTCCAGCCCGTATAGCGCCAGTGCCTGGGCAATCTGGTTGCCCTCGCTCTTTGAGCCGCTTTCCAGCGGGCGGCCGGTGAGCAGGTAAGACATGGCCTGGCTTTGTTCCATGCTGGGGTCGGAAAACAGTGATGCATTGGGTTCTTGCAGGGTGCCGCTTAGCTGCACCCCCACCACCACGCCTTCGCTGGGGATCTTGCGGATGGCGCGAATATCCAGGCCGGGGTTGTCCGGCGGCCCCTGGAATATCAGTTGACCATCGCTGATGGACAAGTTCTGCCCGTAGGCTCGGTAGCGCCCTTCGCGGATCACCAGTTCGCCATTCAGTTGCGGTGGCCGTTGGGGTTTCTGTTCTACCTGTAGAGTACCACCGAGCATTGCGTCGAGCCCGAAACCCTTGAAGTGGACTTTGTCGCCCAGTGTCAGGGTGACATCCATGGCCACAGGCAGTTGGCTGCTGCTGTCTCCTTCCTGATGCACCAGTACCTGATCGTTACTGACGGTGATGGCGCCTTCGGGAATTTCCACTGGCCGGATTTCGGCTTCCGGGATGGCCAGGGAGCCGCTCAGGCTCAGCCCTTCAAGGTCGCCTGCCAGGGTCAGATCCGGTGTTATCAGGATGCGGGCGTCGGGCCGGTCAGCGGCGAGCAGGCGCTCGCCGCCAAGTGTCAGTTGCAGGGGAATGTTGTTTTGGCTGGGGTCCACGCTGCCGTTCAGCGCCAGCTTGCCTGCGCCCATCTGGGCGGAGCCGGTGATGTCCAGTTTGCCTTGGGGGTTGCCCTGGATGGCCACCTGCAGGTCGGCGATATCGACCCCGAGAAAAGGAATGAGCGCTTGCCCGTCTTGCAGCTTGATGGCGCCATTCATGATGGGTTGGCGGACCGTGCCGGCCAGAGAAAAATCACCGTGGATACGACCCTGCACTTCGCGCAGGTCAGCGGTGAATAGTTCCACGAAGGCCAGGCTATCCAGGTTAAACGCCACGTCGCCTTGCAGTGACGAATCCAGGTCCAGGCCGTGTTCCAGTTGCGCCTGGGCGTTGCCCAGTGCGGTGGTTAGGGTCAGCTTGCTGTTGAGTCGTTGATTGGCGAGCTTGCCTTGCACGGTGAGCTCTTCGATCTCCACCGGCGGTGGGGTATCTGCGGTGTTAACGGTGATCTTGGCGTCTCGGGTTTGCACGGAGAACTGGCCTTCGGGGTTATCGAGTGGGCCTTGGAGTGTCAGGTCTGCATTCACGCTGCCGTGCACGGTCAGGGTGGGGTCGAGCAGGGTATTGGCCAGGGCGAGGGGCAGGTCCGTCAACTGGACTTCGGCGACTACGTTTTTGTTGGCACTATTGTTGGCACCATAGCTGCCCTGCAGGCATAGCTGGCTGGGGGCCTGCACCAGACAGAAGGGGCTAAGGGATTGTGATTGGGCAGAGAGGCGCACGCTGCTGTCCGTGTCTTGCTGCCAATTGCCCAGACGGCTGTGTTGCAGCCGGGTATCAGAGAGGGTGCCTTGCCATGCGTTACCCGCCGGGTTTAGGCCGCCCCGCAGGCGGGTTTCCAGGGACACGTCATCGCGGCTGGCGTTGGCCTTGAGCTGATGCTGGGCCCAGCTGCCGTTGGCGGTAACCATGAGGGCGTTGATCTGTTCGGTGTTGTTCTGGGTGATCTGGCCTGCGTTCAGGCTTAGTGTCATGTCGCCCTGTTGCGTAGTTTGTGGCAGGCGCAGTTGGGTAAAACGGCTTTGCAGCTGGGCAATCTGCCAGTCTTTCCAGCCTAGGGCGTTGCCGGTGAGCTGGCCGCTGAGTGCCGGGTCGCTATAGCTGCCCTGGAGTTGAATTTGTCCAGCCAGGTTGCCGGTTAGCCCCGGATACACTTGTTGCAGGCGTGACAGTTTCAGGTCGCTGCGCAGTTGCCACTGTGGCCATACCTGACCGCTGGCCTGGAGCTGGTTGTCCCCCCAGTGCCCTTGGGTGCTCAGCTGCAGTTGTTGTTTGCCGTTGGGCGTTTGGCTTTGCAGGGTGCTGGTCAATGAGAGTGCTTGCTGGCGGACTTTGCCGCGTAAAGCCAGTTTACTGGGCGACAGGGTCCAGCGATCGCCGTCCCATTGCCCCTGGCTGTGACCGTCGATGGCCAGCTGGCCGGGGAAGAGCGGGTGCAGCAGGGCGGTGTTGAGATCGCCGCTGAGATCCAGATCCCAGCTTAATGGGCTGAACATCACCTGGCCGTGGCTGGCCAGTGTCTGGTCGCCGTCCTGTACGGTGAATTTATGCAGGGTAATGCCGCTGGGAATGAGGGCACTGTCCACGGCGATGGCGACATTACGCTCACCGCTGGACAAGCCGGTGTGCCCGGTCAGGCGCAGTGCGTTGAGCGGGCCGCTTGTGGCCAGTTCCCCTTTGCCCAGTGACAAGGGCTGTGGCAAGGCAAGCGGGAGCGCCTGGGCGGCCCAGCGATGCTGCAGGGCAATTTGCCACTGCTCATCCTTGATTAACCATTCCCCCTGGCTTTGCATCTCCACCGGGCCGGTAAGCTGATGATGTACCTGGAGCTTGTTCAGTGGGCCTGCCAGGGTGAGTTGGCCGGTGGCGTGCGGCGCTTGCAGGGTATCGTTTTCAGGTAGCGGCAGTTGCCAGCTCGCCGTGCCTTGCATATCGAAGGGGGATGTCAATTTTCCCTGGGCGGTGGCTTGTACTGAGGCGTTGGCCAGGGTGTGGGTTTGCAGGCGGGCAATCTGGAAGCGCCGCCATGCCGCGAGGCTATCCGCTTCCAGCTTGCTGACTAATACCGTGTCGTTCAGTTGAAAGGCGTCCACGGTTAACCGGTCGATGCGTATCCCGAAGGGCAGGGCCAGGCTGTCTGGCAGTGTCGCGGGTTGTGGTTCCGTGTCGTCTCCGGGCGGGAGCGTAATGTGCAATGTACCGAGGGACAGGCTTTCCAGTTCCAGCCAGCCATTGAAAAGGGCCCGGGGCACCATGTCGGCGCTGACTCGATCCAGTGTCACGGTGAGGCCCTGGTAGCGGTAATCGATGCCATTGAGAGTGATGCCGCTGAGCAGGCTGCCGTGCCACTCGCCCAGGCTGAGTTCACCGGGAATAAACGGGCTGGCTTTTTCCAGTAGCCAGCGGTTGCCGGTGGCGGTGCCCAGCAACAAGGCCAAGGCCAGCACGCAGACCAGCAACAGGCTGAGCAGTACCAGCAGGCCGCGGGTCAGGACGGAGCGCAAGGCAGCGCCGTTTTGACGTTGGCGCCCCATTACAGGTCTGGCCCCATGCTGAGGTGAATGCGCCAGTCGCGGTGTTCGTCCACCGCGCGAGCCAGATCCAGTCGAATCGGCCCCAGTGGCGAGCGCCAGCGGATGCCGATGCCGGCGCTGTGGCGTGGTTCAAAGACATCGAAATCGTTAAAGGCATTACCCGCATCCGTGAACACTGCCAGGTGCCATTTTTCGGTGAGCGGGTGATCGTATTCCAGGCTGCCGGTGGCCAGGTTGCGCCCACCAATGACTTCACCGTTGCTGTCCTCCGGGCCCAGGGATTCATAGGCGAAACCGCGCACGCTGGAGTCGCCACCGGCGAAGAAACGAATAGAGGCCGGCAGTTCGGTGACATCGGTGACTTCGGTGTAGCCCAGATCGGCGCGCATCAAGACGCGCCCGCCCAGCAAGGGGAAGAGGATTTTACCGCCGCTGGTGAGTTGCAAAAAGGATGCGGTGGAGGACAGGTTTTGATCGGCAAACCGTACCGCGGTGTTCAACCGCCAGCCGAAAGTGGGATAGACCGGGTCGTCGGCCTTCACGCGGCTTAATTGAAAGCCGGGGATGAGCAGCTCGGCCTGATCCACTTGGTCGGCGATTTGGTAGGTCTCGCGCAGGAACTCCAGGGAGGTGGTGGCCACCCAGCGGTTTTCCAGTTCGACGATATAATCCGCTCCGGTGCTCCAGCGCTCGTTTTCATTACTGTCGGTGTTTTCGTTGACGAAGCTGGTGTGCAGGTCCAGTCGTTCATGGAGTGGGTCTTTCAACGGAATCTGGTAACTGGCACCGGCGCCCTGTTGCACTTCGGACAATTCAGTTTCCGCCCGGAAGCGGTGGCCGGCTTTGTTGACCCGGCGATTCTCTACCCCGAGCCGGACCCGTGGCCCGGTATCGGTACTGATGCCGACGCCGGTGAGCAGGGACCAGCGGTTGTTGTCCGTCAGGGCGATGCTGACGGGAATCCGGCGGGTGGTGTCGTTGGGTTCGCCTTTTTGTACCCGCACGGCGCTGAAATAGCCGGCACCAAGAAACGATTGCTGGGTTTCCAGCATGCGGCCGCTGTCGTAGGGCTCGCCTTCCTGGAAGCTGACATAGGCGTTAATCAATGAAGGGTTGAGCGCGCTGCCATTAACGGTGACTTCACCGAAGTGATAGCGGGGGCCGCTGTCCACATGCAGGGTGATGCTGGCCCGGTGGGCTTTTGTGTCCACCTTGAGGGTGTGGGCAGTCAGCTCGCCGTGGACATAGCCGCGGCTGATCAGGTGTTGTTGCAGGCTTTTTTTCAGGTTGCTGTAGCGGTCATGTTGCAGCCGCTGGCCGGTGGCCAGCTGCGCCTGTTCCACCAAACGGGAGAACGCCGGATCCTGGGCCGCATCGCCGGTGATTTCCACTTGTACGTGTTTGAGTATTACCGGTGGACCGGTGTTCACGTCCAGCGTCACGCTGACGCAATCATCGCCTTCATCAGCGGACAGGGAAAGCTGGCTGTCGTAGTAACCCATGGCCTGCAGGGCATCGGTGCTGTTGCCGGTAATTTGTCGTCGGATCAGGCCGTACTGGGCCTTGGGCGGCCGGCAAGGGTAACGAGACAGGTCGACCAGGGCCTGAATGTTATTGGCCACCGCTTCGCTGGCGTTGCCGGTGATGTGCAAGGTTGGCGTGTCTTTGGCGAACGCAAGGGCAGGAAACAGCATCAGCAGCATCAGGATGAACGCCTTGTTCTGCTGATTGTGGTATCGATGGTGCGTCAAGCTCTGCATCCCTGTTTGCGTCAGCCCACAGTGTAAGCCAAGGGCAGGGGGAACGAGAACCTTAACCGCTTGGGCGATCAGCCTCGAGGCGTGGGTTTTTCCGGTGTGCTGCCGGGCCGGTGGGTTGATTGTGTGTCTTGCGGATTGTCTCGCTGGCTGTCGCGTGAATAGTCGCTGGCACTGGGCCGCTTTTTCAGCCGGCGTTGCAGGGTGCGGCGGTGAATGCCAAGAGCATCGGCCGCCCGTGAAATATTGCCACCGTGGGCATCCAGGGTGCGCTGGATGTGCTCCCATTCTAGTCGCTGTAGTGATGGCGGGCTGTCTGGCAACGGTAGCGCCTGGCTGGCCGGGTCTGCATCCAGCGCTTGCAGAATATCGTTGGCACCAGCGGGTTTGGTCAGATAATTATGGGCGCCACGGTGGGTGGCGGCGACGGCGGCAGCAATGCTGCCGTACCCGGTCAGCAGAATTACCCGGCAAAGGGGGAACTGCTGGCGGATCGGTTCAATTAGGTCGAGACCGTTATCGCTGCCCAGGTTCTGATCCAGAATGGCGCCGTGGAGGGCGACGTTTTGCGCGGTGAGCTGCGCGAGCAGCTGCAATGCCTGTTCACGATCATGGGCCACATGGACCAGGGCGTCATGGCGGCTCAGTGCCCGGGCGGTTTGTTCGGCCAGTAAGTCATCGTCCTCCACCAGTAACAGGTGGCGAGTGAAAGGGGCGCTGCTCATGGTCCGGTTCCCGGGTTGTCTGTTTGTGGCCAGCGAATCCGCGCCTGGGTCCAGCTGTGACCAAAGTCCATTTCCAGCTCAGCGCCAATTTGCGCCAGGCTGGAGTGCACCAGCGTAAGCCCCATGCCAAGCCCTTCGCGCTCTGAATCCGGATGCGCGGGGCCATCGTCACTGAGCTGCAGACGATAGAGTGGTGCGTGGTCGCTGACGGTGATAGCCAAGCGTGTGGCTCCGGCATCCATGGCGTTGTAACCCAGATTGCAGAGTATCCGAAACCAGCTCTGACTGTCCGCCACGTGGGGGTCGGTTTCCAGTGTATGGGTCACGGAAAGGGTGGGGGCCAGGTGGCGCAAGTGTTGCTGTAATTGCTGGATCAGTACGCTGAGCGGCAAGCCTGACTCCAGTTGGGTTTGTGTGCCTTGTTTCAGGCGACTAGCCACGCTGCGGGCCAGGTGGTCCATTTGTTCGATTTCCGGGCGTAACGTATCTGGCATCTCCGGGGCGTGGATGAGATTGTCCGCGAGCATGACCAGGGTGCCTAGCGGTGTATTCAGTTCATGAGCCTGGTCGGCCAAGGTCGCAGCTACTTGATACATGTGTTCCCGGCGCCCGGCCAGATCCAGGGCCTGCTCCTGTTGCCGTTGCTGCTGACGCATCAGGCGCTGAATGACCTGCCCGAGCAAGCTGAGCATGATTAACAAGGCAATGAAGACGGTGGCCATGCCTGCACTGTGCAGGCCGCTGAGCTGATGGCTGAGGGCGTGTAGCGGGCTGTTCATGGCGGGCATTTGGTACCAGCTTAGCGACACCATGTAGCCGCCCAGTGCCAGCAGGGCGACCAGCAGCCCGCCTGTCATGGGCAGGGTCAGGGAAGCCATCAGCGCGGGGACCAGTAGATAGAATGAGAGCGGGTTTCCCGCGCCCCCGAAGCCTTGAATCAGACCGGCAAACAACACCACGTCCATGGCAAGTTCTAGTGTTAGCAACTGGCTGTGGCGGTGATGGTGAACCTTGCGGGTAAAGAGGGTGACCAGGTTGGGTAGCAGCAGCGCTCCCAACCAGCCCAGTTCTGCCAACTGGTAGCCGGTATGTCCGAACCGTTGTAGCACGATCAGGGCCAGCGTAATGACCAAGACCAGCAAGCTGCGTAACCAGATCAGTCGCAGGCGCCAGTTCAATAAGGGGGAGCGGTTATCCATGACGGTATTGTAAAGGGAAATCGGTATCGGTGGGTGTGGCAGTTTGCCCGGGTGAGGGCGAGTTGAAAGTTCAAAGGGTAAAGTTTAAAAGCGCGCCACAGGTTGTGCCATTCCATGGCTCAGTACCCGCGCACAAAGCCCCGCAGCGCGGAGGAAAGCTTTTCAGAGCAGCACGAAGTTATCGTCGCGTTTGAACTTTACCCTTTCAACTGCTCTTCAAGGCCGCAGCAGTCGCCCTTCATATAACTCGCCAGCAAAGGCGGGCAGTTTCGGGTGGCGGTGCTGGCGGGCGGTGTCGGCCTTAAAGCCGGCGTTTTGGAAGATACGGGCGGTGTCGCGGGTGAGCTGGCAGCCGCAGGCCAGCGGTTTCCAGGCTGGATTCAGGGTTTTTTGTAAGCGTTGAATCCAGGGGCGTTCGCTCAGTACATGCTCCAGCGACAACAAGGAGCCACCGGGCTTGAGCACGCGGAAGGCCTCTCGTGCCGCCTGTTCCGGATCAGGGATGGTGCAGAACACCAGGCAGGCAATCACCGTGTCAAAATGCTGATCGGGGTAGGGAAGCTGCTGGGCATCGCCTTCTTGCAGGTGGAACCGTTCGGGGGAATCGCACTGCTGTGCACTGTCTCGGGCCAATGAGAGCAGCCCGCTGGCGGGCTCGATACCGTGAATTTCAGTGGCAGTTTGGCTGTAGAAAGGGAAGTTGGCGCCGGTGCCGACGCCCAGTTCCAGTACTCGGCCACTGGCCTGGGCCAGCAGGCGTTGCCGGTCCCGGTAGACGGGGCGGGTGCCCCAATCCAGTAATACCGGGAACAGCTTATCTTCGTAAAGGGACATATGTTGCCTGTTAGTTGCGCTCGGGCAGGATGTAGTTGTCCGGGTTGTTCAGCATATCCATGCTCAGCGGGTCGCTGATAATACTGGTCAGGTTCCGGTCAGTTTTCTTGCTGTACTTGCGACGCAGTTTCTCGAACTTGCGGAAGCTGCGGAAGTTGAGCGCATACAAGCGCACTTCCTGCAGGCGCTTGTAGGAGTACATGACGTCCAGGGCATCCATGGAATATTCCGGACGAATCTTCATGGCTTTTTCCAGATAGCTGATCGCTTCGTTCAGGTCGCGCTTGCGGTTCATGTAGATCAGTGCGTTGGCGTATTCATAATTGACGATGGGAATATCCGGGGCCAGCGTCAGGGCGTCGGCAAAAGACTCTTCCACCGTGGTGGTGCGCGCGCCATAGGTCATGCGGCCGGTGAACTTGCCCACCCGGCGCATGATGCCCGCGTCCACGCCGGCGCGGAACGCATGTGCCAGCGGTTGGTCGGGCATGATTTCCACTACTTCCTCGGCGCTGTTCTTGATCTTGCCGATATAGCGACGGGCGACCACCACGGGGACCGGGGATTCTTCCGCGATGCGGGCAATGGCGTAGGCGTAACCGAGTTTTACCGAGGCAACAATGGGGGCCACGGCAGGATCGTCGGCCGCTTCTTCCATGTCATCGAAGTACTCTTGCGCCTGGTTGGCCACGTCCTGGAGCATCATGTATTTGGTGCTCTGGCGATCGGTCAGGTAGATGGCGTACATCAGCTGGGAAAACAGGGCGGGGATCTTGCCGATGGGGCCAAGCTGCAGGCCTTCTTCGCGGGCTTCCTGGAAATTACCGGCGAAGAACTTGCGCCATACTTGCAGGCTGCGAGCTTCCAGTGCCTGGTAGTCGCCGTTCCAGTCCGCGATGTCTTCTTTCATGAAGGGATATTTTTCGAACTGTTCCTTCATGTACGCGGCGGAGGGATAGGGTACTTTCAGACCGCGCATCAGGTATTCCCATTTGTCGCGGATCTGTTTGTCGGTATAGGTGAAGTAGCTTTGCTTATAGGGTACTTCGTTCCATTTTTCGACGAAGATGCGCTCATCCACCGGGATTTCCTGCATTTGCAGTTCTTCCGGGGTGACTTCATCCATTTCGTCGTCGGCCTCGTCATCGCGGGCCGAATGGACTTGCAAGCTGATAGCGCAAAGCGCGATCAGGCACAGAGAGCGCCAGAACGGTACAGAGTATGCTGCCATGATATTTACAGCTCTTGTTGTTGTTGTGTCGTGTAGGCGAACAGGTTCGCCGGGCCCCAATTTTGTGATGGCTTAACAATGCCACGCAGGCGGGACCTGAACAAGTTCTGCTCAGTATGAGTTTGTCGACAGGAGTGTAACGTTAAGGCGCCTGCCCGGTTTGGCGGGCAGGCGAGGGAGAGGGCAGTAATCAGGCGCTGGCGCCGGCGTCGCGCAGGGCTTGTGCGTAATCGTCACCTTTCGGGTGCTGGGCGATCTGATCCAGCAGGGTGCGGCCTTGTGGGTCTTGGGCATCCAGGTCCCGGTTCTGTTCCTTGAAGAAAGTCAGAAAGCGGGTGAAGTCCTCAGCGCGCAGAGCGCGATACGCTTTTTCCAGCAGGTGGAAGTCCCCGTTTACGCCCTCTTCGGGAGGGAAGTCCAGAAACACTGCAATCTGTTCATCAGTCATCGGCTCGCCGATCACCTTTTGCTTGTCTTTACGTTCAGCCATGGGGGTCTCCTCCGTATGCGGCGGCATTATAG
>OJHO01000276.1_pt1 | contig 23486 bp, 18 predicted proteins | sample 1595311 | NCBI WGS metagenome assembly OJHO01 (sample SAMN05416879, study PRJEB24817) | seawater metagenome | isolation source: Sea water | place: Canada:Atlantic | collected 2013-11 | reverse complement strand
TTAGAACGTCGTGAGACAGTTCGGTCCCTATCTGCCGTGGGCGTTTGAGAATTGAAGAGGGCTGCTCCTAGTACGAGAGGACCGGAGTGGACGAACCGCTGGTGTTCGGGTTGTTATGCCAATAGCATTGCCCGGTAGCTACGTTCGGAACTGATAACCGCTGAAAGCATCTAAGCGGGAAGCAGGCTTTGAGATGAGTTCTCACTGGAGCTTTAAGCTCCCTAAAGGGTCGTTGGAGACTACAACGTTGATAGGTTGGGTGTGGAAGTGCTGCGAGGCATTGAGCTAACCAATACTAATTACCCGTGAGGCTTAACCATACAACACCCAAGTAGTTTTGCTGATGAAGTGAACTATGAAGTGAATTGTAGGTAAGTTTGACTAACACTCGCAAGAGTGACACGTACATAAAGCATTGAATAAGAATTCGAAAATCGTCGTTCCTTGGCATCCATGCCACCACGACATTAGTGCATCCGTGCACGTCAACGTATTTATCATCATTAAGACAGGTCTTAATGAACAGCTTTCAAGATTGTACCCTTTTTGTCTAGCGACAATAGCGACATGGCCCCACCTGATCCCATTCCGAACTCAGAAGTGAAACGTGTTAGCGCCGATGGTAGTGTGGGAGTTCCCATGTGAGAGTAGGACATTGCTAGGCTTCTTTTCAGAATACCCAGCTTTTTGCTGGGTTTTCGACCCTGTGGAGGGGTTCCCGAGTGGCCAAAGGGATCAGACTGTAAATCTGACGGCTCAGCCTTCGGTGGTTCGAATCCACCTCCCTCCACCATCATTCTAAAACCCGTAGCTCAGGCTACGGGTTTTTTCGTTTTGCTATTTTGAAAATATTTTCCATAATTTAATGAATTTTGTGACTATTTGTCACTTATCAGATCGTGCAAGTTACATATTAGATACAATTATCCTGGCTTTGAGTATTGTTGTGTGAGGATAAAAGGAGGAAAATCAATTGATATGTAACTATTCTTTTAGGTTAAGTAATTGTGAGCTAAATGAAATTTGCTAAATATGAATTAAGGAACACCATCATGAAAGAAGTACTTATTATAGAAGATGATAAATTGGTGTCTCTTACTTTAAAAAGCCAATTGGAAAGTAAAGGCTTTGCTGTTACTCAAGTTTTTAACGGATCGAATGCTTTGCGAAAAGTAATCAATACTTTTCCAGATCTTATTTTGTTGGATATAGGCTTACCAGATATTAGTGGTTATGAGGTTTGTAAGCAACTTAGAGAGTTTTATCAACGGCCAATTATTTTCATCACTAGTCACGAAGACTCAATAGCTGAAATAAAATGCTTTGAAGTTGGGGCTGATGACTTTGTGTTAAAAACAGCGCCGTTCGAAGTTTTGTATCAACGAATAAAGCGCTTAGGTGTTAGGCCATCCAACTATCAGCCAGATGATATTTTAGCTTTTGGCGATGTTAAGTTTATTCCTGCATCTACCGATTGTTTTTATCAAAGAAAAGCTTTGGGTTTAACACAAGAGGAGTATGAGTTATTTTACTTCATTGCTACAAAGCACAATAGTGTGGTGTCTCGACAAGTTATTCTGAAAGTATTAAAAGGGGCTGATTACGATGGCATTGACCGTTCTATTGACATTAAAGTCGCCCGAATCAGGAATAAACTGAAAGCTGTTGGTTTACCGGCAAATATTATTCAATCTGTTCGTTCTATAGGCTATCAAGTGTGTTTCTCAATTATATCTGAATCTGAAATTGCTAATTAATCAAGCTTTTGATTTTAATGATAGAAAATAAAGCGGATGGCTTTATTTTGTCATTAGTTAGGTCACAGCATTATTCATTTTAGTAGTGATTAATAATTCAGGTTACTGTTTTTTGGCACCATAAGTGCTTTGTTAATGGCTTCGAATGACTACTATCATTGCACTGAAGCCGTCTATACTGTATTCTGCACCGCCGTTTGACATTGGCTCAAACCCCCAGCGAGAAGAGTACATTCTATGAGTTTTACCGATTTAGGTTTATCAGCCCCAATTCAAAAAGCTATTGCCGAAAAAGGTTACGATACACCATCGCCTATACAAGCTCAGGCGATTCCTGCGGTACTCGCTGGTAAGGATGTCATGGCAGCTGCGCAGACGGGTACTGGTAAAACAGCAGGCTTTACTTTACCTATTCTTGAGTTGTTATCGAAGGGCGAAAAAGCACGCCCAAATCAAGCACGTACTCTTATTATTACACCAACGCGTGAGCTTGCTGCTCAGATTGCAGAAAATGTTGAAATGTATGGTAAGCACTTAGACCTTAAATCAACGGTAGTATTTGGTGGGGTAAAAATTAATCCGCAAATGCTACGTTTACGCCAAGGTGTCGATATTCTTGTTGCTACACCTGGGCGATTGTTAGATTTATATAACCAGAATGCGGTACGTTTTAATCAATTAGAAGTTCTCGTACTTGATGAAGCTGATCGTATGTTAGATATGGGCTTTTTACGTGATATTAAGAAAATTTTATCTTTATTACCAAAAAAGCGCCAAACACTACTTTTTTCAGCAACCTTTTCTCCTGATATTCGTGAGCTAGCTAAAGGAATTGTTAACGAACCGGTAGAAATATCGATCAGCCCGAAAAATACTACGGCTGAAACAGTTGAACAGTTAATTTATTCTGTAGATAAAAACAAAAAAGCACCATTATTGATCGATTTGATAAAAACTAATGACTGGCGACAAGTTATTGTTTTCATGAAAACTAAACATGGTGCCAATAAATTGACGAAACAGTTGGATGCCGCTGGTATTAAAGCCGCCGCAATTCATGGTAATAAAAGCCAAGGCGCCAGAACAAAAGCCTTAGCACAATTTAAAGAAGGCAATATTAATGTCCTAGTAGCGACAGATATTGCTGCTCGTGGTATCGATATTGATCAATTACCTCAAGTTGTAAACTTTGAATTACCGAATGTTCCAGAAGATTACGTACATCGAATAGGTCGTACTGGTCGAGCTGGTGCAACAGGACATGCTGTATCATTGGTTTGTGCCGACGAAATTGATCTGTTAAACGACGTTGAGCATGTGATTCAGAGTCATATACCTAGAGAAGTAGTTGCAGGCTTCGAGCCGCTCAATGCTTTACCAGAATCACGTAAATTACGCCCATTAAAAGCAAAAAAGCCGAGAAAATTCAAAATAGACAAGCCAGAGCATAAAGACGGTCAACGCTCAGGTGATAATGCACGGGGTCACAAACCAACAGGCAAAAATAGACGTCATACAGGTAACAACACTAACCCATATGGCAATAGTGATGGTAATAACGGTGGTCGACGTCGTATTAAGCCCGTAACTACCAAATAAGCATGTAATGTGTTACCAGGGCCTTAATATGCCATAGGTGGTATGGAGATAAACGTCAGTTAGTTATTGTTGTGCTAATAATTTATCAAGATTATTAGCAAATGCTTGTCGATCTGCTTGGCTAATGGGTGGCGCGCCACCGGTTTCGATACCACTAGAGCGCAAAGTATCCATAAAGTCACGCATATTAAGACGTTGACGAATGTTGCTCTCGGTATAAAGCTCTCCTCTTGGGTTTAGCGCTAAGCAGCCTTTTTCGACAACTTCCGCGGCTAAAGGGATATCTGCGGTGATCACTAAGTCATTGGGCTCGGCGCGTTTAACAATTTCATTGTCAGCTACATCAAAGCCAGCACTCACTTGTACAAAGCTGATAACTTTCGAAGGTGGTACTTTTAAATAATGGTTAGCCAGTAATGTTGTGACTGTTTTTGTTCGCTCGGCGGCTCTAAACAATATCTCTTTAATGACTACTGGACAGGCATCGGCATCAACCCAAATTTTCATGCTTTCTCTTTAAATTTTAACTATGACTTAACTGGTGGTAATGTACCTTTAAATAATCGGTATTGTAAGTTTTGTTAAAGGTTATTTAGACTGTAATAACGACTTATAGATAGGAAATATAATGAACCAACCACAGCGTGATATAACTTTAAGATTTTTGGCTGAACCTCAAGATGTAAATTTTGGCGGTAAAGTGCATGGTGGTGCGGTTATGAAATGGATCGATCTGGCTGCTTATGCTTGCGCTGCTGGTTGGAGTGGCCGTTATTGTGTTACTGCTTATGCTGGTGGTATTCGCTTTATTGCTCCGATCCATGTTGGCAGTTTAGTCGAAGTGGAAGCAAAGGTTATTTATACCGGTAAATCTTCAATGCACATAGCGTTAGAAGTAAATGCCTGTGATCCTAAATCGTTAAACCGACGATTAACTACACACTGTATCGTTATTATGGTTGCCGTTGATCAAAATGGTCAATCTGAACGCGTTCCCGAGTGGATTCCGCAGTCAGAAGCAGATAAAAAACAGCATGAAAGTGCGAGAAAATTAATGGAAATGCGTAAACAGATCGGCGAAGAGATGCAAATTTTTGTAGAATAGCGCCTTATTTAAAAATAAATTTCAGCAGGACTCCACGTGTTAGAGCCAGAAAAAGTTAAGCAAATATTACAAATGGATGATGCGCAACGCGCTGTTTATTTTGTTAATGAGACAGTCACTCAAAACCAGTTATGGATTTTAACTGATGAGCATGGTTGTGTGATGCTCAATACCGAAGATGAAGATTGTGTACCTGTTTGGCCAAACGAAGAGTTTGCCCAAGCTTGGGCGACCGAACAATGGCAAGATTGTCGCCCTGAAGCTATTTCTTTAAATAAATGGTTTAGTCGTTGGACTCATGGGCTTGCAGATGATGAACTTGCGATTGTGGTGTTCCCAAGCCAAGACGAGCAAGGACTTGTTTATTACCCTGATGAACTTGAGCATGAGCTTAAGCAGAAGCAACATTCCGTTAAAAAGCGATAAATTATCATGAGTTTCTCTTCCCTAGCACTAGATAAGTCACTGACTGATGCTGTTAAAGCTTTAGGTTATGAACAACCTACTCCGATCCAACAGCAAGCTATTCCCGCGATTCTAGCTAATAAAGATATTATGGCGGGAGCACAAACGGGAACCGGCAAAACAGCGGCCTTTGCATTGCCAATTATTCAGCGTTTAAGCGAGAATATTCCAGCACAAAGACCTATTAGAGCCTTGGTATTAACACCAACCCGAGAGCTTGCTCAACAAGTGTATAAAAGTTTTGTCAGTTATGCGGAAAATACCGAACTAAATATTGCTGTTGCATATGGTGGAGTAAGTATTAAGCCGCAAATTGAAGCAATTGAAAAAGGCGCTGATGTATTAATTGCCACGCCTGGGCGATTACTCGATCATATTATTAACGGCAGTGTGTTATTAATTCATCTTGAAACTATTGTCTTTGATGAAGCTGATCGAATGTTAGATATGGGCTTTAAAGATGAAATTGACCGGATTCTCAACCGTTTACCTCCAAAGCGACAGACCCTACTTTTTTCTGCAACGTTTGACGATGCTATTTTTAAACTCAGCAAAACCTTATTAAATGAACCCGAACTGATCGAAGTCAGTGAACGTAATACTGCAGCTAAACAAGTCGAACAAATAGTTTATACCGTTGATAATGATCGCAAACGCGAGTTAACTTCGTTCTTAATCGGTTCGAAAAACTGGCAGCAAGTGCTTATTTTCACACGCACCAAACAAGGTGCAGATGAGCTTGCGAAAGAAATGTCGAAAGACGGTATTAAAACCCAATCTATTCATGGTGATAAATCACAAGGCGCACGAGATAAAGCGCTAGCTGAATTTAAAGCTGGAAAAACGCGAGCGCTAGTGGCTACTGATGTTGCAGCTCGTGGCATTGATATTCATGATTTACGTTATGTTATCAACTACGAACTGCCTTATATTGCTGAAGATTATATTCATCGCATTGGCCGAACGGGTCGCGCAGGTAATGAAGGGTTAGCTATTTCATTAATGAGTCCGTCTGAAACTTGGTTGTTAGAAGCGGTAGAGAAAGTATTAGATACGCGTTTAATGCAACAGTGGCTACCTGGTTATGAGCCCGATTTAACGAAAACTGATACCCCAGCACGAAAAAATACTTTAGGTCGACAGAAAAAACACGGACGTCAACAAGCCTTTGGTGAAAAAAATAAAAGTAAGCCAAATAATAAACATCGACGACGTTAAAAATACAATGAATTAAAACAAGCCGACACTTCAAAAGCGTCGGCTTGTTGTTTTTAACAGTAGTCCAGTAGCAATATCTGCATGCGATATCACGTTAGGTATTTGCTAAAACCTACAGCGTAAATAAATACGCTACTAATTCATTATACTCAGCAAAAAAGTTATTACGATCGAGAGAATTACTATTAATTAAATATTTACCGTTGACTACCATGGCAGGTACGCTAGTCAGGTGATTATTTGCTGATAACTCATCTTGAACTTTCTTTTCTCTTTTTGCCTGACCGATCACCGAAAAATTTTTCATACCTTGATCGAATTTTTTACCATCACCACCACTGAGCACAAAAATATTTCGAATATCTTTTTCATTATCAATAGTGGCTCTATCTGTTTGTAGATAGTTAAAGAGCGCAGAAGAAAATTCCCGATCAATGTCAGTTTTCTCAGCAATGATTAATGCTTTACTCAACATAAATTGAGTATCTGCAGGTGCTTGCCTCATGAAATCAACATGTACTTTATTGAACTTAGCTTGTTCAGGCATCATTTTTTTTATGCCGTCAAGGTAAGGCTCATAGGCACGACAAGCTGGGCAATAATAAGAAAAGTATTCACTTAATTCTGGCGTCGTTGTTTTATTTTTTGCCACTATTTTGTAATGTTTTCCTTCTTCAAATGTTGCAGAAAAACTACTAAAACTAATACTGAGTAATAGTGTTACTGTGAATGCGGAAATTAGTTTTAATATTTTTGTCATAAGAGTCCTTAAAGCATGCTTTTGAGTGAGACTTTCACAATGGTTTATCTCAAGGTGTAAATGATAACGAAAAGTAGACATTTATTAGCCATAAATGTTCAGTCGGAAATGTAAAAATTAATGTCAGAGTGTGGTTAGTGCTAGCCAATAAAGTCGAAATTTGTTTTTATAGCATAGCGGTTTAATTTCGGTTTATATGAGATATTAAAAACCAATAGCAAAGTTAACTAAAGATAAATGTAGCCATAGCATAAGGATAGACAATGCGAAGTGATGAAATAGATTATCAAATTATCGGACACTCAATGCAGTTAGTTGAAGTAACGTTAGATCAGGGAGAAACCGTTGTCGCAGAAGCTGGTGCGATGAATTATATGGAAGATGGCATTGAATTTGAAACGAAAATGGGTGATGGCTCAGATGTTAATCAAGGCATTATGGGGAAGTTGTTTTCTGCGGGAAAACGCATGCTGACGGGTGAGTCAGTGTTTATGACTCACTTTTCTAATCAACACCCACAACGTCGTATAGTTGCTTTTGCAGCACCGTATCCAGGGTCAATTATTAGCATTGACCTGGCTGATATTGGCGGTGGTGTTACTTGTCAAAAAGATGCTTTTCTTTGTGCAGCATTGGGCACCAAAATAGATATCACCTTTAGTAAACGTTTAGGCAGTGGTTTTTTTGGCGGTGAAGGTTTTATTTTAGAACGCCTAGAAGGTGACGGTTTAGCATTTTTGCATGCCGGGGGTACGATTATTGAAAAGGAACTAAATGGCGAGGTATTACGCGTTGATACTGGTTGTTTGGTAGGTTTTAGTGATGGTATTGATTACGACATTGAATTGACTAAAGGCTTAAAGAGTATGCTATTTGGTGGCGAAGGTTTGTTTATTGCCACGCTTTCTGGTCATGGTAAAGTCTGGCTACAAAGTTTACCTTTTTCTCGATTAGCTGATCGAGTTATTCAGCATGCTCCTATACATGGTGGCTCAAGTAAGGGAGAGTAATGGCTGAGTATACAATAATTTAACTTCACACCTAACAGCATTCATTGGGCTGTTAGGTGTATGCATATTAGATTAAATGCCAAACCTGTGTAGATTGAGAGCTTCTTTTGCGTACGCTATCATTGTAGTTAATGCCATCGATACTGTGCCTTATATCTTCGTTAACCGTCGCCCATAAATAATAACTATGCTCGGTAACTCCGCCGACAATTTTAGAGCAATTTACTTGATTAACTTTGTTGTGTAACTGTAAAGGTCTAGCGCAACCATTATGGCCTAACCGATCAATATTTCCTTTGGTGTAATCAGAAATATACATAGCCAGATCACCATTGTTGTAATAAACCGTGACCTGGCGAGCTAGTCGATGCAAATTGGCCATTGGTTGTTCTTGTTCGAAAACATTATCATCAACATCAGGTGCGCACATAAATATATGTTGAAATAACTGTGGTAAATGTTTCTGGTTATTAAGTTTAATTAATGCTGTAAGTGCATGCTGTAAAACATAATTGCCCATAGAATGGCAAAGTAGGTGTAGCTGTTGACCACATTCTTTTAATGCAATGTCATCATGTTTGGGACGTAGTGTCATTAGAAAATCACGTAATTTCAAGAAGCCACGTGCTACAGCAATACTTGAGTCTTCAGCATCACTACGATCAGACAAATAAGCTTTGTTTCTCATCATTTTGCCATTTGAAGGCCAAGAAAAAAGAAAAACACTAGTATCTTTTAAGTCATCATTATCATGAGAATGGCGATTAAGCATCAACTCTAATGCCATTGCAGAGGCTACCGCTTCAAACCAATCAACATTAAAACCATGAATGAAAATTACTAGATCACGCTTTGCCTCCATCTGCTTTTTTAATTCATGAAAAGCGGTTGTCGAAGCAAGGGGGGCGCTTATCGAATCGGTAGATTCTTCAGGTTCTTTAAATGCAGATATCAGGTGTTTTTTACGTAATTTTTTTTCAATATAAGCCGATAGACCTTCACCATCCCCTGCACGGTTATCGACATTATGTGATTGAAAGTGTTTTATTTTTTCACGGCTCACTTCAACTGTTATGCGACCAAAACGTAGATTATTGGAGCGATCAGCACTAAAATCTTGACCGTAGCTTTTGGGTGACCAACGTTGGCCAATATGATTTCTGTTGGTGGCATAATAGAGCGTTAACGTAAGCATATAAACATCCTGTCGATCTCGAAGAGTTGTCTACGACAAGTGTAGCTAAGTTTGATTGACTAACAAGATCGGACTTGAGTTATCTTGAGGTGAACCGCTGGAAAAATTTTGTTATTGGCCCTGTTTGAGCTTGCTGCAGATCCGCATCGTTATAATTGGCATGTAATATTTTAATACGTATAGAGTAAGTTGCGCCATGGCCCCAAGGCCACCAAAAAAGCGCTATCGCAGGTGTATCTACTGTAGCTGGTCGGGTGAAAACTAATTGCTCTTTAGTTAATTTTGTCAGTTCTCCAAGTTCATCTTTAATCGCTTTGGGCGACTTTTTAATATTCTTATGGCTCCACTCTTCACTAAATAATTGCCGTAATACGATTAAAATACGCTCTGTTTTTTCCCAAGAAAATTCGGTAAGTAACATCGATAGTTTATCGTCCCAACGCCAAGTTAGCTCATCACCCAAGGGGACAGTTATTGCATTAAATATGACGTTTTTTTGCGGATTGTCAGACACTAAAAGTCCTTATAGATAAGTTGGTTAGAGTGATGATTTAAAACTATACAATATTCTGTTGCTACTTGTTACGACTTATCGATAATTTCTATTGAGTTAAATTTGTCGATGCACTTTTGACAGATACATGATTTTCTAGATAATTCGGCAGGTACTTGCTTTAGTAAACCTGGTTGTATATCACTCTCGACACACCAACAGGGCTCAGTACTTTTTATGCCACAAAAGTTATTTGCTTGGCATAATGGGCAGATACTATCATTAATTACTGTAGTCAAAATAACTTACTTTCACTTTAGATACACGTTAATTTGAGTGTACCTTAGTTGCTTATTTTGATAAATCATCATTTGAGCGGCTATCACTGTAATATGTAATCATGGTTACAATTTGTTGCAGCAACTAGTGAAAACATTAACAGTTTTTTTAACTCAATTGATTAAAATACTGCCACTTTTTAGCTATCTAGGATGCACAGTGCAATCGAAACTTGAGCCAGCAGGGACAATAAAAGAAGTCACTATTATTTATTACGGTGATTTATCTTTGGAATTACAGCATAGTGTTGAGCACTTTCTGCAATTAGAAAATGGCCGAGTGATTATTCCTGACAGTTATAAGCAAGATAAGTCGATTATTGCGGTTTGCGACGGCGCGGTGAATATCCTTAATAAATTTGGTGAGCGTATAGAATTTACGCCTCATCACAGTAATGCTGTATAAGCTTCAGCTAAGCGACTTTTCGTTATTCCTCACTTTTTTTGTTAATAATTTTTAACTACCTCCCTTGACCCTAAACCATTAAGTCCGTTACTGTTGCTGTAGTTATCTTGATGAAAGTACAGTAAATTTATGGTTAATGTTGATGTAATGCAAATGGTTGCCGCGGCGCCAAATGAAATCAGTAAGCTATTACTCGATCATCAGCAATTGCATCGTTTTTTTGATGCAAAATTTGCTGTTGCAAAAACGGCTGATGATGGAGAGCCCGCTGGTGGCAAAGGGGCAATTCGTAATGTTAGTGTTGCTGGAGTGAGATTTTCAGAACAAGTATTGTTTACTAGCTCAAATCAAATACGTTATGCCATTGTCGGAGATAAACCATTAAGCAACCACCAAGGCAATATTTACCTGACGGCGCAAACCCCAACACAAACTTCTGTACGTTATACTATTGTTTGCAATGGACCTAAATGGCTACCAGATAAATGGGTCGAATTTTTATTGGCGCAAGCAATGAAGAAAGCTTTAGTTAAGATTAATCAGTACTTTTTATCGCAGAAAAAATAGGCGAACTGTGTGATGAAACCTCAATATTTACTGGCTATCGATCAAGGTACAACCAGTAGTCGCGCCATTGTTTTTACTCTTGCTGGCGAGCTTATTGCCAGTGCTTCAGAAGAGTTTGCCCAAATCTACCCTCATGATGGTTGGGTTGAACATGATCCCCAGGTTATTTGGCAAACAACGCTAGCAAGTTGCCGACAAGCGCTGACTAAAAGTGATCTGGTAGCTGAAGATATTGCCGCTATCGGTATTACCAATCAACGTGAAACGACTATTGTTTGGGACAAAAGTACAGGTGAAGCAATTTATAATGCCATTGTCTGGCAAGACCGGCGAACCGCTAAACGCTGTGAAAATCTGCAACAAAACGCTGATATCTCAGCGAAAGTAACAGCGAAAACTGGGCTATTAATCGACCCTTATTTTTCAGCCAGTAAAATTGAATGGTTACTTGATAATGTTGCAGGCGCACGAACCAAAGCAGAGGCAGGGCAGTTATGTTTTGGCACAGTAGATACTTTTTTACTGTGGCACTTAACTGAAGGTAAAGCGTTTGCCACAGATGCCAGTAATGCATCTCGAACCTTGTTGTTTAATATTGTAGAAAATTGTTGGGATCAAGAGTTACTCGCGCTGTTTAATATTCCACAAGCAATGCTACCCGAGGTTAAAAATAGTGCTGATAACTTTGGCCAAACGGCAAAGCAACTCTTTGGTGGCAGCATTGCGATTAATGCCATGATAGGCGATCAACAAGCGTCATTGGTTGGTCAAGCATGTTTCGAAAAAGGCATGATGAAAGGTACCTATGGCACAGGTTGCTTTGTTATGGTGAATACGGGAGCAGAAATACTTTATTCGCAACATAAAATGTTAAGTACCGTGGCTTATCGAATAAATAATAAAAGCACTTACGCTCTTGAAGGTAGTATTTTTATGGCGGGAGCTACTATGCAGTGGTTGCGTGATGGTTTGCAATTACTAACAAATGTTGACTGTAGTGCTGCCATTGCACAATCAATGCAAAGTGACAATCATGTTTATTTAGTGCCTGCTTTTACTGGGCTTGGCGCGCCACATTGGCAGCCAGATGCACGTGGTGCAATCATAGGTTTAACGCGTGACTCGGGTATCAAAGAAATAGTGACGGCAGGTTTAGCATCAGTGGCGTATCAAACTCGTGATCTATTAACGGCTATGGCACAAGATGGTATTAACACTACGCAACTTAGAGTGGATGGCGGCATGGTGGTCAATCATTGGTTATTACAGTTTTTAGCTGATATTTTAGCCATTACCATTGAGCGACCCAAAATAACTGAAACGACAGCCTTGGGAGCCGCATTACTGGCAGGATTACAACAAGGAGCTTTTGATAGCATTGAACAAGCAGCACAGTCATGGCAGTTGCAGGATAAATTTGACAGAAAAATGACTGAAGATAGCCGAAATCGGCACTATCAAGGCTGGCTAGCAGCACTACAGCGAGTTTTAGATTAACATTAAGTCTATTTTACTGTATAAATAACCAGTTTTAAATGCTAGGCTATTTAACAAGTTCGATAGTATTTGCTGCACAGATAAGTATTCACCTTGAAATTATATATTGCTGAAAAACCAAGCTTAGGTCGGGCAATTGCCGCGGCGTTGCCTAAACCACAAAAAAACCATCAAGGCTATATTGAGCTTGGCAATGGCGATGTGGTGAGTTGGTGTATAGGTCATATTCTCGAACAAGCGAATCCAGAAAATTATGACCCCGCGTTTAAGAAATGGCAAATGGCTCATTTACCCATTGTTCCTGAGCAGTGGCAATTAAAACCTAAAACGCAAACACGTGCGCAACTGACGATATTACGTAAATTAGTCAAGCAAGCAGATGAAATTATTCATGCTGGCGATCCTGACCGTGAGGGGCAGTTGTTGGTAGATGAAGTGATTGACTTTTTGAAGGTCTCAGCACAAAAGAAGCAAAATATTAAACGTTTATTGGTTAGTGATTTGAATTTACCAGCAGTACGAAGATCGCTTGCCAATATGCAAAGTAATCAATTGTTTATGCCGTTGTCTATTTCGGCTTTAGCACGCTCTAGAGCCGATTGGTTATACGGTATTAATTTAACGCGAGCTTATACAATACAAGGCCAAAAGGCTGGTTTTAATAGTGTATTATCGGTTGGCCGAGTGCAAACTCCCTTATTGGGTTTAGTGGTGCGACGTCAACAAGAAATTGATAATTTTGTCGCCAAAGACTTCTTTGATGTGCACGCACATTTAACAAGTAATACTCAAGAAAACTTTATTGCTAAATGGCAACCAAGTGAAGCATGTCAACCTTATATGGATGAGGAAGGTCGTGTACTTAACCGCGCTTTGGCTGAAAATGTTATTGGTCGTATTGAAAACCAACCTGCAGTTGTTAGCTCGGTAGTCAAACAAGAAAAAAAACAAGCTGCTCCACTACCTTATAATTTATCATCGTTACAAATTGACGCAGCAAAAATATATTCATTAAATGCTAAGCTGGTGTTAGATGTTTGTCAGGCTTTGTATGAAAAGCATAAAGTGATCACTTATCCGCGTTCAGACTGTCGCTATTTGCCAAAAGAGCACCATGGCCAAGCTAAAGGCATTATTGCTATGCTTGCAAATGGTAATGACAGTTACTCTTTATTTGCGCAAGGAGCTAATAGCTCTTTAAAAAGCAAAGCTTGGAACAATGCTAAAGTAACCGCGCATCATGCCATTATTCCGACCGAGAAATCGGCGTCGACATTATCGTTAAATCCATTTGAAAAGAAGGTTTATTTTCTAATTGTTCGACAATATTTAGCGCAGTTTTATCCTGCTTACCAATATAATCAGACGCGAGTGGAAGTATTAATTGCTGGTGGTAAGTTTTTAGCCAATGCTAAAGCACCGGTAGCCCAAGGTTGGAAAGTACTATTTCAACGGGCGAAGAAAAAGCCTGAAACAGCAGTGCAAGGTGAAGATGTTGAGCAGCAATTAACACATCAATTATTACCTCAGTTAGTTGAGGGGGAAAAAATATTATCTCGTCATGGTGAACTAATTAGCCGCATGACCCAAGCCCCTAAACATTTTACCGATGCTAGCTTGTTAAGTGCTATGACGGGAATTGCTCGATTTGTTAGCGATAACGAGATTAAAAAACTCTTAAAAGAAAATGATGGTTTAGGTACTGAAGCAACACGAGCAGGTATTATAGATTTACTCTTTAAGCGTGATTACTTAAAGCGACAAGGAAAGAATATTCATGCAACTGTGGTGGGAACGTCGCTGATCAAGGCTTTACCTGTTGCTGCCACAATGCCCGATATGACGGCACACTGGGAAGCAACACTAACCAATATTAGTGAGAAAAAAAGTCGCTACCAAGATCTGATTAACCCTTTAACCGCGACGATAACACAGATGATTGAGCAATCTGAGCAACAATCTTTTGCACAACTACCTAAAGTGCCATTTAAACGTAAATCAAAAGCTAAAAAATTCAGCGCACGCAAAAAAACTTAATTATATAAAGCTAAATTAAAGCAGAACTTTCTTGCGATTGTGTACTAGCTGTTGGTTAAAAGTACTGCCGTCAACTCATATCAAGTGTGACCTTAAAATCAAATTATATTTACTTACCAAATGGTCAGCGGTTAAAAAACTTCATTTTTCCTTAACAATAATTTAACATTTAACACACAAAATGCCATTAGGTCATTTTGCATAATAATAATTTGGGAGTGTGTGTGGTGAATATTTTCTTTCGGAAAAAATTCAGTGGTGTTAAGTCAAACCTAGCAAGTACGGCGGTATTTACTATTTTTACCGGTAGTGTACTAGCTTCGTCGATAGTTAATGCTGATGAAATATGGAGTGAGAACTTCGATGCGGCAAGCATCGATGGTAAAGGTGCTGTTTTTAATCAAGTCGATTTAGCAGGTGTAACCAAATGGTCAGTTGATGTTAGTTCGGCTGCGCTGACTGCGACATCTGATTGGTTTAAAGTCAAAGGCGGCAAGTTTGAAGGTCGCGACCTAGACGGCCCTGCTGTATGGCAATCAGAAGCAATCGATATTAGTGGATTTTCTACGGTTAATTTAGCGGTAAATGCTGCAGAAAATGGCAATCATGAAGGCACTGACTTTCTTGATGTTGCTTACGCAATTGACGGCGGTGACTTTATCACGGTTGCTAATTGGCAGGGTAAAGGCAGTGCAGCACATACTTTAGTTGACGATTTTACCAGTGCGACAGTTTCTGCCGCTATTGCCACGGGTAACTCACTTGTCGTTCGCATTAGCATGAAAAATAATGCCGGCTCTGAATATATTACTTTTGATAATGTGTTAGTAACGGGCAATAACGGTAGTACTGAGCCACCGGTTGATCCGCCAATTGACCCACCTATTGATCCACCCGTTGAGCCTCCTGTGAGCGATACTATTACGGATGCTTGTTTTAATTGTCCTGATTTAACAAAAGTAGCTGTGGCCAGTGAGTTCGATGACAGTATTTATTATGCTGATGTTAATGCGGCTTTAGCAAACCAAGCGACAGCAGCTGACTTACGCAGTGCCATTAATGGCGCAATTAGTATTAATCATAACGTACTAACGTACTCAGAAGTTTGGACTGCGCTAACGCAAACTGATGAAGACCCGATGAACAGCGATAATGTTATTTTATTGTACCGCGGCCTTTCATTAGCGAAATTCTCAAACGGTAGTGGTTCACAATCTTCGAATCCAGATAACTGGAATCGTGAGCATGTTTGGGCAAAAAGTCACGGCTTTCCAAGTTCAAGTGCTTCAGCATATACAGACATTCATCATTTAAGACCTACCGATATTTCAGTTAACTCATCGCGCGGTAATTTAGATTTTGACTACAGCGATAATGCCTTGTCAGAAGCGCCGCAAAACCGCGTTGATGGTAATTCATTTGAACCACGTGATGCGGTTAAGGGTGATGTTGCTCGTATGACCTTTTATATGGACGTGCGTTATGAAGGTGCTGATCCGCAAACGCCAGATTTAACCTTAGTTGATATGCTAACTAGCACGGGTCAGCCTCGTTTAGGTAAGTTATGTGCTTTGCTTGCTTGGCATGTTGCTGACCCTGTTGACAGTTACGAGCAAGAACGTAACAACCGTATTTATGAATTCCAAGGTAACCGTAACCCGTTTATTGATCACCCAGAATGGGTAACGCAAGTATTTACCAATACTTGTGACGGCACGACTCCTCCGGATCCGATTGATCCGCCACCTGTAGATCCCGTTGACCCAGTTGACCCAGTTGACCCACCAGTGGATCCGGTAGACCCTACACCGCCATCAAGCAGCTCAGCCTTGTTTATTTCAGAATATATTGAAGGCAGCAGCTACAACAAAGCGGTTGAAATATTTAACCCAACTAATACCACGGTATCATTATCAGGTTACCAGCTTAAACTTTATGGTAATGGCAATACAGAGCCAACAACAACGACGGATTTATCCGGTGAAATATTGGCTAATGACGTTGTGGTACTTGGCTCAACGCAGGTTACCGAAGACAGTGCCTTAAAACCATTGGTAGACATGGCTATTAGTGCCGTTAACTTCAATGGTGATGACTATTTTGAGTTAGTAAAAGATGGTGAATTAGTTGATTCTTTCGGCGTTAAAGGCGAAAGAACGAGTTGGGCAGCTAATACGACTTTAGTGAGAAAACCTAGTGTTGCTAGCGGTGATAAAAATGTTAGCGATGCTTTCGTTATTTCGAATGAATGGGATAGCTATCCGTCGAACACTTTTAGCTTCTTAGGCTCTCACAGCTTTGATGGCACCGTGGTTGACCCAGGCCCAGATCCAGAGCCAGAAGAACCGTCGTTAATTGGCATGTGTGGTGATGATGCTGAGCTAATTAGTGCTATCCAAGGTAATGGTGATGCTTCACCTATGGTTGGACAAAGCAAAGTTGTTGAGGGGGTAGTTACCTCGGTTGTTGATAGTTTGTCTGGTTTCTTCTTGCAAGAAGAGTCACAAGATAACGATAATGATACTGCAACCTCTGAAGCTATTTTTGTTTACTTAAATGGTAACAGCGCAGCGCCAAGTGAAGGTTCACTAGTACGTGCAAAAGGTGAGGTTAAAGAGTTCTATAATCGCACCCAGTTAACGTTAAGTGAAAGTGTGGTTGATTGTAATACCACAGCCGATATTGCTGCAGTGAATGTTACTATGCCAGTTGCCAACATCAGTGATTGGGAAGCAATGGAAGGCATGAAGGTAGCGTTTGAGCAGTCACTTCATGTGTCTGACAGCTATGATCTAGCACAATATGGCCAGTTAACCTTGTCATACGGTCGCTTAATAATCCCAACCAATGTTTATACGCCAGGTTCTAGTCAAGCAATAGCGTTGGCAGATAGAAACTTGCGTAATACTATTGTGCTTGATGATAAAAACAACAGCCAATATCCAGAGTTTATTCCATTTCCAAACGAAGGCTTAAGCTATAACAGTACAGTTCGCTTAGGTGACAGTGTAGAAAACTTAAGCGGTATTTTAGACTATAGCTACAGTGCTTATCGTATATTACCGATCACAACACCAACATTTAATGCAACCAATGCTCGCGAGCAATCGCCTACTATTGGTTCAACAAGTGAAATCAAAGTTGCTAGCTTCAATGTACTAAATTACTTCAATGGTGATGGTCAAGGTGGTGGTTTTCCAACCTCGCGTGGTGCAGATTCATTTGAAGAGTTTACTCGTCAAAGTAACAAAATAGCTGCTGCGATTGCCGAGATTAATGCTGATGTTGTTGGCTTAATGGAAATCGAGAATGATGGTTATGATGAGCTTTCGGCGATAGCTGATTTAACAGATAAGTTAAACAGTATAGTGGGCGCTAATACTTATCAATATATCAGTATCGATGCAGACCAGCTAGGTGGTGATGCTATAGCAGTAGGTTTACTTTATAAACCGAGTACCGTCACACTAGTTGGTAATACAATGACGACAGATGAAGCGCCATTTGATTTTGGTAATCGTCAACCGTTAGTTCAATCATTTACCTCTAATACCAGTGGCGAAGCTTTTACAGTTGCTGTTAATCATTTTAAATCAAAAGGTAGCTGTGGTAGTGCGTCTGGTGGCAATGCTGACCAAAATGACGGTCAAGCTTGTTGGAACGAGTTAAGAACACAAGCGGCAACAAAACTTGTTTCTTGGTTAAATACAAAACCAACCGGTGTTGAAACCGATCACATCCTAATTACGGGTGATTTAAATGCCTATGGTAAAGAAGACCCAATTGAAGCTATTACAGCAAGCGGTTACCGTAATTTAATTGCTGAAAAGGTAGGCTCTAGTGCTTACTCTTATGGTTTTGGCGGTGAAGTTGGTTACCTCGACCACATGTTAGCAACCAACGAACTGACTGCGTTAGTTGATGCTGTTGATGAGTGGCATATAAATGCCGATGAACCTCGTGCTTTTGATTACAACATAGAGAAAAAGTCTGATGGGCAGTTGGGGTCTTATTATGGCAGTGACGCTTATCGTGCTTCTGATCATGATCCGGTAATTGTTTCATTTACCTTTAATGTCGCAGCACAATTAATTGGTGATTTTGATGGTGATGGTGACATTGATATTAACGACGTGCGAAGTTTTGTCAGCCAACTCAGAGCAGGCGTTAGTTTCGAGCTTGACTATGACTTTAATAACGATGGTACGGTGAACAGTTCAGATGCTCGAGCATTAATGGCTAAATGTACTCGTGCACGTTGCGCAAGTTAAAAAAACATAAATTTAATAACCTAACTTTAAACAGGAAAATAACATGAAAAAGTTTTTAATATTGTTGGCTCTATGGTGTACAACAATAACGGCAAATGCTTCACTAATCGTTGATATTGAAGATAAGGTATATGACATTGATGATACCTTAACGGTAAATGTTTATATCTCAGATCTCAATAATGGCTTTCAGAAGTTGGTGTCTGAATTTTCATTTAACTTATTATCAGAAGATAGCTTGTTAACATTTCAACAAGCAACATTTGGCACTAAGTTAGATGTTGATATGTTTACTTTTATACCAAGTGATAAGGTAGTAGATAATAGTGCAACGAATAACTTATTCATCAGTGAGTTTTCATACGCAGACTCATTTTATTTATTTGCTGTGCAAGACGGCTTAAGTCGCTTTTTATTAGCATCTATAGACTTTAAAGTAGCTGATTTAGGTTTAGCACAGTTTTCATGGGGCGATATTAAGGTCTCTAATGAATCTGGAGTTGCATATAATGATATTACTGCTGACGACTTTAGTGTTCAATTGGGCAGCCAAGTGAGTGTACCAGAGCCAAGTACAATGGCGATTTTTGCTTTGGCATTAGTCATGCTAGTTCGTTTAACGAGAAAAGCACAGCACTAACAATACCTAGATAATCATACCTACTAGCCAGAATGCTTTTCTTTCAGTGTTTGCTAGTAGGTATTTCTCTTAAGAACAACCAATTTACTCCAACTAAACAAGGCTTTTGTTCTGCTTCGAATGCAGGTAAGCTATCAGACGAAAATTCAACAAGTTAATAGCTTAACGTGTATTACGAATAAGGACATCAGCATGGTGCTACGCGGCATTTTTATAAGTTTTATGGGCTTTTTTTGCCTTTCTCTTTCAGCTTTTGCACAAACAAGTAGTATTGGGCCCAGTGTTGAGCAACTATTAGCCAAGCGAGCGTTAGCAACTGAATCATTCACCAGTAGTGCGGTTATTTTAAGTCGACGTGGTGAAGTGGTTATTGATAAAAAAGGTTTTGAAACAAGTCGATTTTATAACGCTATTTATATTGTTGATGAAAGCGCAGTAAAAGATTACTCAAAGCTAATTAGTCAGTTCAACTCTTATTACCAAGAAAAACAAATCGATTTTGCACGTGTTATTACCCCTGAAGGAAAGATCATTGAGATGCAAGAAGACGCCATCACTCTGGTGTCTAGCGGTAACGATGACTATTTTGATGAAGGTAAGCAATATGAGTTTGCCTTACCACAGTTAAAAGCGGGCAGTATTATTGAATACCAAGCAACAACACATCAAATAAAACCTTTTATTGAAAATGAATGGTTCTCTAGTATTAGCTTTCATTTTGTAAAGTTTTTACCTAGCGTAAATTGGCTCAGAATTGACCCTGTTCTGGCAACACACAATACACTGACTTTACCAGTAGATACCGACATCTCAATTGTAAATTATAATATTGAAATTGAACCAACAGTCAATAAAACTGCAGAGAATAAAACTTATACATGGCAAACAACGCTTCAGCCAGAGGTAGTTTTAGAAGTTGAAATGCCTAGTTTGGATGACATTTTACCTTCAGTTCATCTTTCTACCATAAAGCATTGGAGCACTGTTAATCATTGGTTTAATGACTTGTATTTACCTACGCAAAAATCAGATGAAAAAATTATAGCTTTGGCTGAAACTATTTTTCGACAAGAAATGAGCGAAGAGGAAAAGGTTAAAGCTGTTTTCAACTATATTCAAAAGAATGTTCGCTATATTGGCGCCCATGTTAACCGTGGCGGTTATAAACCACATTTAGCGAGTGAAGTGCTAAGCCAAGCTTACGGGGACTGTAAAGATCAAACGGTGCTCATCATTGCCTTGTTAAAGCAGGCAGATATTCAAGCTTATCCCGCGATGATTAATACTTATCCCGGCGCAAAGTTTGACGATGAATTGCCGATGTTAAATTTTGATCATATGATCACTTATGTTGAAACTAAAACAAAAAAATACTGGCTTGATACTAGTGGCCAAACAGGAACATTTCCTGGCGTAAGTCTTAATTTGGAAAATAAAAAAGCCTTTGTGGTGAATGAAAGTGCGGGTGCGATCATCACACTACCAGAAACAACAAGCGCTGATAATGTTGCTACGATCGATATCGACTTCTCTTTAGCTAAAACAACCTTAAATGCGCAAGTATCATTAGACTTAGTCGGTCACGTGGAAACCAACTTACGTAATTTTATTCAGTATTCACCTAACGCTTTAGCAGCAGCAGAGCAAATAATTTCTCCTTTACTGTTTAACAAGCGTATTAGTGACTTTAAAAACTCTGATCCAATCGATATCACTACACCATTTACACTCTCGGCAAATTTTAATGATATAGCTGAAATTACTCCGGATATTGACAGCTTCAGGTATAGCTATGATTTTAGCTCGATATTAAGTGTTTTTAGTTCGTTGAATAACCTTGCTCCCGTTGCAAGTCGAAAATTTGATTTTACTATTTTCCAGCCGATAACTGTGGTGATTAATTCGTATTACCCACAACCTTGGCCTAAGGCTAAAATTGCTTATAGCTTGCCTGCTAAAAATATTGAACATGAGTTTTTCTCGTTGACCCATCAAGTACAAGAAAAAAGCGATGGCCTCTATATCACATCCAAATTTGTCTTGCCTAAACAGACAATAAGTATTGCTGATTATGCTAATTTCTACCAGAAGGTGGATAGTTTCCCTAGTCATTCGCAAAGCTTATTTATTTATCAAAAACCGAATAAATCAGACCTTGTTGTGACGAATAATGGCGCGGACACAAAAGATAAAATTAAGCAGGCGAAAAGTTTATTAGAACAATCTCTTTTTGTTGAAGCGCTTGTTGCTATTAAAGAAGTTATTGCTACAGATGAAAATAATGCAGAGGCACAATACTTGTTAGGTTTAGCATTTGGTTTTACAGGTGATGACCTTCAGTCTGAGCAAGCGTTTGAGCGTGCTGAACAACTTGGCTATCAGTTTTAGGAGCACAGTGATGAAAATTATTTATAGTTGTGCATTAGTGGTTTTGCTAAGTGCTTGTGCAAGTACAAAAAAAGAAGCATCAACAAGTTTACCGACTCTGGGTTCTAAAGAAGAGCAACTTGCTTATAATGTCAAAAAGTATCCTAAAGACACAGTAGCGTTAACTAAATTGACTACACTGCATATGCAGCAATATGAAGCGAACGGAAATTTGTTCTTTCTAAACCAAGTGCTCACGTCTTACGAAGAACTGTTGAGGCGCCAACCCTATAATTACGACGCATTACTACAGTTTTATCGCCTAAACCTTTTTAAAGCCTTAATAACTAATAAATATGATATGGCACATTGGCAAAAATTTTATCAACAACAACCATTTTTACAAAGTACAGATATTGCACCACCTGTTTATATGGAGTTATTACTCGCTGATAAAGATAGCTTGAGTGGTGATGAACGTATTGATATTTTGCAAAAAACTATCAAAGCTAATCCAAACTTTGTCAATGGATACTTAGCTCTTACCGCAATGTATGCTTCTCGTGATAAAATGCAACTTTCATCGTTTTTGCTCGAAACAGCGAATAAATACAGCCCGAACAACCTTGAAATTTTAGCGCCACTAAATGAATTTAGAGTTGAAAGTTTTTTTGATAAGTTGTGTCAAAGTGATATTTCAACAGAATTAGAGCAGGCGTTTACTGACTATAAATTATTAGCAAAAAATGCCCCAGAAAATGCGTATCATCATCTGCAATTAAGTACAGTATTACGTTTAATGGGACGTATGCGTATGTCATCGTTTTCGGCTAAGAAGGCTGCGTCTATTTCCGCAGAGTTTCAAGGGCCATTAGCAGAAGCGCAATTTTGGAGCGGCAATAATCAAGCGGTAACAGAATACTTTGCCACTAAAGATGTTCATCACTTGAACACAGATGACCTGTATTTGAATATTTTGTTTAATGTGGTTAACTTTAATTGGCAGCAAGTTGCTGCTTTAATGGATGAATATATATCACGTGACGATATTAGTTTTTACGGTATTCTTTATGGTGCGCATGCCTACAAAATGCTGGGGCAAGAAGATATTGCTCAGCAAATAACAACAAAAGGTTTGGCTAAAATAACGCTAAAGCCTTGGCAGCAGCAGATGCTGAATTTTGCTAGTCAACAGATTACAGGTAACCAATTAATGGCTGAAAGTAAAAATAAGTGTGATGCAAGTGAAGCTCATTTTATTCAAGGCTTACAAGCAATGCAAATAGGTAAGATGGCTGAATTTGAGCAACATATGACGGAAGTTGTTGAGCTGAAAATTTATCCTTTTTATGAATATGCTGGAGCAAAAAGCATCATAAAGCGGCTAAAATCTGTTGCTCCTTAATCTTTAGAAATATTAGCTCCTGAGTGGAAAGTAATACCCTCTACCACTCAAGAGTTCTGTATATTTAACTAAAGTAGGGCTTTCGGACTAGCGATAAATACTTTAAACGGTAACGGTGCTTCTAAAGCACTATCATCAATGGCTAGGTAATGAAAACCTGACTTTTCAAAAAAAGCGCTTAATTGCTCATGGTTTAAATCAGTCGCTGCCAAGTCCATCGTTTGATAATAAGCCGTGTTTTCTTCGCTTTCACAATCTTCTGCATCAACAAATAAACTCATTGGCATGCTTAGGACTGAAATAGATTGTACCCTGTCTCTTATACACATCTCCGAGCCCACGAGACAAGAGGCAAT